>QWCV01001565.1_pt1 | contig 21519 bp, 18 predicted proteins | sample 1972621 | NCBI WGS metagenome assembly QWCV01 (sample SAMN09866699, study PRJNA288562) | Human gut metagenome isolate pre2_stool, whole genome shotgun sequencing... | isolation source: gut | host: Homo sapiens | place: USA: California | reverse complement strand
GACAACCAGACCTCCGTTGAGGTCAACGTCCTGCAGGGCGAGCGTGAAATGGCTGCCGCCAACAAGTCTCTGGGCCGCTTCCATCTGGACGGGATCGCCCCGGCCCGCCGCGGTGTGCCTCAGATCGAAGTGACGTTCGATATCGACGCCAACGGCATCGTCAACGTCTCCGCTAAGGACCTCGGCACCGGTAAGGAGCAGCACATCACCATCACCTCCTCCTCCAACATGAGCAAGGATGATATCGAGCGTGCCGTGAAGGAAGCCGAGCAGTATGCCGCCGAGGACGCCAAGATCAAGGAGAAGGTGGAGGTCCGCAATCAGGCCGATCAGATGGTCTATCAGGCGGAAAAGACCCTCAGCGAAGTGGGCGACAAGGTACCCGAGAGCGAGAAGGCCCCCATTCAGGCCGGTATCGACAAGCTGAAGGAGACCCTGAAGGGCGAGGACACCGACGCCATCAAGGCCGCCACCGAGGAGCTGACGCAGGCCTTCTATAAGATGAGCGAGAAGCTGTACCAGCAGCAGGCGCCTCAGGGCGACGCTGCTGCCCAGCAGCCCGGCGGCGACACCGGCGCACAGGGCGGCCAGTATTACGACGCCGACTACAAGGTCGTGGATGATGACGACCAGAATAAGTAAGCATCCTGCGCCCCGCAGCGCAGCTTGACCACCGGAAAGGGGCAGGGCTTCCTGTCCCTTCCTGTGGCGTTTGGAACCAGATGATATCCGGCCGTCTTTCCGGCCGCCGGATATTCCCGGAGAAGGGAGAAACGCCGGTATGGCAGAAAAACGAGACTATTACGAGGTCCTTGGCGTAGACAAAAACGCCAGCGAGGACGAGATCAAACGGGCCTATAAAAAGCTGGCCCGCAAATATCACCCGGACATGAACCCCGGCGACAAGGAGGCCGAGGAGAAGTTCAAAGAGATCAACGAGGCCAACGAGGTCCTGTCCGATCCGGAGAAGAAGGCCAACTATGACCAGTTCGGCTTTGCCGGCACCGATCCCAATTACGGCGCCGGTCAGGGCGGCGGTTTCGGAGGCGGTTTCGATTTCGGCGATCTGGGGGACATCTTCGGCAGCTTCTTCGGCGGCTTCGGCGGCCAGCAGCAGCGCCGCAACGGCCCTCAGCGGGGCGAGAGCATCCGGGTCAGCGTATCCCTGAGCTTTACGGAGGCCGCCTTCGGCTGCGAAAAGGAGCTGACGGTGGAGCGCATGGAGCAGTGCGCCACCTGTAAGGGCAGCGGCTGCGCCCCCGGCACCACGCCGGAGGTCTGCCCCGACTGCCACGGCAGCGGCGTGGTGCAGACCCGCCGCCAGACGCCCATGGGGGTGTTCGCCTCCAGCAACCCCTGCCGCAAGTGCGGCGGCACGGGCCGCATCATCCACCAGCCCTGCCCCGACTGTCATGGCGGCGGCCTCACCCGCAAGCGCAAGACCATCAAGGTCTCCATTCCCGCCGGCATCGACCACGGCCAGACCATCTCCCTGCGGGGACAGGGCCATGCCGGGAAGAACGGCGGCCCCGCCGGCGACCTGCTGGTCACGGTGATGGTGCAGCCCCACGACGTGTTCCGCCGGGACGGCACTGCCGTGTTCTGCGAGGCCCCCATCACCTTCACGCAGGCGGTGCTGGGCGCCGAACTGGAGATCCCCACCATCGACGGTAAGGTGAAGTACACCATCCCGGAGGGGACGCAGACCGGCACCGTGTTCCGCCTGAAGGGCAAGGGCATCCCTGTCCTCAACGGCCGGGGCCGTGGCGACCAGTACGTCACCGTCACCATCGAGACGCCCCGGAACCTGAACCGGGAGCAGAAGGATGCCCTGCGGAAATTCAGCGAGACCTTGAACGAGGGGAACTACGAGAAGCACCGTAGCTTCTTCAAGAAGAGGTAACTCCTATGTATCTGGCAGATTATCACGTACATTCCACCTGCTCGCAGGACGGCCGGCAGACCATGGCCCAGGCGGCACAGGCCGCCGTGGCCGCCGGAATGGATGAACTGTGCCTGACGGACCACGTGGACACCATCTACTGGGGCCCGGAGCAGAAGCCCCGCTGGGACTTCGACTGGGACGCCGTCCGCCGCCAGTTCCGTCAGGCGCAGGAGCAGTGGGGCCACCGCATTACCCTGCGGCTGGGAGCGGAACTGGGAGAGGCTGCCATGAGCTTTCAGCGGGCGGAGCATTTGATGCAGAATGCCCCTCCGCTGGACTTTGTCATCGGCTCCGTCCACATGGCGGGAAAGAAATTTCACTACAAAGACCTCTATTATATTGAAAAAGCCGACGAAGCGTATTATGATAGTATCATCGACAGCTATCTGGAGGACGTGCTGGCGCTGGCCCGATGGGGTGAGTTTCAGGTGCTGGGCCACTTGACCCTGCCCCTGCGGTATATTAACGAAAACTACGGTGAGCACATGACCTTCGCCCGCCACATGGATCAGGTGGAGGAGATCTTCCGTACCATCATCCCCAAGGGGCTGGGCATCGAGTGCAACACCAACCGTGGAAACGAGTCTCTGCCCGGCGCCGATATCCTGCGGCTCTACCGCCGTCTGGGGGGCGAGATCATCACCTTGGGCAGCGACGCCCACCGTCCGGCGGACGTGGGCTGCTTCATCCGCCAGCGGCAGGAGCTGCTGCGGGAGTGCGGCTTCCGCTACTTCACCACCTTTACCGGCGGAAAGCCGGAGTTCAAAGAATTGTAAGAGGAGAATACACCATGAAAATTGCCATCGGCTGCGATCACGGCGGCTATCTGCTGAAGCAGGACATTCTCATCTGGCTGGAGGAGCACAACATCGACTTCGAGGATGTGGGCTGCTACTCTACCGAGAGCGTAGACTATCCCATGTACGGCGAGAAGGTAGGCCGTATGGTGGCCTCCGGCCAGTGCGACAAGGGCATCGTCATCTGCACCACCGGCATCGGCATCTCCATCGCCGCCAATAAGGTGGCTGGCATCCGCTGCGCCCACTGCACCGACCCCCTGTCCGCCGAGATGACCCGCCGCCACAACGATGCCAACGTGCTGGCGCTGGGCGCCGGCATCACCGGCCCCAATCTGGCCAAGCGCATGGTGGAGGTCTTTCTGAACACCGAATTTGAGGGCGGACGCCATGCCCGCCGGGTGGCACAGCTGGATGCCATCCGGCCCTGAACCTGAGAAAAAGGAGGTATCGTCATGGCAACCAGAGGTTATCAGAGCTACCGTGGCCGAAACCACGGGAAACTGGCGCTGGTCATTGTGCTGGTGCTGATCCTGCTGGCCGCCGTGGGATATCTGGTGGCGCAGGAGTATATGGTCTACGATGACGAGGGCCACCGGCATCTGGAGCTGCCCTTCCTGAAAAAGGGACAGACGGAGCAGCCCCAGCAGCCGGAGGACACCACGCCGGATGACGTGGACCTCATCATCGATGAGCCGGAGCGCCCCATGCTGAAGGAGCTTCACGCCCGCCAGCTGCCGGACACCGTGCTGACGGAGGATCCCTCCGCCGTGCTGGCGGAGCACCCGGAGGCGGTGGTGATCCCGGTGAAGCTGCGGGACGGCACCGTCACCTATGACACGCAGACCGCCGCCAGAGACACCGTCACCACCGGCGGCCCGGAGACGCTGACAAGCCTCAAGACCCTCCTCTCCGGCGACACATGGACTGTGGCCCGCATCGCCTGCTTTGCCGATATGGACTTTGCCAACGCCCAGCCCGACCAGGCGGGGCTGCTGCGGACCGGCGACGGCTGGCTGTGGTACGACGATGACGCCGCCTGCTGGCTGGACCCCGGCAAGGCTGCTGCACGGGAGTATCTCGTGCAGCTGTGTAAGGAGTGCGCCGAATTGGGCTTCGACGAAATTCTGCTGGACTACTGCACCTACCCCATCCACGGCCGTCTGGACCGCATCGACTACGGCTCCGTCACCAACCTCACCGACACCCTCAGCGTGTTCGTGGAGGGGGTGCGGGAGGCCCTGCCCAAAACCACCGCCCTGTCGGTGCTGGTGCGGGATCAGGTGACGGCGGATGCCAACGACGGCGGCGTCACCCTCGCCCTGCTGACGGAGCACTTCGACCGCATCTATGTGGATACGGACACCGTGGACGCAGCGGCCCTGCAAGGGCTGCTCCCGGCAGACTTTGACCCTGTGACCCGGCTGGTGCAGGTGGCGGCGCAGGCCGCCTCCTCCGGCAGCTATGTCACCCGTTGAATTTTCCTGTTGCCAAGCGGGAAAAGTTGTAGTAAAATAGTGGTCACGACCTCTCCTCCGCTGACAGCTGCGGAGCCGGTCTCACGCAATGGATACCCACGAATCATGTCAGGCGGGGAACCGAGCAGCATTAAGAGGGACCATCCATGTGCCGTGAGGGTGCCGGCTCCACAGCTGTCAACGGAGGAGAATTTTTGTTTTTTCGGGAGGAGGAGATCCATGTATCAGGCGCTGTACCGCAAGTGGCGGCCCAAGGTGTTTTCCGAGGTCGTGGGACAGGAGCACATCACGGATACCCTCCGCCGTCAGGTGGCCGAGGGCCATACCGCCCACGCCTATCTCTTCACCGGCACACGGGGTACCGGCAAGACCACCTGTGCCCGGATATTGGCCAAGGCGGTGAACTGTCTGTCCCCGGTGGACGGCGAGCCCTGCGGCCGGTGCGAGGCCTGCCGGGCCGTGGATGCCGGCACCACGCTGGATATCACGGAGCTGGACGCCGCCAGCAACAACGGCGTGGATCAGGTCCGTGCGCTGCGGGAGGAGGCGGTGTATACCCCTGCCGTGCTGAAAAAGCGGGTGTATATCATCGACGAGGTGCATATGCTCTCCACCCCGGCCTTCAACGCGCTGCTGAAGATCCTGGAGGAGCCGCCGGAGCATCTGATGTTCATTCTGGCTACCACGGAGCTGCACAAGGTCCCGGCCACCATCCTCTCCCGGTGCCAGCGCTTCTCCTTCAAGCGCATCCTGCCCCGTGACATGGAGCGCCAGCTGCTGCACATCGCTCAGGCCGAGAAGATCGACCTCACCGCCGACGGAGCGGAGATCCTCTCCCGCATGGCGGGGGGCGCCCTGCGGGATGCCCTGAGCCTGCTGGATCAGTGCCGTGTGGCGGAGGGCCAGCTCACCAGCCGTGCCGTGCTGGACGTGCTGGGCCTTGCCGGCAGCGTCCAGACCCAGCAAATGATGCGCTGTATTCTGGACCGCCGGGCGCCGGATGCCCTGCTGCTGCTGGATCAGCTGTACCGCAGCGGCAAGGACGTCTCTGCCCTGCTGGGGGAGCTCAGCGATCTGGCACGGGAGATGACCATTCTCAAAGCCGCGCCGGAGGGGGGCAGCGCCCTGCTCTCCGGGCTGTATGATACCAAGACACTGACGGGCCTCTCCGAAAACATCTCCATGCAGCGGCTGCTGTACCTGACGGAGACGCTGCAAGGGACCCGTGCCGCCCTGCCGGACAGCTTCCAGCCCCGGACGGATGTGGAGCTGTGCCTGCTGCGGCTGTGTGACGAGAGCCTCTGCGGCGACCTGACGGCCCTCAGCGCCCGGCTGGACCGGGTGGAGGAGCTGCTGAAAAAGGGTGTCCCCGCCCGCCGGGAGCGCCCCGCCGCCCAACCGGCGGCAGAGCGTCCCGCTGCCCCGGAGTCCCGCACCTCAGCGGATCCAGAGTCCCGCCCTGCTGCGGCGGAGAAGCGTCCTCCCGCCCCGGAGGAGGTCCCGTGGGAGGAGCCGCCTCTGCCCGACGAACCGGCGGGTCGGGAGCGTGTCTTTGACATCCCGGAGGAGCCGCAGCGATCCTCCGCCCCAAAGCCCACTCATAGAGCGCCCCGCAGGTCTGTCTCCGCAGACCCGGCCTCCTCGGCGCCCGCAGGCGACAGCCGCCTGTGGACCCAACTGCTGGATCAGTTCAAGGGTCGCCTGCCGGTGAACCACCGGGTCTTTCTCAACATGGCCTCCGGCACCGTGGAGGGTGACTGCCTCACCGTCCACTGCCGCAACGATTTCGTCCGGGACTCCCTGAATAACCGCACGGTGCTGGCGGTGCTGGAGGAGGTCACCTCCGCCGCCGTGGGAAGCCCCGTCCGGGTGATGCTGACGGTGGGCGGCGAAACGCCATCTGCCCCCCGCCCTGCCCCGAAGCCCCCCCGCCCCGCTCCGGAACAAACTCCCACCCCGGAGGAGGAGCGCCCTCCCCTGCCGGAGGAGCCGCCCCTGCCTGCGGAGCCGTCCCGCCCCCCGGAGCCGAAAGCGGAGGAGGAACGTCCCCCTCTGCCGGAGGAGCCCTCGGCGCAGGAGGAGAACGCTCCGCCTTGGGAGGGCGGCAGTAAGGACCGGCTGGAGGAGCTGATCGGCCCCGGCAGCCAGCTGGAGCACTTCAAGATCAAATAGTCCATCGGGCTGGACAAAAGCTGGACAAATACCGGACAAAAACAGTCCGCCGGAAGCTCCCGGATCGGACAAAACGGACCCTTAAAACAGATCAATAAGGAGGACACTCAGCTATGGCAAAAGGATACAGCGCACGGGGAGGCTTCTCCGGCGGCGGAAGCGCCATGCGCCAGCAGCAGATGCAGCAGAAGCTGCTGAAGATGCAGCAGGATATGGCGGCGGCACAGGAAGCGGTGGAAAACGCCAGCTTTACCGCCTCAGTGGGCGGCGGTGTGGTGCAGGCCACCGTGTCCGGCAAGAAGGAGCTGACGGCCCTGACCGTCAAGCCGGAGGCCGTGGACCCGGAGGATGTGGAGATACTGCAGGATCTGGTGATCTCTGCGGTGAACGAGGCCCTGCGCCAGGCGGACGAGGCCATGAACAGCTCCATGCAGAGCTTCACCGGCGGTCTGAATCTTCCCGGCTTCGGCCTGTAATCCCCGGAAGGAAGCGCAAAGGCTGGAATCGGTATACGATCAAAGAAGCAACGGGCAGACACGCTGAACGGCGTGTCTGCCCGTTGCTTTTGCCATGGAAAACACATCTATTGGGTGTTTTTGTCATGGCCAACACGGTTTTTGGCGTTTCCATCGCCGGTGTGCCTTTCGGCACGTTTTGTTATCGCCAGCGCACCTTTTCGGCACGATTCGTCATGGCCGGTACGTATTTCCGGTGCTCCTTGTCATCGTCAATATGGGTTTTCGACGCTGTTTGTGATTTCTGGAACATTATTTCGTGTGCTTTCTGCCGATCGTGTGGATTTTTAGCACTTCTTCTATCTTCATCTTGACGGGCAAAACCGCAGCGGCCAAGGGATGTCCTTTGGGTACTGCGGTTCTTTTCACACCTTTTTCCGCATAGAGATGATATCGGAAAGTCATCTGAGGAGTGGTGCGCTATCAAAGGCAACATGGAGCAGCGGGCGTGCGATCTCGCCCTTTACGTCATAGAGAGCCGTGGAACCGTCCGTTCCGCCGCCAAAAAGTTCGGCATCAGCAAATCCACCGTCCACAAGGATCTGTCGGAGCGGCTCCCGGCCTTTAATCGGGGGCTGTATCTTCAGGTGAAGCAGGTTCTGGAGGAGAATAAAGCCCAGCGGCATATCCGGGGCGGTCTCGCCACCCGCCGGAAGTATAAGGGCGAATAGAAGTCTGCCAAACATACCGAGTACAGGACAGACGGCCACCAAACGTACCAAGTGCAGGACAGACGGTCGCCGGATGGATCAAGCGAGTCGAAAGAACCGCCGGCCCCCGGAATTTTCTTCCGGAGGGCCGGCGGTATTTTATGTCTGCAGGCCGTTCGACGCAGCTGCCGGGACGGTAGCTTACCGTTGGGTGCGGCGGTTTACCGTTGGGTACGGCAGCTTACGGCTGGGTGCGGCAGCTTACGGCTGGGTGCGGCGGTTTGCCGTCGGGTGCAGCCGCTTACCGCTGGATGCGGCAGCTTATCGTCGGGTGATGCAGCTTACTTCTTTCCGGCGGCCTGACGCATGGAGAGGCTGATGCGGTGCTTCTTTTCATCCACCTCCAGCACCACTACCTTCACCACGTCTCCCACGGCCACGGCCTGAGAGGGGTGCTTGATGAAGCGGTCGCAGATCTGAGAGATATGCACCAGCCCGTCCTGATGGACGCCGATATCCACGAACACGCCGAAGTCCACCACATTGCGGACCGTCCCCGTCAGCTCCATGCCGGGCTTTAAGTCCTTGATGTCCAGCACGTCGGTCCGCAGGATGGGGGCCGGCAGATCGTCCCGCACGTCCCGTCCGGGCTTCACCAGCTCCTGCACCACATCCTGTAAAGTGGGAATGCCCACGCCGATCTGCCGGGCGGCGTTCTCCTCCCCCATGGCCCGCACCTTCTGGGGCAGCTGGCTCATGGCGGCGGCGCCCACATCCGCCGCCGTATAGCCGCACAGGGTCAGCAGCTGCTCCGCCGCCGGATAGCTCTCCGGGTGGACGCCGGTGTGATCCAGCACATTGCGGCTCTCCGGCACCCGCAGGAAGCCGGCGCACTGCTGAAAGGCCTTGGGGCCTACCTTGGGTACCTTCAGCAGCTGCCGCCGGGTGGTGAAGGCTCCGTTCTCCTCCCGGTATTTGACGATGTTTTTGGCGGTGGTGCCATTCAGGCCCGCCACCCGGCCCAGCAGGCTGGCGGAGGCGGTATTCACGTCCACGCCCACGGCGTTGACGCAATCCTCCACCACGCCGCCCAGCGTCTCATCCAGCCGCTTCTGGGGCATATCGTGCTGGTACTGCCCCACGCCGATGGCCTTGGGGTCGATCTTCACCAGCTCCGCCAGCGGGTCCTGCATCCGGCGGGCGATGGACACGGCGCTGCGGAGGTTCACGTCGTACTCCGGGAACTCCTCTGCCGCCAGCTTGCTGGCGGAGTACACGGAGGCCCCGGCCTCGCTGACCATCATATAGCTGACGCCGCCCCCCAGAGTGCGGATCAGCTCCACCGTCATCTGCTCCGTTTCCCGGCTGGCGGTGCCGTTGCCGATGGCGATGTGCTCCACATGGTGCCGCCGGATCATGGCCCCCAGCCGGGCGATGGCCTCCTGCTTCTGCCGCTGTCCATAGGTGGGATACACCACCGTGGTATCCAGCACCTTGCCGGTGGCATCGATGACCGCCACCTTGCAGCCGTGGGCATAGCCGGGGTCCAGCCCCATGGTGACGTGGCCCTTCACCGGCGCCTGCATCAGCAGGGGTTTCAGGTTCAGGGCGAAGGTCTGGATGGCCCCCTCGCAGGCCCGCTCCGTCAGGTCACTGCGGGCCTCCCGCTCCAGAGAGGGATAGATGAGCCGGTCATAGGCGTCCTCGCAGGCGCTCTTGATAAACTCCATGGCCGCAGAGCCGGGCTTTACCACCGCCCGGCGCAGGGCGGTGAGTCCTGTCTCCCGGTCCAGCAGCACCGTGACGGAGAGGAAGCCCTCCTTTTCGCCGCGGTTGATGGCCAGGATCTGATGCCCTGCCAGCTTGGGAAGGGGCTGCTCAAAGTCGTAGTACAGCCGGTAGACGGAGTCCTCCTCCCCGGTGGACAGGCTCCGCAGCCGCCCCTGACGGCGCAGCAGCTCCCGCAGAGTCTTGCGGCTGGCGGCATCATCCGACAGCAGCTCCGCCACGATGTCGTTGGCCCCCTGCAGGGCGTCGGCGGCCGTCTCCACCCCCTTCTCCGGGTCGATGAAGCCCTGCGCCGCCTGCATGGGGTCGGGGCAGTCCCGCCGCTGGGCCAGCAGCAGCTCCGCCAGCGGCGCCAGTCCCTTTTCACGGGCCACGGTGGCACGGGTGCGGCGCTTTTGCTTATAGGGGCGGTACAGGTCCTCCACCTCCGCCAGCGTCCGGGCGCTGTCGATGGCCGCCGCCAGCTCCGGCGTCAGCTTCTCCTGTCCCTCGATGGCGGACTTCACCTCCTGCCGCCGCTGCTCCAGATTCCGCAGATAGGTGAGCCGGTCCTCCAGCTTCCGCAGGGCGGTGTCGTCCATGCTGCCGTGAAGCTCCTTCCGGTAGCGGGCGATGAAGGGAATGGTGTTGCCCTGATCCAGCAGGTCGATGACGTTCTGCACATGGACAGGAGAGGCTCCCAGCTCCTGAGCCAGAAGTTCCGCAATGGTCTGCATAGCTTTGCTCCTTTCGTGGGCGAAAACCGGGACGGAGGTCCGTCCCGGTTTTGCGCTGCTTACTTGTGATACAGCTTCTTGATCTCGTACTTGGGCTCACAGCTGACGTGGATGCCCAGCCGGTTATACAGCTTCGTGTCCTCCTCCGACAGGATGACGGAGAAGTGGGCATCGCAGCCCCGCAGCTCGTCCAGCTTCTTCAGCACCAGCTCCGCCAGAGGGTTGGTGACGGCGGAGATGGACAGGGCGATGAGCACCTCGTCGGAGTGCAGCCGGGGGTTGTGGTGGCCCAGATGGGAGATCTTCATGTCGCTGATGGGGGCGATGATGGAGGCCGGCAGCAGGTCCAGATCCTTGTCAATGCCGGCAAGGGCCTTAATGGCGTTCATCAGAAGCGCCGCCGACGGCCCCAGCAGGGAGCTGTTCTTGCCGGTGACGATGCGGCCGTCCGGCAGCACCATGGCCCCGGCGGGCATCCCCGTGGACTCCGCCACCTGCAAAGACGCCGCCACCGCCGGGCAGATGCCCGGCGTCACGTCCGCCTGCTGCATGACGATCTCCAGCTTCCGCACCACGCTGTCGTCGGCCTTGCCCCGGACCCGGTCCACCATGCCGGCATAGTACCGGCGCAGGATCTCCATGCGGCTGGCCTCCCGGCAGGCCTCGTCGTCCACGATGGCGAAGCCCGCCATGTTCACCCCCATGTCCGTGGGGGAGCGGTAGGGGGAGGAGCCCTGGATGCGCTGGAACATGGCGTTGAGCACCGGGAAGATCTCCACATCCCGGTTGTAGTTCACCGTGGTCTCGCCATAGGCCTCCAAATGGAAGGGGTCGATCATATTCACGTCGTTGAGGTCTGCCGTGGCGGCCTCGTAGGCCAGATTCACCGGGTGCTTCAGCGGCAGGTTCCAGATGGGGAAGGTCTCGTACTTGGCATAGCCCGCCCGGATGCCCCGCTTGTGGTCGTGGTACAGCTGGCTCAGGCAGGTGGCCATCTTGCCGCTGCCGGGGCCGGGGGCCGTCACCACCACGATGGAGCGGCTGGTCTCGATGTAGTCGTTTTTGCCCAGGCCCTCGTCGGAGACGATGTGGGCCACGTCCGAAGGATACCCGGCGATGGGATAGTGGCGGCAGCTGCGGACCCCCAGCGCCGTCAGCCGGTGGATGAAGGCATCCGCCGCAGGCTGGCCGGCGTACTGGGTGATGACCACGGAGCCCACATAGAACCCCAGCCCCCGGAACACGTCGATGAGCCGCAGCACATCCTGATCGTAGCCGATGCCCAGATCACCACGGGTCTTGTTCTTTTCGATGTCTCCGGCACAGATGGCGATGACGATCTCCACGTCGTCCCGGATGGTCTCCAGCATCCGGATCTTACTGTCCGGCTGGAAGCCCGGCAGCACACGGGAGGCGTGGTAGTCATCAAAGAGCTTGCCGCCAAACTCCAGATATAGCTTGCCGCCGAACTGGCTCATGCGCTGGCGGATGTGCTCGGCCTGCAGGGCCAGATACTTTTCGTTGTCAAATCCGATCTTCACCGTAATATCCCCCTTTTTTACATAACCATATCATTATACACCGCTGCGCCCTCCGGGAAAAGCCTTTTCGGAGATTTCCCTTTTAGGATTTCTTCCGATTTTTGCGGCGGAATTTTGGTAAAACCCGCCGTTGCTTTTTTCCCGGCGGCGGGGTATACTGAACAGTACACCCCATGAAGGAGGAACCCCACCATGCGCTTTCAGGTGATGTGGAAAAAGACCCATCTGCCGCCGGAGGCCTACCGGCCGTTCTTCGAGACGGACAGCATCGACGAGGCCAAGGACTTCGCCATGCGGCTGGCCTTCGACGAGACCAATCACGTCTACGTGCAGGATACCCGGCGGGATGAGATCGTCCGGGATTTCGACGCCCCGGTGTACCGGGACTGACCCCCCCTATCCGTCCGTTTGCCCCGTTCTCTCCGTGAGAACGGGGCTTTTCATCTGTGTTTAAGTTTGGTATAATAGAATAATTACAGTGACTTCTAAAAACACAAAAGGAGACTTTTTATGATGGATATACGGAGAGCGGCTGCACTGCTGCTGGCGCTGGTAATGATCGCTGCACTGACGGTGGGCTGCGGCAAAAAGCAGAGTGACACCCCTGCGGATACACCCGCTGCCGGTGCGGACGTCCGGACTCCCGCCCAGCAGCCGGCGAAGCTGGTGTGCTACAACGGATCGGTGACGCTGCGGTTCGTGCGGGAGGAGGATACATGGTACTGGGGCGACGACCGGGATTTCCCGCTGGAGCAGTCCATTGTGACGGAGCTGCTGGCCACGGTGCAGGGCTACGCCGCCCTGTCGCCGCTCCCCCATACCGACGATCTGTCCCAGTTCGGGCTTTCGGACACCAAGCGCTACATCAGTTTGACGGACACCGAGGGCAATACCCGCACCTACTGGCTGGGGACGCAGACCGACGAGGGACAGTACATCCAGCCGGAGGGCGAGACGGATGCCGTGTATCTCTCCCCCGCCGGGGTGGACGGGACGTTGAGCATGGGCATCTATGACATGGCCCGGCTGCCTCAGCTGCCCCAGCTGACGGCAGACAACGTCAGCGCCCTGACTGTCACCGCCGCAGATGGCAAGAGCCTGAGCCTGACGGCGTCGGAGGGCGTATGGCTGCGGAGCGGACAGGACGTGACCCAATGGAGCGGAAAGCTGACGGAGGCACTGGGACAGCTGACGCTGCTGCGGTGCATCGACTATCGGCCCAGCACCGGGGTGGCGGAGCTGTGCGGGCTGACGGAGCCGGCGGTGACGCTGACGGTCACTTACCGGGCTATTGCCGGAGAGACGGAGCTGACGCTGCGGGTCGGCGCCCAGCGGGACGGAGGGTATTATGCCACGGTGAATGATGACGACACCATTTATCTGCTGCCTGCGGCCCCGGCGGAGGCGCTGGCGGTACTGGCGGCCAACGGTTTGAACGGATAAGCTGATTTCAGCCCCTTCCGCCGGAAGGGGCTGCCTGACAGGAGAGACGGGCGCAAGGAAAGGAAGTGATCCCATGCGGATACTGGTGATAGAGGATGAGGCCCGGCTGGCCCAGACACTGGCGGAACTGCTGCACCGGCAGGGCTACACGGCGGACATCAGCGGCGACGGCTTATCGGGGCTGGACAACGCCGCCTCGGATATTTACGATCTGGTGGTGCTGGACGCCATGCTGCCGGGGATGGACGGCTTCACCCTGCTGCAAAGGCTGCGGCAGGAGGGACACACCGTGCCGGTGCTGATGCTCACCGCCCGCAGCGGCGTGGAGGACAGGGTACGGGGACTGGACAGCGGGGCGGATTACTATCTCACCAAGCCCTTCGAGCCACAGGAGCTGCTGGCCTGCGTGCGGCTGCTGCTGCGGCGCACCGACGGCCAGCCCCGGCAGGAGGACGCCGTTACCTGCGGCGATCTGCGGCTGGAGCCGGGGACCTTTCTGCTGCGCTGCGGCCAGCGGGAGGTGCGGCTGAGCCGGAGGGAGTACGACCTGATGGAGCTGCTGATCCGCAGCTATCCCCAGATCGTTACCAAGGAGCAGCTGATCCTGAAGGTGTGGGGCTATGATTCCGATGCCGAGGACAACAACGTGGAGGTCTACATCTCCTTTCTGCGGCGGAAGCTGGAGCATTTGCATTCCGCCGTGAAGATCCGCACCCACCGGCTGGTGGGCTACTGCCTGGAGGTGGGGGCATGAGCGGCATGATCCGCAGGCTCCGGTGGAAGATCGTGGGCATCAGTATGCTGTTTGTGACGCTGGTGCTGGCGGCGGTATTCACCGGAGTGATGCTCACGGCCCGCAGCAGTCTGGAGCAGAGCAGCACCCGGCAGCTGGAGAAGGCCCTGCGGGGCGAGGGCTACGACGGACAGAACGGCCAACCCTGCTTTGTGACGGAGGTCTATTCCAGCGGCACGGTGCGGGTCATGGGCAGCAGCTACTATCAGATCAGCGAGGAGGACCTGCTGGCGCTGGTACAGGAATGCCTGTCCCAGCAGGAGGAGAGCGGCCTGCTGACGGACTATCATCTGCGCTATCTGCGCTATGACGGCGCTCTCTCCACCCGCATCGCCTTCACCGACAGTACACTGGAGCAGTCGGCGCTGCGGGCCATGGCGGGGAATCTGCTGCTGATCGCACTGGCGGCGCTGGTGGTGCTGCTGGGGTGCAGCTATCTGCTCTCCGGTGTGGCTGCCCGGCCGGTGGAGCGGGCGTGGCAGGAGCAGCAGCGCTTCCTGTCCGACGCCAGCCATGAGCTGAAAACGCCCCTGACGGTGATCCTGTCCTCCGCCGATCTGCTGGCGGAGTCCGCCCCGGCGGAGGAGCAGACGTATGTGGAGAACATCCGGGCGGAGTCCCGGCGGATGAAGAAGCTGGTGGAGGAGATGCTGACCCTGTTCCGGGCGGAGAGTGTCCGGCGGGAGACGGCCTTCTCCGAGGTGGATCTGTCGGACGTGGTGACGGACGCCGCCCTGCGGTTCGAGCCGGTGGTGTTTGAATCCGGACGGCGGCTGCTGTACACCATCGACGAGGGGCTGCAGGTCTCCGGCGACCGGGACGCTTTGGAGCGTCTGACGGGTATCCTGCTGGATAACGCCGTGAAATATGCGCCCCAAGGCACGGACATCCATCTGACCCTGACCCATCAGGACCGCATCGCCTGTCTGGCGGTGGAAAACGGCGGCGATCCCATCCCGCCGGAGGTGGCGGCCCACCTGTTCGACCGGTTCTACCGGGCCGACAGCAGCCGCACCGGCACGGGCTTCGGGTTGGGGCTGGCCATTGCACGGGCCATCGTCCAAAACCACAGGGGAAACATCATCTGCCGCAGTCAGGAGGGCTTGAACCGCTTCTCCGTGACGCTGCCTGTTTTACGCCAGAAGGAGGTGCAGTGACCATGCTGGACCTGCTGATCCGGGGCGGTACCGTCATCGACGGCACCGGTGCCCCCGGCTTTTCCGCCGACGTGGCGGTGGAGGGCGGCGTCATCGCCGCCGTGGAGCCGCTGCCGCCGGATACCCCGGCCCGACGGGTGATGGATGCCGCCGGGAAGCTGGTGACACCGAGCTTCATCGATATCCATCGCCATGCCGATGCGGCGGCCTTCCGTCCCGGCTTCGGAGAGCTGGAGCTGCGGCAGGGGCTGACCACCATTGTAAACGGCAACTGCGGTCTGTCCGCCGCCCCCTTCGGCCCGGCGCACCGGGAGGAAATATTGGCCTATCTGGCCCCCATCACCGGGGAGGCCCCGCCGGAGCTGGAGACGGAGACGCTGGTGGGGTATTTTGCCTCCCAGCCACCGGCCCCTATCCACACGGGGATGCTGGTGGGGGCCGGCGTTCTGCGGGCGGATGCGGCGGGCTACGCCCTCCAGCGATTGGAAAAGCGCCATTACGACGCCATCCACCGCAGCATGGAGCGGGCGCTTTCGGACGGCGCCGTGGGCGTGTCGCTGGGGCTGGGCTATGCCCCGGAGTGCTTCTATACCACCCGGGAGCTGATAGAGGCCCTGCGGCCCCTCAGCGGCGGCGACGTGCCGGTGACGGTGCATATGCGGCAGGAGGGGGCCGGGGTGGTGGATTCCGTCCGGGAGATGCTGACGGTGGCCCGTACCCTGCGGATCCCTCTGCAGATCTCCCACCTGAAGGCCATGGGCCGGGACAGCTGGGGAAAGAAGATCCCGCAGGTGCTGGAGCTTCTGGAGGAGGCCCGGCAGGAGGGGCTGGACGTGGGGTGCGACGTGTACCCCTATACCGCCGGCTCCACCCAGCTGCTGCACATCCTGCCGCCGGAGTTTCTGGCGGGAGGCATGGAGGCGGTGGTGCGCCGTCTGTCGGACCCGGCGGCCCGCCGGGAGCTGGCGCAGCGCATTCAGAGCGGGGAGGGCTTCGACGACATTGCCAGACTGGCGGGCTGGGACGGCATCTATCTGACCAGCCTCCACTGCCCGGAGGATCACCCCTATCTGGGGAAGAGTCTGGCGGAGATCGCCGCCATGACGGGACAGGATCCCCTGACCTGCTGCTGCGACCTGCTGGTGCGGGAGCAGGGGGAAATCACGATGATCGACTTCATGGCCTCGGAGGAGGACATCACCGCCATTCTGCAAAGTCCCCTGTCCCATCTGATCTCCGATGCCACCTATCCCACGGAGGGGATGCCTCACCCACGGGTGTACGGCACCTTTCCCCGGCTTTTGCAGCACTTTGTCCGGGAAAAGGGTGCGCTGACGTGGGAGCAGGCCATCCACAAGGTGACGGGCCGTCCCGCCCAGCGGCTGCGGCTGGCGGGAAAGGGCGTGCTGGCGGCGGGGATGGACGCCGATCTCTGCGTATTTGACCCGGAGGCGCTCCGGGAAACAGGAACGTATCAGGAGCCCTGCCGCATGGCGGTGGGGATGGACACCGTCTTGGCGGCGGGCGTGCCGGTGCTGGAGCAGGGTGTGCTCACCGGCGCCCGTCCGGGACGCATCATCAGGAGGTAAGAGCTATGCTGGAGAGTATCATCGATATTGTGCGCCGGGCCGGGGAGCTGGTCCGCAGCGCCAACGACGTGACGGCGGCCACCCATGAGAAGAACGGCCCGGCGGATCTGGTGACGGAGTACGATCTGGCGGTACAGCGCTTTTTGCGGCAGGAGCTGCTGGCCCTGCTGCCGGAGGCGGATTTCTTCGGGGAAGAGGGGCAGCACGATGCCCTGACGTCGCCGTGGACCTTCATCGTGGACCCCATCGACGGCACCACCAACTTCGTCCGGGGCTTTGCCTACACCAACATCTCCGTGGCGCTGGCCAAGGATGGGCAGGTGGAGTACGCCGTGGTATATGCGCCGCTGGCCGGGGAACTGTACGCTGCCCGCCGGGGCGGCGGGGCCACCCTCAACGGCCGGGCCATCCACGTCAGCGGACGGGATCCCGGCCACTCGCTGGTGGTGTGCGGCTCCACCATCTATGACCGCAGCTATACGGAGCGGCACTTCGCCATCATGCGGTATCTCTACGACCGGGGACTGGACTACCGTCGGTTCGGGGCGGCGGCGCTGGATCTGTGTCAGGTGTCGGCGGGCCGGGCGGAGGTGTTCTTCGAGTGCCGGCTCAGCCCGTGGGATTTCGCCGCCGGGAGCCTGCTGGTGCAGGAGGCCGGGGGCTGCGTCACCACGCTGGAGGGGACGACCATCGATCCCCTGCGCCCCGGCTCCGTGTTTGCCGCCAACGCCCTGTGCGGCGGGCTGACGGCGGAGCTGCCCCGTGGATAAGGGGATATTTCCGCAAATATTTGAAAATTGTGTAAATTCCTGTTGAAAATCGGCCGTTTCTATGGTGGAAATGCAAAAAAGTCTTGACGTACCCGGAAAATGTGGTATGATAGGCTTTGTAACGAATTTGTAACCTTTTAGCAAGGATCGATCATATGAAACAGGAATTGGAAAATAAGCGTCCCGATTCGGAGGAGCGCCGCAGCATCTGGCAGCGGTGGAAGCAGAATCTGAAGGATTGGGTCTGGTTTTGTAAGGAGCATCCGGACTGGCTGGATCTGGATGTGCAGACGTGGGTATCGACCCATATCGGCCAGCCCCTGCGCCGCCGGTGGCATCGTCTGCGGGAGCTGCGGCACCAGAACCGGCAGCGGCAGCTGCCGGAGACGGAGTGGAAGCTGGGCCAGCTGCTGCTGTTCCTCTGGGGCAGTCTGCCCCGTATGGGCTCCGACCTCCGGGAGCGGCTCACCCGCCGCCGCAAGGGAGCCATCCGCTCAGGCGGACGGATGCGGGCCTTCTTCGAGGGCGTGAAGCTGCATCCGGCGGTGTTTGTGGCCGGCGCCGTGGCGGTGACGGCCGTGGCGGTGTGCCTGTCCATGTATACCATCGGCGCCACCGCCCGCTATGACGGCGTGGAGCTGGGGACGGTCCGCAGCGCTCATAGCGTCTCGGCGGCAGTGGATCAGCTGGAGGAGATTACCCGGCAGACGCTGTCCGACACCGATTACAGCATCGACAGCGCCAAGCTGGAGGTCCGCACCGGCATCGTGGCCCGGAAGGAGCTGGAGAGCACCGACGCACTGGAGGAGAACCTCACCCAGCAGCTGGGGCTGGTGGATTATGCCTATGTGCTGTATGTGGAGGGGGAGCCGGTGGCGGCCACCACCTTCCCCGGCGCCATCGAGCAGCTGCTGGAGCAGCTGAAAAAGGGCTACATCACCGACAGCACCGTGGACTGCTACTTCGTGGAAAACGTGGAGGTAAAGCAGGAGTACGTGGACCAGTCCCTGATCATGAATCTGGGCTACATCGCCGAGAAGCTCAACGCCACCAAGGCGGGCGAGGTGACCTATACCGTTAAGAGCGGCGATGTGTGGTCCCTCATTGCCGAGGAAAACGGCATGACCAATGAGGAGCTGCTGGCCCTGAACCCCGGCTATGACATCAGCGTTCTCCACACCGGCGACGTGCTGACCATCTCCCGTGCCGTGCCGTATCTGACGGTGGTGAACGTGGAGCGGCAGAGCTATTTGCAGGACGTGGCATACAGCGTGGAATATGTGGACGACCCGGATATGTATCAGGGCGACTATGAGGTCCTCAGCAAGGGCGTGTACGGCAAGGCGGACGTCACCGCCAACGTCACCGTTATCAATGGCACGGAGACGGCCCGTGAGGTGGTGTCCTCCGTGACGCTGAAGGAGCCGGTGGCCGAGCGGCAGGCACGAGGCACCAAGGAGCGGCCCACGTGGTTCCCCACCGGGTCCTTCCGCTGGCCCTGCTACGGCGTCATCACCTCCTACTTCGGCGGGCGCAACACCGGCATCAGCGGTGCCAGCAGCTACCATGAGGCCATCGATATCGCCAACTCCTACGGTACGCCCATCTACGCCGCCGACGGCGGAACCGTCATCTACTCCGGCTGGAACGGCGGCTTGGGCTACTGCGTGAAGATCGATCACGGCAACGGCTTTATCACATGGTACGGCCACAACAGCGACCTCTACGTCTCTGTGGGCGACCACGTGTACAAGGGCCAGACCATCGCCGCCATGGGCTCCACCGGGATCTCCAGCGGCTCCCACTGCGACTTCCGTATCCAGCGCAACGGCACCATGGTGGATCCCCTGAACTATCTGCCTTGATGAAAATGATCCATGAAAAGCTCCCCGGCTCATGCCGGGGAGCTTTTTGCTGCCCGCCGGGAGCGGCGCAGGCAGCTGCTAAGGAATCGTGGAAAATCCAAAGTTTTCCCAAGAGCGTCAGCCCAGCGCCCACAGCACCACGCCGTACACCACGCTGGCCAGTGTGCCGTAGACGATCACCGGGCCGGCAATGACGAATATTTTGGCCGCCATGCCGGTGACAAAGCCCTCGGACTTGAAGTCCAGCGCCGGAGACACCACGGCGTTGGCAAAGCCCGTGATGGGTACCAGCGTTCCGGCCCCGCCGAAACGGGCCACCCGGTGGTAAAGACCCAGCCCCGTTAGCAGCGCCGACAGGAACACCAGCGACACCGACGTGGCCGTTCCGGCGTCCTCTGTATTCAGGCCCGCCGCCCGGAAGCCGTCTCCGATGGCCTGTCCCACCACACAGATGAGCCCGCCGATGACGAAGGCTAGCGCCATATCCTTTCCCAGCGGGGACTTCTTCTGCATCCGCTTCACATACGCCTGATACTCCTTGGGCGTCATGTCCACCCGCATCACATCCTTTCTTCCGTAGTATGACCCGCCGCACCGGAAAAATGCGCTTCGGCTTGCCAAACGGTGCAAAACAGGCTATACTGAAAGGACGGAAAGGCGGGTGTTATCATGTACGATCCTGCACATCCCTTCGGGAAAAAACGCTATGACCGGGCCATCATCGACCCGGTGAGCTGCACCGGCTGCGGCTACTGCACCATGTTCTGCGTTATGGACTGCATCCTTTTGCAGCCGGACGGCTTTTATACGGTGGATCTGGACCGCTGCATCGGATGCCGGTCCTGCAAGGTGAACTGTCCCTTCGAGGCCGTCATCATCCTGCCCCCCAAGGAGGACGCATGACCATGGCCAGACAAACGCACCCTCTGGGGCTGTATCTGCACATCCCCTTCTGCAGATCCAAATGCGCCTACTGCGACTTCTACTCCCTCTCCGGGCGGGAGGATCGCATGGACGCCTACACGGCGGCACTGGAGCGCCACCTGATCGAGGTGGCCCCGCAGGCGGCGCAGCATCTGGTGGACACGGTGTACTTTGGCGGCGGCACCCCCAGCTATCTGGGGGAGAAGCGGCTGGTGAAGCTGCTGAAAGCCGTGAAGAAGCACTACCGCATCGCCCCCCATGCAGAGATTACGCTGGAGGCCAACCCCGACAGTGCCGGGGACTGGAAGGCCCTGCGGGCGCTGCGGCGGGCGGGCTTCAACCGCATCTCCCTGGGGGTCCAGTCCACGGACGACGCCTGTCTCCGGGCCTTGGGCCGCATCCACACATGGCAGCAGGTGCAGGAGGCTGTGGCCGCCTGCCGGAGGGCCAAATTCCCGGACGTGAGTCTGGACCTCATTTACGGCCTGCCGGGGCAGACCATGGAGCAGTGGGAAAAGACCCTCTCCGACGCCCTGACCCTCCAGCCGGAGCATCTGTCCTGCTACGGGCTGAAGCTGGAGGAGGGAACGCCCCTCTACCGGCAGCGGGACAGTCTGACCCTGCCGGACGACGAGGCACAGGCGGATATGTATCTCTACGCCGTGGAGTATCTGCGGCAAAACGGCTATGAGCAGTATGAGATCTCCAACTTTGCACGGCCCGGCCACGCCTCCCGCCACAATCTGAAATACTGGACACTGGGGGAGTATGCGGGGTTCGGCCCCGGTGCCTACTCCGACTTTGGCGGCGTCCGCTACGGCTACATCCGGGACTTGGATCGGTACATTGCCGGGGAGCTGGTGCTGGCGGAGTCGGAGCATATCCCCGTCTCGGAGCGGGAGATGGAGTACATCATGCTGCGGCTGCGTACCACGGAGGGGATGAACATCAGGGAGTTTGAAAACCGCTTCCGCCGGCGCTTCGACCCCTTGGGCGCACGGCTGGAGGTTTACGCCGACCACGGCTTGGCCCAGCGGACGGAGCAGGGCTGGCGCCTGACGCCCCGTGGCTTTCTGGTGTCCAACCAGATCATCGGGGAGCTGCAGGAGCTCCTGAACCGGGAGAAGCTGGAGCGTCTGCGCCGGGCGCAGGAGGGCGACTACCGGGTGGTATGAGGGCACTGGAACCCGTGTTTTGACAAAATAAGGGACAGAGGGGCGCACCCATGGGTGCGCCCCTCCTCAGCGTGGCGAAAAAGTCTTTTCGCCACGCTGCCCGCATTTTTCAGAACTTTAAAAAGCTCTGAAAAATGGGGATCATCATCGTGCAGGACACCCTTCCGGGTTTCCCGCACACACCCTTCCGCCCCGTTGACG
>QWCV01001564.1_pt1 | contig 21524 bp, 15 predicted proteins | sample 1972621 | NCBI WGS metagenome assembly QWCV01 (sample SAMN09866699, study PRJNA288562) | Human gut metagenome isolate pre2_stool, whole genome shotgun sequencing... | isolation source: gut | host: Homo sapiens | place: USA: California | reverse complement strand
ATAAACTATGTGTGTCATTTAATGACATTTTTAATTCCTCCCTTATTTGATTTTATATTGCAATTGACAGATTACAATTATATTATATCAAATAGGGAGATTTTTTGTTTGTTTATCACCGCTAAAGCTAAACTGAACCCCCAGTCTAACTGGGGGTTTTCTAATACAAAAATGGGCTCTGCATCTAGCAAAGCCCACATCATTTATCCATTATATTATTTAAATTTATCTAATCTCTTGAATATCTTTTCCTTACCTAATAAATAAAGTATCCTATCCATTTCTGGTCCGTGTACTGAGAAGGAAATCATCGCTCTAACTGGCATATAAAGGTTTTTGCCTTTGATGCCTGTCTTCTTTTGTATGCTCTTCATAAATGTTTTGGCGTAATCAAGTGTGATTTCATCTACTGATGAAAGCTCTTCTTCGATGGCGTTAGCAAGTACTTTTGCGTTCTCTGCATTTTCTCCTTCAAGAAATTCTTTTGTTTCATCTGCAAGTGGAAGCTCTTCAAATATGAATTTTGCCTTTTCTGGCAATTCTGTCATTAGTGAGATGGAGTCTTTAAGTGTATCGATTAAAATCTCCATGTACTCTTTGTGCTCTTTAGCAAAGTCTTCTGTGATTAGTCCTGCCTTAATTAGTTCTTCGCTTGCTTCTTCTCTTAATACGTTTATATCTTGATTTCTTAAGAATTGTGCGTTAACCCAATCAAGCTTGTCCTTATCAAAGATACCGCCTGTTTTAGAAACTCTTTCAAAGGAGAATTCTTTGATTAATTCATCCATTGTAAATATTTCTTTATTATCTTCTGGTGACCAGCCAACTAGTGCTAAGTAGTTATTTAATGCTTCTGGCAAATAGCCTTTATCCTTGAAGTCTTCTACTGATACGTCGCCTTGTCTCTTTGATAATTTCTTTCTGTCTTTGTTAAGTACTGTTGGTAAGTGAACGTACTCTGGTTTTTCCCAGCCAAGTGCCTCGTATAAAAATACGTGCTTTGGTGTAGATGGTAGCCACTCTTCTCCTCTAACGATGTGTGTTATGCCCATTAGGTGGTCGTCGACTACAACTGCCATGTGATATGTTGGGAAGCCGTCAGACTTTAGTAGTACTTGATCATCTATATCTTCTGTGTTGATGGTGATGTCGCCTCTAACTACGTCGTGGAAAGTTATGTCTGTATCTTTTGGCAATTTTAGTCTAACTACGTATGGCTCGCCATTTGCGACTCTTTTCTTTGCTTCATCAAGAGGAATATTTCTACAGAAGCCATCATACTTTGGTATTAGACCCTTGATTTGTCTTTCTTCTCTGATTCTGTCAAGTCTTTCCTTATCGCAGAAGCAGTAGTATGCCTTGCCTTCATCAATTAATTGATCAACATATTTTCTATATATATCAAGTCTTTCTGATTGTATATATGGACCGTAGTCACCTTTTTGAACTACTTTGCCGTTTTCAATAAAAACGCCTTCGCTGTAGTGTATACCAGCCCAATGAAGTGAGTTTATCAAGTTTTCTATAGCGCCTTCGACAAAACGTGTTCTGTCTGTGTCTTCGATTCTTAAGATGAAGTCGCCACCCATCTTTTCAGCGAATAAGTAGTTATATAGCGCTGTTCTTAATGAGCCAATGTGCACAAAACCTGTTGGCGATGGTGCAAATCTTACTCTAACTTTTTTATCCACGATTATTCTTCCTTTCCTTTATATGTGCAATGATCTTGTCAATAGCTTCGCTAGCATCTATCTCTTCATTTTCCATCTCACGACGAGTTGAGTACTCGACCTTGCCTTCGCTAGCAAGCTTACCTACTGTAATTCTAAGAGGTATACCGATTAAGTCTCTATCGTTAAACTTAACGCCGGCTCTTTCTGCTCTGTCGTCAAGAAGCACTTCGACCTTCTCCGCCAATAGTTTTTGATAAATTTCTTCAGCAAGTTTATTTTGCTCTTCGTCTTTTACATTAACTATGGTAATGATGGCTTCGTATGGACATGATGATATCGGCCAAATGATACCTTTTTCGTCGTTGTTTTGCTCAACTATGGCAGATACTGTTCTTGAAATACCAACGCCGTAGCAACCCATCCAGAAGTATTCGTCCTTGCCATTCTCATCCAAAAATGTTGCCTTCATTGATTTTGAGTACTTTTGACCAAGTTGGAAGATGTTTCCGACTTCGATGCCCCTCTTGAATTCAAGTTTGCCACCGCACTTAGGACATAGGTCTCCCTCAGCTATCATTAGTAAATCATCGACGAATTCAAATTTTTCATTGTCACTAATATTATAGTTCATATAGTGATAATTTTCTTCGTTAGCACCTATAATAGCATTTTTGATGTTTTTAACTCTTTCATCGGCTATAAGTCTGTCTGCTTTTAGGCCGATAGGACCAGTATAGCCTGGGAAGGAACCCATGGACTTGATGTCTTCGTCGCCCATCATTTCTATCTCGTGCTCTGCGCAGCCAAGATGCTTTATTAATTTTGTTAGATTAAGCTCTCTTGATCCTGGTATGAATACAACGATTCTTTCCCCCTTAACCATTAGGTCAACTGCCTTAAGGCATCTATCTTTATCAACTTTTAAAAGTTTTGCTAAGTCGTCAATAGTTTTAACGCCCTTTGTCTCAACTTTTTCAAGCTCTTTTATATCTTCACTGCTATTGTCATATTTATAAGCTACTTCGGCTTTTTCATCAGTCGCTGAAAAATCGCAGCTATCGCAATATGTGATCACGCCTTCACCAACGTCTGATAAAGCAGTGAACTCGTGTGACTCGTTACCACCGATGGCGCCTGAGTCGCCTCTAACTATCCTGTAGTCAAGTTCAAGTCTGTCATAGATATTTTCATAAGCTTCCCACATGTTCTTGTAGCTGGCTACCATGTCCTCTTGAGTCTTGTCAAAGGAGTATGCGTCCTTCATCAAAAACTCTCTCGCTCTATTGATACCAAATCTAGGTCTCTTCTCATCTCTATACTTAGTTTTAATTTGGTATATATTTATTGGCAGCTTTTTATATGAGTTCACATCGCTTCTTATAAGGTCTGTGAAAAACTCCTCAGCTGTTGGCGCAAGACAAAATTCTCTGTCGTTTCTGTCCTTTAGCTTAAACATCTCTGGTCCGAAGGTATCCCATCTACCTGACTCTTCCCAAAGTTCTCTTGGCTGAACAGCACTCATGTTGATCTCTTGAGCGTCGTGTGAGTCCATCTCTTCTCTAACTATCTGTTCGATCTTTCTTATTACTCTGTAGCCAAGGTTCATGTATGAATAAATTCCTGAGGCGCTCTTCTTGATAAAGCCGCCTCTTAATAGTAACTTGTGTGATGCAATCTCTGCTTCGCTAGGATCCTCTCTCAATGTTTTAAAAAACATTTTACTCATTCTCATAGCTTTTTTCCTCCTCTTGGTACTCGTAGTTTTCTTTTTGCGCGTTGAACATCTTATAGTAAAGGCTGTCTGTCTTTTGCATTAGATTGTGATGCGTGTCAAAGTCCTCCACAGTACCGTTATTTATTAATAAAATTCTATCGCAGAATATCGACGAACTCATTCTGTGTGAGATATATATCGATGTCTTCTCTTTAACAAGGTAGTTGAAGTTCTCGTAAATCTCCGCCTCGCTCTTCGGGTCAAGTGCCGATGTTGGCTCGTCAAGTATAACAAGCTCGCTGTCCTTGTACAAGCTCCTTGCAATTGCTAGCTTTTGGAACTGTCCTTGCGATAGTTTTTCTCCCGTTTCAGAGTAGCCCATGGAGACTTTAGTGTCCATACCGCTACTTAACGAATTTATTTTATCATATATATCAATATCTTTCAATACTTTAGTAACTTTTTCTCTGTCGTAGTCAGCCCTCGATGCAACAGTCTCTGCCACAGGGAAATTGTATATATTATAGTCTTGGAACACAACGGAGATAAGTTTTTGGTACTCATCCATCTTTATCTTATTTATCTCAAGGCCATTAAGAAGTATCTCGCCCTTTGTTGGCTCATATAGCCTTGTCATTAACTTGATGATGGTTGTCTTACCCGCGCCATTAAGACCTACTATAGAAATCTTTTCGCCCTTATTAATCTTAAAGGATAAATTCTTTAGTACGTAGTCTTCAGAGCTTGGGTACTTAAACCAAACGTCTTTAAACTCAATAGCGTCGATGGACTTAGGCATATCATATTCGTATGCTTTTGCTTTTTCTTCAGGTAACATCATAAATCTATAGTAAGGCTCTGTCATGTTTCTCATCATAATCATGTTGACATAGTTTTGTGAGATGATTCTAACTCTTTGGTTAAAGTTAACAAAGGCCGATGTGTATAGAGCGAAGGAACCAAGTGAGATTTGCGGTCCGAAAACGTTAGATACGGCTCTTACTGATATATAGATGTAGCTTAAAGCTCTTGATACACCGTCTAAGATACCGCTAAAGAAAAATGAAAGTGAGTTTATGGTATACATATTCGCTATACCTGCGCTTATGTCCTTCATCAGCTTATATATAGAGCCATTGACCAAGTTATGCATGGAGAATAGCTTTACATCCATCATCTTGCTATTGTCATAAATAATATTCATGTAAGCAGAAAATTTTCTGTTTATATCTTCAAGTGAAGCTAAGAAGTCTCCCATCTTCTTGTTCGCCCAAGCGCCTATGACAAAGTTTAGGCAAGCTACTAGAAGAAGTATTACTCCTAAAACCCAGGAAAAGCTAAAGGCGATTACCGCTAAAAATATTACTACAACAAATGAAACAAATACTTCCGCCGCTATTTGAACGAAGTTTGCTAGAGGTGATTGAGTGCTCATGATGAAGTCCGCTTGGTCCTTAAGATTCATATAGTCTTTGTTCTCAAGCATAGAGTAATCAAGCTTCATAGTCTTTTCGCATATATTGTAACGAATTCTTTGTTGCACGCCAGGAAGGTCTACGTTGTTGATGTAGTTGTTGACATAGCCAGGTATCTTAGCTAAGACAACGTTTGCAAGCACCATAAGTACTACATAAGTCGCTATCTCGAAACCTCCGCCATTCATTATTGAGTCAATAACTAGTTTTGGCAAGAATACATTTATTAGTAAAAGTCCTGCTGATGACAGTGAAGCTAGTAAGATTAAAAATACTGTTTTTTTGGAGTATTCCCAAATTGATTTAATCATGAAGCCGTATATCTTCATGTGTTCTTTAAAGTTCTTCATATTTAGGCCTCCTTAGTATAGTATTTACCTTGTATAGTGAACATTTCGTAATATTCACCCTTCTTCTTCATAAGATCATCGTGAGTACCCTCTTCGAAGATCTTTCCTCCCTTTAATAAGATTATTCTATCGCAAAACTTTGTCGATGACAGTCTATGTGAGATGTATATCGACGTTCTGTCCTCTCTTAAGTCATTTAGCTTGGAATAAATTTCGTGCTCGGCAAGTGCATCGAGATTTGCTGTTGGCTCATCAAGTATAAGTATAGGTGAGTCCTTGTACACAGCTCTCGAGATGGCAAGTTTTTGCTCTTGTCCGCCCGATAGCTCAAGAGCGTCCTTAGTTATCTCATGAGACATGTTTCTTTCGTAAGCGTTTTTCTCTTCTTCGATACGCTCTTTAAGACCAACGTCCTCAATTGCTCTCTTGGCTCTTTCTAAATCATAAGTTTCATGCATCGATATATTATTACCAAGTGTATATGGATAGATATTTACCTGTTGGAATATGCAGGCAAACATCTTATATAGCTCTTCTTCCTTGAATTCATTGATGTTTACGCCATTAAGAAGTATCTCGCCTTCGTCCGGTCTATATAATCTTACTAATAAATTTATTATAGTTGACTTACCCTCGCCATTGTTACCAACTAGGGCAATGGTTTCGTTTTTAGCTATCTTAAAGCTTAGATTATCAAGCACTTTCTTGTCTGTATTTGGATAAGCAAAGCTAACATTTCTAAACTCAATATCAACAGCACCACTAAGTCTATCTCTAGTGCCATGGTCTGAATTTAACTTATCTGTTTCAAGTAAGTCATATAGATTTTCTACGTAAATAGTTTGATTAACAACAAAAAACTCGTAGTCTTCTATGGCTCTGTCGGCCAATAATACAAATTGTAGCATAAGTGTTAGATACATCAAAAAGCTACCTGTATCAACAGAGCCATTCTTAAAGCTTATTATAAGTGTGTAAGCAAAAATGCCCTGAGCAAAAATTAAGATTAAAACTGATAAAAGGCTCTTTCTAAATGTTTTACGCACGCCCCTTAGGCTAAAACTCTTTCTCTTATTGATAACGTTTTTGTAAGCATTAAGTATCATGTCTTTTAAGTTAAAAAGCCTAATCTCTTTACCAGATTTAAAGTCGCCAGCAGTTTTATTGTAATATCTAATCTCATCAGTTATTTTATTTATCTCAGCATCATTGTCTCTTACTTCTTTGTTTGCTTGTCTTTGTGCGTAGGCATAAGTTATTGCATACAAAAGTAATAATAAACCTGTTAATGGTGATAAAGCCGTAATCACTCCGCCAATAAGTATTAATGAGAGAATTATAGGTGCGGTTCTCGCAAACTCTCTAAGTGTACCCACAACGCCGCCCCAGTCACCGCTTGTTGCTTCAAAGGCCATGCCATACATCTTAAAGATGGATCTATCACTTATGTATTTAAAGTCGGCAGCCGCCATCTTTTTATTTTGCTCGTGCATTAGCTCAAACCTAGTTTTATTGGCAACTGTTAGTACTTGATTTGAGCAGTAAAGGCTCACGCCCTCAACCAAGAACTCCAAGACAAAAAAGCCAAGCGAGATTAGTAAAATCCTTCTAACCGCGTCTGTACCGGGATTTTCTACTACTCCAACTATTAGCTTAGGCATTAGTGATAAAACTAGTGGAGCAAAGGCTCCTAAGATACAGGCGAATAAGATGTATAGAATCATCTTCCTGTCTGTTCTGATCGCGTCCCCAAGCAGGCGCTTCAGTGTTTTTGTGTACTTCATTTCTCTCCTCCTACGAGTTAAGCTCTTTATTAACATTAACTAAGACAAGCTCTGCCTCGTCAAGTGCATCCTTAAGCTTTTTACTCTTCTTTAAATTTTCCTTCGTATATAATTTATTTGAGCTTTTAACTATGTTTGAGAAAGCCGCTAATAGATTGTCAAAACTCTTCTTAAGCTCTTCTTCATCAGCGAGCTTGTTCTTATGAACTTCTATCCTTGCACTTTCACCTGTAGCTAGGTTTATGGTTTCGCCAAGCTTTGGCGCGTATACCTCAAGACCTTGGTCCCTAGTAATCTTTTGTTTTAAAATTTCTTGTGCATCGATCTCGCCATGAACCAAGAAAACTTTTTTAGGCTTTCTTTCAAAGGCATCTAGCCACTTTAGTAGCATATTTTGATCGGCATGTGCAGAAAAGCCTTGTAAGTCATAAACTTCTAGACCCACGTCCACCATTTGACCAAAAAGCTTAACTCTTCTTACGCCGCTGAGAATGATGCGGCCTAAAGAGCCTTCTGCTTGGTAACCAACTATAACAAGCGAATTTCTCTTATCCCACAAACAGTTCTTTAAGTGATGCCTTATTCTGCCTGCTGTCATCATGCCTGATGATGCGATGATAACCTTTGGTCCTTCGTCCACATTAAGTGCCTTCGAGTCCTCTGTCTCGCGGATGTACTTTAGGTGCTTAAACATAAGTGGATCGTCGCCCGACTTAAGCAGCTTTTGTGTATCCTCATCCAAAACATCGTAGTTACGCATAAATACTTCTGTCGCGTCGACCGCCATTGGCGAATCAAGAAAAACTCTTATATTATTATTTTTTCTCTTCTCGAACTCTTTGTTTAATAAATATATGAGCTCTTGACTCCTGCCAACTGCAAAGCTTGGTATTAGAACGGTTCCGCCTCTAGCAACAGTTTTATCTATGATCTCAATCAGCTTTTGAGTGCTGTCCGTAAGTTCTTCGTGATTGCGATTACCATAAGTTGACTCCATTATGACGTAGTCCGCGTCCTTGATGAATGTCGGATCCTTCAGTAGAGGCCTATCTGGCATACCAAGGTCACCAGAAAAAACAAGTTTCGTCTCTTTGCCATCTTCATTTATATAAATTTCTATAATGGCTGAACCAAGTATATGACCTGCATCTCTGAAAATGATTTTGATACCATCAAAAAGCTCTATCTCTTCATCATAAGCGTAGCCCCTAAGTAGTTTAAGAGTCTCATCAACGTCTACATCTGTGTAAAGAGGCTCTACTGGGTCAAGGCCCTGACGAAGGTTCTTCTTAGTCTCAGTCTCTGCGTCTTGCATACCAATCTTGGCTGAGTCGTAGAGCATGACTGGAGCTAGGTCCATAGTCGCCTTAGTCATGATAACTTCGCCGTCGTAGCCGTCCTTAACCATCTTAGGAAGCTTTCCTATGTGATCTATGTGTGCGTGAGTGATGAGCACCTTGTCAATGTCCCCAACATTGTAGTCAAAGGGCCTTTTGTTCAGCTCTTCAAGGTCCTTACTGCCTTGAAACATGCCACAGTCTATGACTATCTTCTTGCCACAGGCTTCAAGCAAATAGTTGGAGCCAGTTACTTCTTGTGCCGCGCCTAAAAAACTTAGTTTCATAGTAATTCTCCTTTTTTATAAATATCATCTACTATTGCGTCTATATCTACTTTTTCTTCTTCTCTTTTAACGTCAGCTATAAGTGGTCTCGTTTGTGGATGGTCTGGCGAAAATACTGAGCAGCAGTCATCGAAAGGCTCTATCGATTTTTCATAGGTACCAATTTTTTTCGCTATGTCAATGATGTCAAGCTTATCAAAGGCTATGAGCGGTCTAAAGATGACCATATCTGTCGCGTCCTCTATCGCTTTAATACCGTACATTGTCTGAGATGCGACTTGACCGATATTCTCCCCTGTGATGATGGCGTCGTAACCCTTGTCGTGAGCAAGCTTTTTCGCAACATGCATCATTATCCTTCTTGAAACGACTGTTGTGTACGAAACATTCATATTTTGGTTGATGGCTGTGTAAGCGTCAAGCATATTATATGAATATAGTTTTATGTCTCCAGTATAGGCAGCGACTATGTCTCTAAGGCCTTTTACCTTATCAAGCGCTTGAAGCGAGGTAAATGGATATGAGTGAAAATGTATCGCATCGACCTTAACGCCGCGCTTCGCCATCATATATAGAGCTACTGGACTGTCTATGCCGCCTGATAGTAAGCAAAGTGCCTTGCCGTTAGTCGCCTTTGGCATACCGCCTAGCGCCTTGTGCTTCTCTACTGAAACGTAAGCAAATTTCCTTATGTCTACATAAACTTCATGTTCGGGCGTATGCACGTCAACTTTTAGTCCGTCCGTATTTGTAAGTATGGCGGCACCTATATCCCTTGCTAGCTCCATCGAGTTAAGCGGGAATTTCTTGTCCGCCCTTGTGGATGACGCTTTGAAAGTGCCTTTTAAATTTTTTTCTTTAACTAGGTCTATAGCGAGACGCCTGATCACTTCCATATCTTTTTCGCATCTATAAGCTTTTCTGATCCAAACAATGCCGAAGACTTTTTTTAGTGCTTCAATCGCTTTTTCAGATTTTGCATCGTCCACTTCTATAATAATTTTGCCAATATCGTTATAAAGGCTATCGTAACCGATATCTTTTAAGTTTTTGTCGATGTTTGAGATAAGTTTTTGCTCGAAGTACCTTCTGTTGCCGCCCTTTAGGTGCATCTCGCCTTCACTGATTATCAAATATACTTTATCCATCATCATTTTTTAACACTCCTAATAAATTTAACCGCTTTTTTAATAAGTTCCGCCGCCTTTAAAATCTCTTCTTCAGTATTCATCTCAGAAAATGAAATTCTAACTGTCTCTTCAGCTTCTTTTCCGCCGTAGCCATAGCCTTCAAGTACGCGCATATGCTTTTTTTGCTTCGATGAGCAAGCAGAAGACGTTGAAATGTAGACCTCATCTTGCTCTAAGATGTGTACCAAGACCTCTGCCTTGATATTATCAAAAGCTACCGACATAACGTATGGCGAATAGCCCTCGCCCTCTGAGTGAACGTTAACGCCATCAAGCTCTTTTAGGCTAGCTATCATTTTATTTTTTAAATTATTTACATATTTATAATTATTTTCAAGATTTTTATCCAAAATTTTAACCGCTTCAGCTAGAGCTAAAACGCCTGGAACATTCTCAGTCCCTGCTCTTAGAGAAAATTCTTGCTCGCCTCCATAGATAAGCGGCTTAACTAAATGGGTATCGTGCGCGTAAAAACAGCCAATGCCCTTAGGCGCGTGAACCTTATGGCCCGACATCGATAGAAAATCGATATTGCCTTCACTTAGGTCAATACGGATTTTACCAAAGGCTTGAACCGCATCAGTCGCAAAAATTATATCCGGGTACAGCTTTTTCACTTCACAAGCAATATTTTCTACGTCTATGATGCTGCCCACTTCGTTATTAACATGCATTAGTGAAACAAATCCAAAACTATCATCAAGCTTAGCCAAGACATCTTCTAAAGTAATTTGTCCGTCCTTCGGATGAATTTTAATCACCTCAAAGCCATTGGCAATAAGATTGTCAATAGGCTTGTTCATCGCTTGATGCTCGACCGCTGTAGTTAAAATTTTCTTTTTCTTTATATCCTTAATTGAATTTACAATAATGTTGTTCGCTTCACTTGCGCAAGACGTAAAAATTATCTCGCCAGACTTGATATTAAGAAATTTTTTGATAGTCTCCCTTGCCTCTTCAAAATCATTTCTTAGTAAAAATCCAGCCTTATGTATGCTCGATGGATTCGCATAAGTCACTTCAAAGGCATGAAGCGCCGCTTCCATCGCCTCTTTATATACTTTTGTTGTTGCACAATTATCTAAATAAATCATAAACCTCACCACTTCTATTATATTATAAAGCTGAGTAAATAGCAATAAAAAAGTGACTAAGACTTGCTTAATCACTTATATAAATTAATTAAAATATTTTGCTTGTGCACTCCACATTTCCTTGTACTTTTCATTTCGTTTTAATAATTCTTCATGTGGTGCGCTATCTATAATCTTGCCGTCGTGGAATAAAATAACTCTGTTTGCAAATTTACAAGCACTCATCCTGTGAGAAATGAATATGACTGTCTTACCCTTTGCTGCCTCATTGAAGCTCTCGAAAATTTTCATCTCAGACTTTGGATCAAGCTTTGATGTCGGCTCGTCAAATATCAATATGTCCTTATCATTGTAAAGAGCTCTTGCTAGTGCAATTTTTTGGCTTTCACCACCAGAGATATCCACTCCATCTTCGTCTATGTCTGTGTATATATATTTTTCTAAGTCATAAGCTTTTTCAAAATTAGCAAGCTTTAAAACTCTTTCGCACTCATCAGCATTATAATTTTCACTTGTGGCAATATTTTCTCCAAGCTTAAATGAAAATAGATAAAAGTCTTGACTCACTACGCCAATATTTTTCGCAGTAAAATCAAGTGAAGATACATCGCCATCAATAAGAAGGCTGCCTTCATTTGCTTTGTATAAACCTGTTAGTAAATTTACAAAAGTCGTTTTACCTGAACCATTTTCTCCAACTATTGCAATTTTTTCGCCTCGCCTTATTTCAAAATTAAGATTTTTTAGCTGAGTAATTTTTGAATCTGGATAGGAAAAGCTTAAATCCTTTACACTAATCAAAGTCTCTGTAAAATCTTTTTCCTTTACTTCAAATTTTTTATCAGATTTCAAATTAAGTATATCATACAAAATCGCTATTTTAGGCTCAAGTGCTTTTTCTTCGCCAATAGTTTTGATAAGCTCCTTTGCTGCTTCACAAAGTGCTTTAAAAGCACCATAGTATATTATAATCTTGTCTACGCCAAAGAGACCGCCTTTTGCCTTAATGGCAAGCATAATTAAGAACAAGATTCCAAGCGTCGATAGCAAAAGATCATCCATGCCTTCGCTAAAACCTGTTCTTCTTGCAATTTTCTTTCTTAATCCAAGACCACTCTTTACAAAATTCTCGTTTATATCGTCAAGTATAAAAGTCTTCTCATCATAAATTTTAATCTGCTTTAACGACTCATAATCAGAGAGTAACCTCATGTAATAATCGTAAATCTTATATTTTTTCGCATAGGTCTCTCTATCGATTTCGTTCTTTTCTTCTGCCCTCTTCCTAAAATTGATTAATGCATAAGTAACTGCTAGCATTAAAAATATTATTAGTAAAGGAAAATATTTTGAGCCAAAAACTTTAATATCCACAGTTTTTGATAGTGCTGGATAAAAGCTAATTAATGATACTATTGCTATAATAATGCTGATTATATTAACAGTAAAATTATAAAATTGATACATCGCTTCCATGTAAATGGTGCTCATGCCGTCACTTTCCTCTTTGTGTCTTAAAATTTTGTCCTTTGTATCTTTAGCTTCAAGGTCCTTAAAATCTAGCGAAAACAATTTTTTAATAAGAATATTTTTTTCATTAGTATTTAAATAGTCGCCGTACTCTAACTTATAGTTTTCAGTGATGTTTTTAATATAGTGAAGTGCAAAGGATATTGCCGCTGCTGCCACAGAAAATTTTATTATAAAGCTAATTTCTCTAGCTTCGATTATAAATTTTAATAAGTAGCCAGATATGTAGACAAAGATAAAAGGCTCAGCTGCACTTAATAAAGCATTTAGAAAAACTGTTGGCAATATACTTTTTTTAATTTTGCAGATGTCTTTATAAACTTGCTTTTTCATTTTCATTCTCCTTGTAATACTTAGCTTGCATATCAAACATAGCCTTGTATTTTCCACCTAAGTTCATAAGCTCATCATAAGTTCCAAGTTCTGCAATACTTTTGTCATCTAAGTAAATAATTCTGTCACAGAACCTCGTTGAAGTAATTCTGTGTGAGATAAATATCGCCATCTTGTCCTTAGTAAAGTCTTTGTACTTTAGATAAAGTTTTTCTTCAGCAATCGGATCTAAAGCTGATGTTGGCTCATCAAGTATCAATAAGTCGCTATCTTTCATAAGAGATTTGATGAATAAAAGCTTTTGTGTTTCGCCGCCAGAAAAACCTTCTATCTCATTATCTTCGATATTTATTAGCTCAGTATCCAAGCCGTTTTCTAGTGAAGTAACTCTATTACTTAAACCCATCTCATCAATAAACTTTTCTGCCTGAAGCCTATCTTGCTGCTTATCGTCCAAATTATTAATAAGCGTAGTAGGCATCAAAAAGTAATCTTGGAAGAGAGCGCTTATCCTCTTGTAAATGGACTTTTTATCGTAAAGATCAATATCGATACCATTGATTAAAATCCTGCCGCTGCTAGCATCAAAAAGCTTTGTAATAAGCTTAATAAGAGTTGTTTTGCCAGCGCCATTCTCCCCAACTATGGCGATTGACTCGCCTTTTTTGATAGTAAGATTAATATTCTTTAAAATTTCGTTATCCTCATCATATGCAAAAGAAACATCTTCTAGTTTTATCTCATCTATTGACTTTAAAATAATTTTTTCAGTATTAAGATCTGCCTTGTCTTGAACAAAAGTCCTGTATTTGTCGCAAACAAGAGAAATTCTCCTAAGCGACCTTATATGACCCGAGAAATTATTTAGCCACTCTGAAAAACCAACTACTAAGCTTAGATAAAAGATAAAATTCGCTGCACTTATCTCTCCATTAAGAACGCTCTTTGTAAGTAAAACGTATGTAAATAAGTCTCTGATGAAGCCAAAGATGCCTTCGACTAAAGAGACTCGATTAGCTTTTTTAGTCCATCCACGAAGAAGTGCGTAATATGCTTTTGATATCTTATCTAGGTGATAGACTAGCCATGAAAGAGCATTGTTTAAGCGAATCTCTTTTTGTGCACCATCATCTAAAGAAACTTTATACATATAGTAGTGCCTTGACTCTTCCTGAGCCATCTCATCAGTGATTGCGTCTCCATAAAGCATAAGCCTATCTTGGAAATAGGCTGTAATAAGTGCTGAAATTAAGATAATTAAAACTAATTTATAACTAAGAAAAGAAAAAATAATTGCATAAGCGAAAAAACCTAAAAAAGATGTGATAAGCTTAGAAAGTCTAATCGCAGACCAAGCGCCATCAGCTTGTTCTCCTTCAAAAGCAAAGGACTTCGATCTTTCGAATAAAGATTTTTGCTCTGCTGTTTTAAAATCAAGTAGATCCTTATCCATAAGAGCAGAGATAAGGTCTACACCGTAGAGCATACTGACCTTAGTTTGGAAAAAATCATTTCTAGTATCCATCCAGGTGTTTAAAATTTTTAAGAAAATGTAAAAAATAAATAGACTGATTAAACTTAAGATAAATTGTTCAGCGTCAAGACCTTCGATAATCGCTGCTGTTATCGTTTTAAGTATATATGCATCAAAAAGCGGTATTATTATTGTAAGAATAGCCGACAAAAATACAAGGATAGTCCCAAAACTATCTTTCTTAAACCAATTTTTAATTAAAAATTTGATATTGCTAGAAAAACTATACTTCATTTACGTCCTCTTATATATTTATCCTATAAATTTTAATCTTCAAAGATATTTTAAAACATAATTGTTCTTACGTCAAGTTTTGCGTAAATTTTATTTTAATAATCTTAATATTTTCATTTTTATCTTGAAAAAAATCAATACTTGTGATAAAATATCTTTATATATAAGGAGGGAAGAATATGGACATAAGACAAATAGAAACTTTTGTTGAAGTCGTTAGACTTGAAAGTTTCTCCAAAGCTGCAGAAAAGCTGTTTATCACGCAACCAACTGTCTCCAATCACATAACTGCTCTTGAAAAAGAAGTCGGTAGCGAGCTTATTGACAGAAGCGGCAGACTCTTTAGAGTTACGCCAACTGGACGAATTTTGTACGAGCATGCGGAGAAGATTATTGACCAGATTAATAACGCTAAGTATGAGATTGACGCTTACGACCAAGGTCTTCAGGGCAAGATAAGCATTTTGTCAAGTTCCATCCCAAGAGAGTACATACTTCCTGATCTTATAAAATCATTTTTAAATGAACATCCAAAGATTAGTTTTTCGCTTCAAGGAAGTGACTCAAAGGAAGCGATTAAGAAAATCATATCTTATGAAAATGACTTTGCAATCGTCGGAAAGATGACTGGCAACCCAAAACTTGACTTTGTTAAGCTTGTTAAAGATACCAGCGTACTTATAGTTCCAAATGAAAAATTTGAAAATCTTAAGAATGGCGATTCAATTAAATTTGATGATATTCTTGATGAAGATTTTATTTTAAGAGAATATGGTTCTGCCTCGCTTGAAACAATAATCAACGCTATTTACCAAAGTTCTAAAGATGCTAGAAAACTTAGGATAGTTGGTACTTGTGATGACAATGAATCGATCAAGTCTTTGGTAAGTAAGGGTGTTGGTCTAAGTTTTATGAACAAGATTGCAATTGAAAGAGATATTAAAGAAAATAGATTTAAGTACTTAAATATAAAGGGGGTAGACTTCTCAAGAGACTTTTATTTCTTGTATCACAGAGAAAAGCCACTTAGCCCACTTGGCAAGAGATTTAAGGATTTTGTTTTGGATTATGTAAAGAAACATAAATAAATTATTTTTTAAATCTATAAAATCCATAGAATTTGATTTAGATAAAATTAAAATTTTTAAATATATTTAACAATTTATTTTGGAGTTACGCTTATGTAGCTCCATTTTTTTGTAGACAAGTAAAAGCAGATGCACGTATTATGCATCTGCTTTTGTAGTCACTAATTTATTTAAATTAGATCTTAAATTTTAATTTACTAAGTGACAGGCTACAAAATGTCCCGGCTTCACTTCTTTAAACTCAGGTGATGTTTCAAAACATTCTTTAACCGCAAAATCACAACGTGGAGCAAATCTACATCCAGGTTTTGGATCTATTGGCGATGAAACCTCTCCTTTTATGATAACCCTTTCCTTTTTCCTATGTATATCAGGAACAGGTATTGCTGATAATAATGCTTTTGTATATGGATGTAGCGGATTTTTAAATAATTCGCCTGACTCTGACTTTTCAACCATAGTTCCCATATACATTACTAAAATGTCATCAGCAAAGTAATGAACTACCGATAGGTCATGAGTTATGAATATATATGTCAATTTACGATCATGTTGTAAATCTTTTAATAGGTTTAAAACTTGCGCTTGAATACTTACATCTAGCGCAGAAACTGGTTCATCACACACAACAAATCTTGGGTTTAAGGCTAACGCTCTTGCTATACCAATTCTTTGTCTTCTTCCTCCGTCTAACTCGTGAGGGTATGTGTTAACTAGTCTTTCTGCTAAACCTACTGTTGACATCAATTCTTCTACTTTAGCATCAAGTTCTTTTTTATTTTTACAAATTTTATGCAATTTAAGTGGGTCTGCTATTATTTCACTGACAGTTCTTCTTGGATTTAATGAAGCAAATGGGTCTTGGAATATCATCTGCATGTTTTGTCTCATTTCACGCATTTGCTTATTATTTAATTTAAGAATATTTTGTCCGTCATATATTACTTCCCCAGATGTTGGTTCGTGTAGTCTTAATATTGCTCTTCCGCATGTTGATTTACCACAGCCAGACTCACCAACCATGCCTAAAGTTTTTCCTTCTTCAATTTCAAAGTTTAGTCCATCTACAGCGTGTAATATTCCTTTTTTTGTGTAAAAATATTTTTTTAAGTCTTTTACTGATAATATTGTATTACTCATTAGGCACCTCCAAATTTATTGAAAATGAAGAGTTTGGATCATAACCTAAGCATGCAACATAGTGTGTATCACTTAAACGTATTAATTCTGGTTCTTTATTTTTGCATTCTTCTTTACAATAAACACATCTTGGGTTAAATGGACATCCGCTAGGTAAGTTCGATGGGTCTGGTACTAGACCAGGTATCGGCTTCAATGGTTGTCCTTTTTCTTCTATGTTTGGTAAAGAATCAAATAACCCTTTTGTGTAAGGATGAGCGTAATGATCAAATATATCCTCTAATGTTCCATGTTCAACAATCTTTCCTGCATACATGATTGAAACTTCATCACATACCTCTGCTACTACACCTAAGTCATGAGTTATAAGTATCATTGAAGTTTGATATTTTTCTCTTAACTCTCTCATAAGTTCTAGTACTTGTGCTTGTATAGTAACATCAAGTGCTGTGGTAGGCTCGTCAGCTATTAAAAGTTTTGGGTTACATGCAAGAGCTATAGCTATAACAACTCTTTGCTTCATTCCCCCTGAGAATTGGTGTGGATACTCACCGGATCTTGATCCAGGTATACCAACTAACTCAAGCATTTCTTTAGCTTTTGCCATTGCATCTTTTTTACTTAATTTTTCGTGTATTCTAATTACTTCTGCAATTTGATCTCCGACAGTTAAAACTGGATTTAGAGATGTCATTGGGTCTTGGAATATCATAGAAACTAAGTCGCCTCTAATTAATTCCATGTCTTTTTCAGTATAATCAAAAATGTTTTTTCCATCTAAGATTATACTTCCATTTTTTATTATTCCAGGTGGATCTGGAACTAGTCTTAAGACAGAAAGTGCTGTTGTTGTTTTTCCAGCTCCGGTTTCACCAACCAAGCCAATAGTTTTTCCTTTTTCAAGTTGAATATTTATTCCATTAACTGCTTTAACAACACCGTCTTCAGTCTTATATATGACTTCAAGGTCTTTAATATCTAGTATATTGTTTGTGTTTTCCATATATTACTCCTAAAATTTCAACTAACGTTTTAGCTTTGGATCAAGCGCATCTCTCAAACCATCTCCTAGAAGGTTTATTGAAAGTGAAGTGATCGCTATTGCCAAACCTGGAAAAACTGTTAAATAATTACTATCTCTAATATAAGTTCTTCCTTCTGATAGCATTGAACCCCACTCAGGTGTTGGTGGAGCTACTCCTAAGCCTACGAAGCTTAAAGAAGCAATTACTAATATTGATGAAGCTATCGCTATAGAGCCTTGTACTATAATTGGGGCCATACAGTTAGGTAAAACCTCTCTTATAATGATTCTAGTATTTGTAGCTCCACATGCTCTAGCAGCCTCAACGAACTCTTCGTCTTTTACTCCAAGTATTGATGCTCTTACAATTCTAGCAAATCTAGGTATATTTGAAATTGCAATTGCTAGCATAAGATTGAACATGCTTGGTCCTAAAGATGCTACAACGGCTATAGCCATAAGCATATTAGGTATAGCTAAAAATACGTCCATAATTCTCATTAATATATCGTCAACTCTTCCTCCATAATATCCAGCGACAGCGCCAAAGCCACCGCCTATGATTAAAGAAATGACAATTGACATTATAGAAACTTGCAAAGATATTCTTGAACCGTATATAACTCTTGCAAACACGTCTCTACCTAAGTTATCTGTTCCAAACCAATGCTCAGAACTTGGTGGCTGCAACATAATTGCATAGTTAGGCTCAATAACATCTGTATCATAATCATATATAACGTCTGCAAATACAGCCATAATGATTAGAGCGAGTAAAATATATAAACCAAACATTGCTAATTTACTTTTCTTTAGCCTATGCCATGTTTCCACCCATAAGCTTTTCTTTTTTATTTTCTTGTTATTTTCCATTTTGTATCTACCGTCCTATTTTGCTTAATATTACTTATAACTTGATTTTATACGTGGATCTATGTATCCATATACTAAGTCAACCAAAAGATTAACCAAACTAAACGCTATACAAAAACAAATGATTGATCCCATAACAGCTGGAGTGTCCTTGGCTTTAATACTGCTAATCATATAAGTTCCTACGCCTGGCCAAGAGAATACGGTTTCAGCTATAACCGCTCCACCCATCATTGCACCAAATTGTAGACCAGCTACTGTAATAACAGGAATAAGTACATTTCTTAAGGCATGCTTACCAATTATGTCTCTCTTTTTAACACCTTTAGATTTGGCAGTTCTTATATAATCAGTTCTAATTACTTCAAGCATTGATGAACGAGTAATTCTCATTATGTTTGCACAGCATCCAAATCCAATTGATAAAGCAGGCATAACCATACTTTGCCAACCTTCAATTCCGCCAGAAGGTAGCCAGTTTAATTTTAATGAGAAAAACAATATCATCATAAGTGCTACCCAGAAAGATGGTAGTGCAATACCTAACATACCAAATATTGTGGCAAAACCGTCTATTACTGAATACTGTTTAACAGCAGACACTATACCTAGTGGAATCGCAATGATTAATGCGACAATCATACCTACTATCGCTAATCTTAGTGTTATTGGGAATCTTGATGATATCTCAGTAGCAACGCTACGTCCATTGGCATAAGATGTTCCTAGGTCTCCCTTTACCATGTTCTTCATGTATTTTACGTATCTTAAAGCTAGTGGATCGTTTAATCCATGAGCTTCTCTCCAGTTAGCGATTGACTCTTCTGAAGCCATATCGCCTAATACTAATCTAGCTGGGTCACCAGGAGATAGTGCCATTATTAAAAAGATAATGATAGTGACTCCAATGATGACCGGAATCATCATTAGGAGTCTCTTTATAATATATTTATACATAATACTAACCTTTTACTATTTCACGAAATGTAGACCGTAGAAATCGTGCATACGAATTGAAGAAATAATCATTCCATCAATTTTCTTAGATTTAGCAATATATCCATTTTCTGAGCATGTAGGAATGTTTATACATTCTCTTGCGCATACTTTGGCAATATCTTGATATTTTTCAAGTTTTTCTTTTGGATCGATAGCAACTGATCCTTCAGCTAATAATTTATCTATTTCGTCGCTCTTGAAGCAAGATGAGTTAAATCCGCCGCTAGCTATTGTAGCGCTGCTGAATAATGGTCTGAATGTATTGTCTGGTTCAGCGTTTGCGTTCCAGCCTGTAGCTGCTGCTTCATGTGTTCCGTTACCTATCTTGTCATAGAATGCAGATTTTTCTAGCATTTCAATCTTAACGTCTATACCAGCTTTTTTACAAGCAGCTTGAAGTACTTGACAAGCACGTGCACGTACGTCGCCAAATGCTATTACAGTAAATGAGAAACCATCTGGCATGCCAGCATCTTTAAGTTTTTGTTTAGCTTTTTCTATATCGTATTCTCTCTTAACAACATCGTCTGTATAACCAAGTGCTACTGGAGCCATAGTTGTATAGCATGGTGTAGCTTCGCCTTGGAATTGTACTTGAATTATATCGTCTCTGTTAACGCAATATGCAACTGCTTCTCTTAGGTCTTTGTTATCGAAAGGAGCTTTGCTGCAGTTTAATGCGAAGAATTCTAGTGCTGTTGAGTCATATTTTAATAAATCTAGATTAGCGTCGTCACGAATATTTTGAATATCAACATTTGGTACGTCTAGTAATAAGTCTGCTTCGCCTGTTTGAAGAGCAACGGTTCTTGCTGTTTCTTCTGGAATAATGCTACATTCAATACCTGGGCATTGTGCTTCAAACTTATCGTTCCAGTAATTTTCATTTTTCTTTAATGACCATTTACTACCTAATACCCAACCGTCATAAACGAATGGACCAGTACCAACTGGAGCTTCATCTAAGCTCTTATTTTCACTATCCATTTTTTCAACGTATTTGTGTGGAAGTATTGAGCATCCCATATGAGATAGAGATGAGAATATTGTAGATGTTGGTTCAGTTAAGTGTAGTATGAAATTGTAATCGTCTATAATTTCAACGCTGTCAATTTGAGCTACAAGGTGACCTACGTTACCTGATGATTTTTGTCTTTCAAATGAGAACTTAACGTCTTCTGATGTTAATGGATCGCCGTTGTGGAATTTAACTCCTTCATGCAACTTGAACTTAATATCCTTATCGCTTCCTTCAACATATTCATAAGATTCTGCTAAGTATGGATAAAATTCATTTGTGTTATGATCTAGTTTAACTAATGTTTCATAGATACTTCTTACAGCTGGTGCTGATGCAGTATCATTTTCTTTGTGTGGGTCTAAAGAAGTTAAGTCTTGTTTAGTAACCATTCTTATATATCTGTCAGTATTTTCACTACCTGTTGCTTCTGCAGCGTTAGTATCGCTTGGTTTTTCAGTAGTATTGCTGTCTGTGCTGTTACCTCCGCAACCGATTAGCATAATAATCATTGCTAATGTTAACAATAAACTTATAAATTTAAACTTTTTCATAAATTTCACCTTTCTTTCATTTTTTATTTTATAATTATTTCGTTGTAACGTAAGAAATAATTAACTTTGCTGTGTTAAATATTGATGTATCAAAGGTTCTTTCAACACCGTGTGATGTGTAAACCGTCATTCCAAAAGCTCCTGCTGCAATATCGTTTCCTCCAACAAAAGCAGCCATCGAGTCGGTACTATACCTATTAAACACTTCTACAGAATATGGTATATCTATTGCTTGTGCGCATTTAACAATTTTCTTTGTTACTGCGCGATCATAAGGTCCTTGACGATCTTTT
>QWCV01004021.1_pt1 | contig 21572 bp, 15 predicted proteins | sample 1972621 | NCBI WGS metagenome assembly QWCV01 (sample SAMN09866699, study PRJNA288562) | Human gut metagenome isolate pre2_stool, whole genome shotgun sequencing... | isolation source: gut | host: Homo sapiens | place: USA: California | reverse complement strand
AGCCAGACGCAGGCCGCGGCCCAGCTGCTGCAAAAACACGGTCAGCGACTCGGTGGGGCGCAGGAACAGCACGGTGTTGACTTCCGGGATGTCCACGCCCTCGTTATAGATGTCCACTACAAAAATGAAGCGAATCTCCCCGGAAACGAGCCGCTGTTTGACGGTGTTGCGTTCCTCGTCGGAGGAATCCCCGGTCAGCGCCATGGACGGGATGCCATGGGTATTGAAATAGTCCGCCATGAACCGGGCGTGCTCGATGGAAACGCAGAACCCAAGCCCCTTCACTTCATCGATGTCCGTAACATATTTCAGGATGGAGCTCACCACAAGGTCAGCACGGCGCTGTGCCACCATGCCGCTGAAGGCGTACAGGTTGGACAGCTCGTTTTTATCGTAGCCGCCGGTACGCCATTTCAGGCTGCTCAGATCTGCGGCGTCGGTGACACCAAAATATTGGAAGGGGCACAGCAGCTTCCGGTCGATGGCCTCCGGCAGACGAATTTCGGCGGCAATACGCCCGCCGAAATAGTCCAGAACGCTTTTGCCGTCCATACGTTCCGGGGTGGCAGTCAGTCCCAGCAGGATCTTCGGCTGGTAATACTCCAGCAGCTTCTGGTAGGTGGGCGCAGCTGCATGGTGGAATTCGTCTACAACGATGTAATCGTAGAAATCCGCTGCCGTTTTAGCGGCAAGCTCCTGAGAATTGAAGGTCTGGATGGAAACAAACAGATGATCAATGCTGTCGGCTTTGTGGCTGCCCACATACAGTTCTCCGAAATTGGCATCCTTCAGCACCGCCCGGAAGGTGTACAGACTCTGCTTCAGAATCTCCTCCCGGTGTGCCACAAACAGCAGACGGCAGGGTTGCCCCGGATGCTGTTTGCAGAAGCGCTTGTAATCCAGTGCGGAGATCACAGTTTTGCCGGTGCCGGTAGCGGCGACCACCAAGTTGCGATTATACCCCCGAACGGTGCGCTCGGCATCCAGCCGGTCCAGGATTTCCTGTTGGTAGGAATAGGGCAGAATATCCAGGGTGTAGATTCCGCTGTGGTCGGTCTCGCTGTATTTTTCAGCCTTCAGGGCGCGGGTCAGCCGTTCCCGCTGCCCTTCATCGTAATATTCAAACTCGCTGGAATTCCAGTAGCTTTCAAAAGTGGCTGCGATCTTATCGATGGTCTCCGGCAGGTCTTTCCGGGTCACTTTCACGTTCCATTCCAGCCCGCTGGAAATGGCCGCGTTGGACAGGTTGGAGGAACCAACATACGCTGTGGTAAAGCCGGTGTCCCGGTAAAACACATAGGTCTTTGCGTGGAGCCGGGTACGCTTGGTGTCGTAGCTCACCTTGATCTTCGTATTGGGCAGTGTGCGCAGCTCCTCAATGGCTTTTACGTCCGTAGCGCCCATATAAGAGGTGGTGATGATGCGCAGCTCACCGCCGCTTTGCGCAAACTGCTGCAGCTCGTCCATGATGAGGCGCAAGCCGCTCCACTTGATAAAGGAGACCAGCATATCAATGCGGTCAGCAGAGACGATCTCTTTTTTCAGCTCCGTGTACATCTGCGGTTCATGGATAGCACCGGTAAACAGGGAACTTTGCGCAATGGAGGTCTCCGGGCGGTCAAGGTCCTTTGCGCTTTTTCCTGTAGCAAGGCGCGGGTCATTCTGCTGCAAAAGCGCAAGAAGCTGCTCTGCCCGTTGGTCAACACCGAGCGCGGCAAAGTCAGCTTCCTGTGTGGTATTCTGGATGGTAGTCACGATCTGGTTTGCCAGCTGGATCTGCGCCTCGATGCCGCCGCCGTTATCCTGCACGTTCTCAAGACCCTTCTGTACTACGTCGGTCAGATACTGCGCCAGTACCTTGGCAGCCTCCGCTGTGTCGATGGGCGCAGTGGACTTGCGGGCTTCCGGGATCTCTGCAAGCTCGCGGTTCAGCGCGTTGTTGATGACCTGTTCATACAGTCCGGGGTAGAGCATAGGTGCACTTCCTTACCGTTTTCTTTTATTATAGCGCCCGTTAGAAGAATATTCAATGATCGAGGATAAACCGCATCTGATTGAAAAAGAAGCTCTTGATCTCAGAAAATATACTGTAGCTGCATTGCTTTTATAAAAAATAATAGAGGTCGTGATAATTTGTATGATGCTACAATAAAAAGAGACTGATGCAGTGCAACAGTCTCTCGATAGCAATGGGGCTTATATAACGGGTGCTTTTTTATAAAAATCCGTAGCAGTGCCTCCCATTCCAAGAGTGGTTTTGATGCCAACTCCGCCATGGGATGCAAAAGAGAGCAACGCGTTCCAAAGTTCCAGAAGCGGCGGTGCAAGGCGCGCCTCGATGGTCACATTGCCTTGAAAGGCTGGAATGCGCGTTTCTTTCAACAGATAACGTGTGGTATGGAGATTATAATCCACAATATGAAGCCCTTGCTGTAAAGCTTGCAGTGCATCAGGATCGATAAGGGCATATTCTGGAAAGGCAGCGTTCCAATGCGCAATCAGACTTTGCAAAAGCAGAGTTTCCTGCGGGAAAATAGTATAGCGGCCGGACTGCTTGAAGGCGCAAGGCGACAGAAAAGCAATTTTGGCACGGGTTTCGCTGTGGGAACGCCCAGAACGGATCAGTTCTTCAGCGGAGACTGCCGGAGAGATGCGAACCTCTGAAACGGGGAGTGTTAATTCATGCAGAGGGATTTCCTTTGCAGATTCCAAAACGGGGAAAACTACCTGTCGAGCAGCGTCATTCAGCAGATTGACCGTCCAGATCAAAGACTGTTTTTCCGGCGAAAAACATAGAAAATGCGCAATGGGGTGTTCCCCTTGCAGATGCATCTGCTCTCCAAATTCAGAAGAAATCTGTGACATCAGCCAGCCATACAGACGATAGGACCACGACTGGGGAATCCGCACGTCATTGGGCGGAGATAAAACCAGTTGAATCTGCTGGATCATAAGATACTCACCCCGCAATATCCATAGGGATAAAGCCGACCACGAAAGCGAGCATATTTCATGGTGTGCGGGGAAATGCCATTTTCGGCATCACGCTCATGCTTGTGGTTGCGGAACATTTGTTTCATTTGTTCTGCCGTCCAGCGCAGCCCCTCTTCTTCACCCAGATAGGGGTACGCCAGCGACTTGGCAAAGAACCCGGAGCCGCCGCCCAGGATCAGGTGTGGCTGCTGCGGCAGGTTGACTGCACCGCTCGGCGGAGTGAAGTGCCTGCTATACGTCTGCTCGTAATAAGTATCAAACTGCTGAATGGCCTCCAGAAGGGACTCTTTGGTAATGCGCCCCTTCAGCACCGATTGATCCAGCGTCAGCTTGAAGCGTACCTTAGTGCCGGACGCTGCGCATTCCCGACACATGGGGATGCCGCGATTACTGCCCTTCGCAAAGGAGCCGTTCACAAGTGCATCAAATTTTCCGACAAGGACCATCTGCGCATCCGGGATGGGAAGGCTGTCGGAAACCTGAATGCCACGGAAAATGCTGTTAACGGCGTCCGAAGCGATGCTTCCATCTTTCAGAGTGTGCAGATGCAGCTGGTTGACATATTTCTCTTCTGGAAAGGTGGCCCGGCGGTTTTGTGCAAGGCTGTGTCCGGTACTGCGGTCAGCCAATACCGCACTCAGCAGCCATGCAGTACGCAGCGCACCCTTGATGCTGCTGCCGGGAATGTAGGCATGGCCCTGCGCATCACGCTGGAAAGCATGGATCTCTTTCAGCGAGTGCTCAGCATCCAGCGCATCTCCCACCTCGATCTGATAGCGCGTCAGCGTTTTCAGTTCTGCATCGGAAATGCCGCAGTCTTTGCTCAGAAATGCCCAGAGATTGGACTGCTCGCTAAGCATAAACTGTCCGTACTTGTCCACCAGATCGTGCTCGACTAGAAAGCCGAAAAATTTTTGCTCGTCCAGAAAGGAGACTTTGCCATTGCGGGTGTTGTACATGTACTCTTTTTTGGTATAGCTGCTGCCGTTGCCAACAAACAGAGGTGCCCATACATTCAGAGTAAGGTCAAAGATCTGCAGATGATCCTGCTGAATCATAATGTCACCCCCATAAAGATTGGCTTGGAATAGCGGTATACCGGATGCACATCCGACAAACCAACATCATACAAAGCACCCTGATAACGATTTTGCAGGACAGACCCTGCCGAAAGGGCATACTGCGTTTTTTTCTTCAGTGGAGTTTCCACACGATCGGATGCCATGAAGCCGCTGCGGCGCACCAGCTGGAAGGAGGCACCCTCTAATGCATGATCCAGTTCATCTGTCTGCGGCAGGCTGGTACTCAGCAGCAGATAAGGAGCATGCTCGGAAGAAAGTGCATGATACATCCACTCCGTCTGATCGTCAAAAGGTTCGTTCAGATAAATCTTGTCTACAACATGGAACTTTCCATAACCAGAGCTGACTTTGCCGCCGATGCCGGTAGCGCCCAGCCAATCCAGCAAATACTCCAGATCTTCATCCTGACCATCTTCGGTAAATCCGCAGATGAAATACAGTCCGCAGTCCGGCGCAAAACGGAACAGTCCAACCTGATACGGCATGGTATCCCCCTGCATGGGAACAGCTGCCTTGGTCTGCTCATAGTGGGTGCCAAAACTTTCCGGTTGCTCGTCAGGGGTAAAATGACCTTCATGCAGGCTTCTGGCGTAGCGGTCGAATTCCAACACAGGGATCCAGGCTAGCTTTTTTACCTTTTTACGCAGGGTGGTTTCTACCTCCTCGGTGGATTCTGACGCGGCAATGGGCTTTGGCAGGTAAAACGTTTCGCCATACCAGGGCATTGTATCGCTGAGCAGGAATTTTCCCTGCCGGACCTGCGCACAAAGCTGTTCTAAGGCTTCTTCTCCGTGCTGGACAAGGGTCTCATGGCAGAGGGCAGAAAACAGGGTATCTGCCCGCAGGGTTTCTTCGGAGGTATAAAGCGACAATGCAGAGTCGGCCCCTCCGAAATGAACAGCTGTGTCAAACTGCAGCTTAAACAGAAAATAGTTCATAACTATCCACCTCATCAAAGAGGGATTTCAGGTGGCTGAGATCCACCTGCGCGCCATAGCCTTCCAGCGCAAAATTTTTCAGGCTGACACGGCCGCTGCCGCGGGAACCATGGCCGCCCAGATAATCCATCTGCAGCAGCTTCATGCCTTTGGCCAGAAGAGAAAGATCTTCCTCGACCTGTGCCGGGTCGGTCACATCGTAAACGATGCTGACACCGAACTTTGCACCGGCGATCACACGTTCGATCTGGCGGGGATTGGCCACAGAGTTGGCACGGGAAATTGCGTTCTCGGTCTTGACCTCGGTCACACCCACATTGGAAAGCTCTTTTGCATTGGACAAAAAGGCATCCGCAAACTGCAGGCGGGAACGGCGCACCGGCTCCGAGGAACCGAACAGACGCAGAATGCGCTCGTCGTCCTTGTCGAAAGCAGGCATGTGTTCGATATCCTGACAGGTGCTGCGGGCCAGCAGGGTGCGCAGCTTGCCTTTCAGACTGCTGCCGGGTACGATGGGATAACCGGTATAGGGGTCACGCACCACCGGGCTGTCCACAGCACCAATGGCAGAAAAGGCAGAGGAACCGCCGATGTGCATACCGGTGCGCACTTCCAGATCGCACCGGATCAGAATTTTTCCATACATATGATTACCCCTCCTTGCCGCCGAAGTAGCGGTGGAAAGCGACCAGCGCTTCCATGTAGTGTGCAAAGCGGATCAGGTCCGCACGGTCGGTGGAAATGCCCTTGAGGTATTCCAGCAGATGCGATTGCGAAATAAAGTCTTTCATGGGATAAGCTTTATCTTTACCGACACTTTCTCCGGTATCGCGACCATATTCATAGGCTACCCGAACTCGCATCAGATTAATCTTTACAACACTTTCGGGCAAAAGTGCTTCTTCGGTGCGGAGATTTTCAACGTTAAAAATCTCTGTTACAAGACTCAGCAGGCCACGGATCTTGCTAGTGGTCACTTTTTTGGGCTGGCTCATGAGGCTGCGCATAATACGCTCGGCTTCGTCTACATAATCTTCCGGCACCTTTTTCGGCGTGATCTCCGGCGGCAGCTCTTTCTGCTGCCCATAGCTGCTACGGCTGTTATAGCTGCCGGAACTGCTGCGGTTTCCGTTGTAGCTGTTGCTATATCCGCTCCGGTTGTTGTTATAGCCACCGCCGCCATAGCTGCCCCGGCCATTATCATTCAATCCTGCCATCTGTGTCGCCACCCTTTCTGTTCTGATAGACATAAATATAAATTGCGGTGATGAGCTGGTGACGCTGTACAGCATCCAATGCCCAATCCATCATGCTGTGAGAGAATTGCTTGTAGGCTTTGTAATTTGCTGCGCTCTTTTTGGGCGAGAGCCGCGCCAGCAGGTAAGCGTACCGTGCAAGGTTGATGCGGTCGTTTTCGGCTTCCCGCAGCAGTGCCAGCAGGTTGTAGAGCATGGCGTTTCCATGCTCGGCGTTATCCTTGCCGAAGAAGCTTTGCAGGCAGCCGACCTTTTCGGTCAGGACCTTTGTACGGAATACATCCCACGCATAGATATGTCCCTGCTCCGGCTGTACCAGCAGATTGCCCTTTGCATCCCGGACTGCTTTGCGCTCCGGCGTAAACAGTGCCACTGCATTTTTGCCGGGCAGATGTTTAGCGGCTTCTTCCAGCGCGGCGGTTTCCTCGGCGGAAAGCCGGATGGGGTAATGGTCATCAAAGATGCCGATGCCTGCGCTGAGGGTCAGTGCTCCGCAGGAAAATGCGGTAAAATTACGCTGGATGCGCTGTGCTGCTTCCAGAACATCGTTCCATGCGCCCACAAGGAACACATCGTCGCCGCCGGCATAGACGATGCTTACATGCAAGCTGTCCAGAATGCCGTTGATGTAGCACTTGAAAAACAGTGACATCTGCCGGGAGAACGCCGAGGTGCGGGACAGGGTAACATAGTGCATCCGTTTGACCGGGTCTTTCTCGTTTTCCTGCTCGAAGCCGGAGATAAATGCGTGCCCGAGGTTGTCCACATCCATACGGCAGACCGCAATGCGGCGCACGCCCTCGGACTGCTCTGCCAGTTCTTCCATGCTATTGCTGGCGGCGTAATCGCCCACATACAGGTTGGTGCTGTAAGTAAGGCCGGTGAACGGTGCATTTTTGGTGTATACACGCGCGACCGGCTCGCCGGAAGCCAGCCGTTTGCGGGCAGAGAGCGGATCCGTCAGGGACAGATATTCGCTGTCGCCGTCCAGTGCAGGCAGCGTACAGTCATCGGCAGCCGAGGGCTGACGGCTTACCACCAGAACGCGCTTGTTCTGAATCTTGTTAGAAAGATCTACAAACATTTTGCACCAAGGGCAGAGATCATCCTTCAGGTTGGCACTGGTGCCGCACACCTTGCATTCCCGGCCATCCGGGTAAGCGGCGGTACTGTTCAGCTGCCGCAGATCCTCTGCGGTATAGCGGTGGAATTTGTGCTGTTCCAGCAGCCGGTTCACCCGGCGGAACAGCTCTTTGTAGGGGCTTTTTTCAGCGGGGGTATTGGTCAGGTCGTTGCCGGAGCAGGGTGTCCATGCGTTGGCCAGAAACAGCTGGGTGCCGAACTGCTGCTGCAGCCAGCGGTTGAACTGCCGATTCCACCGGGTCAGGGTATCGGCCACAGCGGCAGTGTTGGGCAGCAGCACATAGCAGTGTCCGCCGCCGCTGTAGATCAAGTTGGCGCGGGACACGCCGCACCCGGCCAGAAGCTCGTCCAGATAGTGCTCCATGAGCAGCTCCAGAAAGAACGACCGGCTGCGCAGGGAGCGCAGGGCGTTTTCGGTATGGACGGTATAAAGAAACTTCTGGATGCGAGAAAAATCAGCGGTATAGAGCAGAAAAGCGTCCTTCTGGCAAAAATTCTTCTCCTGCTCAAAAAGTGCCTTGCGCAGGTCGGTGATGTTGTTTGCCTGCACATATTCGCTGATGCACGCCGCAATGGCTGCGGTGGTCTTGGCGTGATCAAACAGGGAAACATCCGGGCTTTCGCCGGTAAAGGTGCTGGACGGAAAACAGCTGAACTGCGTTTCCAGCAGACCCAGCAGAGAGTTGATCCACTCCGGCTGCGGCTGCAGATCAGGCAGACACTCCTTCAACTTGCGTACAGCATCTGCATAGACGGAAGCAGAAAGCGGCTGCTGCTGCCGTGGCAGCTTCAGGCTACCGTCCTGCGGCTGGGCGGGCATCATCCAGCCGGGGTGCGCACCGTTCAGGTGGGTGAACACCGAGTCCAGCGGAAGATCCCGCCGGAAGGAACTGCTTTCGCCTTCGACCTCCCGGCGGTCTGCGGCGGCAGAAAGATCATCTGCCAGATAAACGATATAGGCCGGGGAATCGGCTGGCAGAGCCTTTGCTGCACCGCGCAGCGCGGCGGCGTGGTGGTAGCGCGCTGCCCACCGGCACGGTACACCGCTTTGCCGGTGTCGTGCAGCAGCCCGCCATAGGTGGACTGCAGGGTGAGAACGTTCAAAATACCATCTCCTTTACGGATTGTGGAACAATTGCACAATAAACGGAAAGCGTATTTGTTAATTTTGTAAGAGATGCTTGGAATTGACTTTATTATAGCACATTTTTGTCGCCATGCAAAAGCCGCAGCAGAGAAAATATCACAGCAGCTGCAATCGTTCCGTTCATAGAGGGACAGCCCACGGAAAACAAGAAGTTAAGGTTTGCAAAAGAAAAACTCCGCATCTTTTGGTGCGGAGTTTTTTGTCCCCTTACGGGGATGGTACAGCAGACCTAAGCGAAGTAACCGGCGCGACCATGTTTTCGCCCCCTTACGGGGATGGTACCAACAGCAACCGTGTCGAGTTCCGTATCAGTGTTTTCGCCCCCTTACGGGGATGGTACCCACACCTCAACGAACCACGAGCCGAGCGTTTAGTTTTCGCCCCCTTACGGGGATGGTACTCTGGATGCCGAGAAAGCAAGATTGTCCACCGTCGTTTTCGCCCCCTTACGGGGATAGTACGCTAAATATATCACAGAATATCGTAAAATGGAAGAGCTGAATGCCTGAAAATATTAACTTTATTGAAATAAAGTAAATCCGCGCGATAAGGACAACGATAAATCCTGAATCATTATTGTGCCGTGGAGGATAGAAAGAAAACCCTCTTTCAGGGTGAGCCATAGCGGCGGAAGCCGGCAAAGGCGAAGATGCTGCGCTTCAGGGTGCTGCCGTCCGGGTAGGTGGTCTCCTGACTCTTGCGGCGGGAGCAGGCGGCCAGCGTGGGGATGCCCGCGGCTTCCAGACGCTGAACCACCCGGTACACAAAGGTGCACTCGCCCTGACAGAGCACGGCATCCGGGCTAAGGTGCAGGATGTGGTCGGCATATACCGCGGCAAGGGAGTCCAGCACGGCCTCGTTGGTGGCGGGGTCAATGGCAGGAAAGGCAAGGTCGATCACCTTGCCGTAGACCTGCGCCGCAGCTTTTTGCTCGGCACTCCACTGAGTGGACGGATGATTGGTAAAGTTGATGAACATAGGGCATTCCTCCTTGACATTGCCAAGAGAAAAAGCCCATGGAATGCGGATAGTTAAGCAAGAAACTTGAAATTACTTTTCTTGATTTGGTTTGCCCCCTTACGGGGATTGTACAAAGAAATGAAGAACCTTGCTAGGTCCACAAAGGCTTTCGCCCCCTTACGGGGATTGTACTTACAGCACAGCAGGTTCCAGCGGCGATTACAGGTTTTCGCCCCCTTGCGGGGATCGTACGACGAGCTGAACCCTGACTTATGTCCTGATGTAGTTTTCGCCCCCTTGCGGGGATGGTATAGCGTACACCCATCTGGACAGCGGCCTGCTGACGTTTTCGCCCCCCTTGCGGGGATGGTATTCTAATTAACAACGAGTTTGTCAAATCAGCCGAGTTTTCGCCCCCTTACGGGGATCGTACAAACATTGTAGTGTATTTCCATAACCTTAAATTGTTTTCGCCCCCTTACGGGGATTGTACCATGAACAACAGCAAGAAAAGGCATGACGGCGGGTTTTCGCCCCCTTGCGGGGATTGCACTAAGATTGTAAATGCGATTGAGAAGGCGATGACGCTTTCGCCCCCTTACGGGGATTGTACTGCTTATTAAGTTCAAGGCGCTGGAAAAGTATTGTTTTCGCCCCCTTACGGGGATTGTACATGATGGTGCACGGCAAATTGAGAACGGCTGAAGTTTTCGTCCCCTTGTGGGGATTGTACCCTAAATATATCACAAAACACCGCAAAACTGAAGAGTCGGATGGCTGGAAAATATTCACTTTATTACAATAATGTGCTTTTGTGCTGAAAAGAACAGGCACAAATTCGTTTGGCCTGCCTTGTGCGCGGGGCGGTTTCATGGTATGATGCAGATAGTGGATCTTATAAAAAGGAGTGTTGCCCTGTGCTGAAGACGTATATCACCACCGTGCCTTTGCAGGGAAAGCTGGACCCCATGCTGTACCAGCGGGATCATGCAGCCCCGCCTACGGCTACCTGTTTTCCCATCGTGCAGGTGATGCGGGACACCCTTGAACCCGGGGACACGGTGCAGCTGTTGGCCATCCGGCAGGAAAATGCCGATACCGCCCGCAATTATCAGCGCCTGCTGGAAGAACTGACGCAGCTGGGCATTGCGGAACATCAGGTGCGGCAGATCCACCTGCCGGAGGATCAGCGCCCGGAAACACTGATCGGCCTGTGCCGGGATCTGGTGGATGCCCTGCCGCAGGTCACCCGGGTGTATGCCTGCATCACTTACGGATCCAAGAGCATCCCGGTGGTCACGCTGACGGCATTGACCTGCGCCGAAGCCACCCACACCGAGCTGGAAGTAGGCGGTGTGTATTATGGTGAGGTCAAGCGGGAAAACGGGCGGGTGCTCAGCGCGCGGCTTTACGATATGGCGGCACTGTATCAGCTTTCCGGGCTGGTGGGCACCATGCGCGACAGCAGGACCGCCGAACAAGTGTTCCATCAGCTGATCTGGATGAACGAGCGCCGGGAGGACTGAGCAGCGATGAATGATGTGAAAACATGGGCGGACATTGATGCTTCGCCGCTGCTGCAGCTGCCGCCGGAACAGCGCAAAAAGCTGCACGATGCCAATGATGAACGGTTCCGCAGGTTCTGGGCGGAATGCTTTCTGACCACACAGGCTTCCGGAAGGGGAGAGGAGGCATGGAACAGCGCGGATTTCTGCAAGGCGTTTCTGGATGCGTTTGATCTTTGGGAACCGAAACCCGGGCAGACCTTCAGTATGTATCTGCGCACCGCTGTCCGTCATGCACAGTCACACGACCAGCAGCAGGAAGAAATGGCTGTGATGGGTTTCGGACGCGAGACGAACCGCAAGATCAAAAAAGCGCTGGAGTACATGGAAAAGAACGGAATTACAGAGAGTATGCTCTGTCGTGACCCGGAAAAAGAACAGGTGATAAAAAGAACAGGTGATCGCCGATATTGTCGGGGTGGGTGTAAAGACCCTGCGGGAAGCACTGCGCAATAAGCAGTCGGTGCTCAGTCTGGACGACACTGGCGGAGAGGATTCGGCGCTGGGCGACCGGGTGGCCTCCCAAGAAAAAAGCGTGGAAGAGCAGGTGGAGCAGAGCCGGGAAATGCTGGCATGGCTGCACCGCGGCATAGGGCTGATGAACCTGCAGCAGAAGGAAAAATACGGTAAGACAGCTGGCCCGTTGTGGAGCAGCGTGCTGATGGGCTTTCTGCGCAACAACGACGCGCTGGACCCGGCAGAGGATGCGCCCGCGCGGCTGGCAAACTGCGATGATCTGCGTCCGCTGGAACAGGACAACTGCCTGTGGGACATCCTGCTGCTGCACCGGTATGTGGAGTTTACAGTTCAGCCGCCCTATGCACCCAAGGCGCTGGAATGCGCCGCCGTCCATGCGCTGCTGGAGCCGGGGCGCAACCCGGCGCAGGATAAGACCGTGGCGGAGTTTCTCGGTGTGAGCAAAGCGGCTGTATCGCAGCGGCGCAAAACATGGCAGCAGAGGCTGATGCAGATGCAGGCAGAACAGGAGAAGGTATAAGATGAAACGCAGTGTATTGCTTTTATATATGAGCCCCTTCGGCAAAAATCCGAACATTCATACCCAGACCAACGAAGCGGCGGTTTTGGAGCTGAAAAAGCACAAGGAAGGGCCGGACTGCATTCTGGCGCTGTGCAGTGAGCTGGTGCGTACCAGCCCTACCGTGCATCTGCCGGACGGGAAAACCTGCACCACCGTGGAGTATTTCCGGGATGTATTCCTGCCTTCGGCGGGCATTCCGACAGAGCGGCTTGTGGTGATCCCGGTACCGGACAGCATGGACGACAAGGCACAGTTCCGGGCGATCTCTCTGTTACTGGGAAAAATTGAAGCGGAAGATACCCTCTCCATTGATCTTTCCGGCGGCATGCGGGACACGGCGATGCTTCTGGTAACGGCAGCTCGCTGTATGCGCGACCTGCGCAGTGTGGAGACCCGCAGGGTGATCTACTCCGAACTGCTTCCGGATGGCACTTCCCGCATCCATGACAGCAGTCAGCTGTACAGCCTGTTCGACCTCATCACGGCCATGGACGAGTTCTTTTCCACCGGTACTGCACAGAAGCTGAAAGGCTACCTGTGGAGCGAGGGCGAGAGCGACCCTGCTCTGCACACTTTGCTGGCCCGGATCAACCAGTTCTCGGATGATCTGGCGCTGTGCCGGGTGCAGGCGCTGAATGAAGACCTGAGCCAGATCGCGCAGGCACTGCAGGCACCGCCCAAAGAGAGCAAAAATCTGACCAGCCTGTTCTTCCACCTGCTGAATGACCGCTTCCGCACAGAATTTGAAGGTCTGCTGGCTTCCCCCAAAAACAATCTTCCTGCGCTGGTAAGCTGGTGTGCAGAACACGGTATGTACCAGCAGGCACTGACATTGCTGTGCGAGCAGATGCCGGCCTATGTCTGCCGTCATCTTTTTGTGCAGCCCACAGAAACTGGCTGGGCATATCTGGCAGCACAGAATCAGAATAAGGGCAAGGCATGGGTATATCCGCTGTTCCACTTCCATTTCTGCCGCCTGACTTTGATGCAAAAGGAGTATCCCTATACAACGGATCTGCGCCTGACCCACAGCAAAGATGATGCAGACGGCAATATGTTGTTTGGCGTGGCAAATTCGAAAGAAATGCACGCCTATATGGATACGATCCTCGCTTCCGGTCAGCTGGTGATCGACCCGGAGGTCCGGTGGCAGATCGAGGATGCGGCACTGTTCTACCAGCGCGTGATGCAGTACCGTAACCAGATCAACCATGCCAGTGATACGGCTTTTGGTCTGCAGAGCGACCGTATTCTTCCGTTGGACACAGCCCACATTGAGCAGACCCTGCAGGACGTGGCCGATTATCTGCAGGAGATCCGCCCCATGAAGCCGGATGCTCCGCAAGGTGTCAAGGCGCTGCCTGTTACAAAGACGATTCCGGCAGGCGCAGCTTTCAACCTGTAAAATAGAATATAAGAAAAAGCAAAGCACCTCCGCTGCTGGCAAACGCCAGTGGCAGAGGTGCTTTTTTGTCCCCTTGCGGGGATAAATTGCAATTCAATCAACCTGAGCCAGAAGCCTATGCGCGGCGGGTTTCCGTCCCCTTGCGGGGATAAGTTACAATGGGAACAAGCTGGATGTGGCAGTGGATACGCACGAGTTTCCGTCCCCTTGCGGGGATAAATTGTAATGTCATGGAGCAGGCTTCTGGGCGGATTGACCGGCTGTTTCCGTCCCCTCGCAGGGATAAATTGCAATATTAAGCCGAAGCAAGCCAAAGACAGCGAAACACAGGTTTCCGTCCCCTTGCGGGGAAAACCCTCTCAGTCACGGCTTACGCCGTGCCAGCTCCCCCGAAAGGGGGAGCTTAACATCGGGGTAAACGGCAGCTGGAAAAGCTCTCCCTTCGGGAGAGCTGGCGCGCAGCGCCTGAGAGGGTTTTGCGGGGATAAATTGCAAGATGGGCATCGACTATAAGTTCAACGACTTCATTCAATTTCCACCCCCTCGCGGGGATAAGTTGCAGTCTACTAATGGAGTGTATCCAACTTTCGCTATTTGGTTTCCGTCCCCTTGCGGGGATAAATTGCAATTTGTTCCATTATGTAAACCCTACGCAAATCACATGGTTTCCGTCCCCTTGCGGGGATAAGTTGAAATCCGTCACTACTTCAGCATTTGTCGGGCTGATTTGTTTTCGTCCCCTTATGGAGGATAACTTTACTATACCACACATTGAGCCAAAAGAAAAGAACCATCCACAGGAGAAGCACGGATGGAGTAGAAAAGATAAGCCATAAAGATCACCTCGATTCGGCAGAAGCGGTGGATGCGGCGTCAAAGCCCTGAATGGGCAGGCCGAGGAAGTATTCCTCGATGCGGTCCCAGAGCTGCTCGCTGGAAAAGCCGCTGGTGAACAGCCAGCTCATCAGCCGCACAGCATCGGTGTGGCGCTGGGCAATGCGCTCCAGTAGGTGGTTGCGGTAAAAGCCGCGGTCAGCCAGTTCCAGGGTCTGGGTCTGGTTGATATAGAGGTACAGGCGGCTGTTGGAGCCGCCCAGCAGGGCAAAGTGGAGCAGGTCCAGCTCTTCCAGCACACCCAGAGCCGGGGTCAGACGCTCGCTGCTCTGCACAGAATCGTTCACCGGCAGATAGCGGCAGGTCTCGCCGCTGTGCAGAACAGCAAAGCTCTGCTCCAGCCAGTGGAAAAACTCGCTGATGAACGGGTCCACGATGCTGTACTCTGCGCCTTCCTGCGTGGTGCCGCGGCGCAGCACACGGGTGCGCTGCAGGCGGGGCGAATGCTGCTGCCAGGACTGCACGGCCGCCAGCACCACGCGCACCGCACTGGTGGCACGGGTGCTGCTCAGACCCGTGGCCTGCGCCAGCCGGGCAGCGGCATCCCGGTCGTAGAGATACTGGCCGCTGCGGGCAGCCTCGAAGAAGATCTCCTTCAGGGCGCGCAGCAGTACGGAAAAACGGGCATCCGCATTGGCGTGCCACTCCAACGTCAGCTGCATGGCGGGGGTCAGGTGCAGCTGGGCATTCAGCGGCAGCTTGTCGCTGTGGGTGTACAGCAGATACTTGAACTGCGGGAAGGAAAAATCGTTCTGCCAGCGGCTGCTCCACAGGCGGGCAAGGTCTACGTCGTAGACCCCGGCAGCCTCATCCTGCAGGGTGGCAGCACCGGTACAGATGCAGTTGACTGCGGCGGCATCGGCGCTGCTGAGCAGAAAATACCCGTGGATGAACAGAGGAGAGGGCCGCATGATGAAGGGCGCATAGCCGCGTGCTTCGCTGTCCTTCTGGATCAGCAGCATGGCGGTCTTGACCTTGGCCAGCGGGTCCTGCTGGTGCTCGCCGTTAGGGCTGGCAAAGATGTAGGCGAAGCTCTCGGCATCCACCAGAAGCTCGTTGCGGTGCTTGGTGGCAGTGGCCGGCTGGCTGGCGCGGTGCTGGCGGTACAGCTGCAGCACCTTGCGCATCACCTGCACCAGCTGCCAGGGCTGAATGCTGGAAAGGCCGTGCAGGCGGTTGATGTGCTTGAAGTCGTTGGCCATGTGCTCGTACACGGCACGGCCATGGATCTCCGGGTCACGGGCGGCGCGACCGATCTCCTGCGTGTAATCACACAGGTTACCGGTGGGGGCAAAGTGCAGCACAAGGGCAATGTCCGGGATGTCGATGCCCATGCCAAAGGCTTTGGTGGCCAGCATGATCCGGCGCTTGCCGCTGCGGAAATCCTCCAGATCCTCCGCTTTGGCCTCGCCGGAAAGCTGCGCGTGGTAACGGGTCACAGCATTGCCCAGACGCTGTGCAAGGCAATGGGTGTAGAAGCGCTCCAGCAGACTGACGGTGGGAAAGTAGACCAGGGTCTTCTGCCCCTGCTCCAGTGCGGCGGTGATCTGCCCGGTCAGAGCCTGGAACTTGTCCAGCTCGTACTCCCGGCGGCCGGTCACGCGTGGCACCTCCCGGATGCACAGCTCGATGTTGCGGCGGCGCACGCAGCCCAGATAAACGATGGGGTCCGGCGACATGTGCAGGCTGCGCAGGGTCTCGCGGTACATGTCCTCCTCGCCGCCATAGGTGGCCGTGGCCGTAAAGGTGGCGGTGACAAAGGCATGCTGGTGCGGGCCGTTCAGCTGCTGTTTGCGCAGCTTGTTCACGTAGTCACCCAGAAACCAGTAGTCCGGGCGGAACTGCTTGCCCCAAGTGGTCACAATATGGGCCTCGTCCACGATCAGCAGGCCGATGGCACGGTCACCGATCAGATCGGAGATATCGCTGCGGCTCAGCAGGGACTCCGGCGAAAGATACAGGATGTCGCAGCGGCCTTCCTGCACCTCCTGCGCAATGGTCTTTTTGACCATGGGCGGGATGTCGGAGTTGATGGTGCGGGCCTTGGCGTAGCGGTGCTTCTCCATGCCCTGCACCTGATCGTTCATCAGGCCGATCAGCGGCGAGATCACCAGCGTGACCATCCCGTACTTCTCGGCAAGGTCGATCGCCGGGATCTGGAACATCACGCTCTTGCCCGCACCGGTGGAGGCAATCACGAACAGGTCGCGGTAAGTCTGCCCCGCGCGGCAAAGCTCTGCCTGCTGGATGAGGTCATCGATGATGTCCTCTTGGGTGATGGTGCGCAGCTTCTTCTCGCCGCGATGCAGAGCGTCCAGGTCGTAGACATCCAGCGGGAGAAAGTCCGGGTAACCCCAGTGCTGCTGCAGAAGGGTGCGCGCCTCCGGGCAGACGGGGCGCTCCGGCTGCATCGTCTGCGCATGCGCTCTGGAAAGCTGACCCGGAAAAGCGCCAGCCAGCGCCGCAAGGCTGTCGGCAAGATCAGCCTCATCGCCGATGAAGCTGTCGGCTGAAACGCAGAGCGTTTTGCCGCGGCACAGCTGCTGCACGAGACAGAAATAATCGGCTTCCCCGGTAAGCGCAAAGGCAGAGCTGCTGGCGGCGGTTTCGGGAACCGTATGCGGTGCTGCACCAAACGATACGCGCTCGACCTGCGGGTACTGACGCAGAAGAGCGTCCAAAGGAATGCAGCAGGCGATGCCTTCCTCCGTATGCAGCAGGTTGGAGTAGACCCGCAGGCAGGGCTCAATGCCGGGCAGCGGAGCATCCTGCGGCGTTTCCGGGTCAAAGTGGCTCAGAAGGCCGGACTGCATCTCCGGCGTAAGCGTCACAGACACAGGGAGCAGCGTGCGGTAGCAGGTGTTCTGCACCAGAATGATGTGCGGGAACTCCTGCGCAAGGGTATCGGCATGCAGGGCAAACTCCTCTGCGGTGATCACACAGGGGTTCTGCTGCAGCAGACTGCTCAGGTAGCGGGACAGGCGCTGCTGCAGCAAAGCATCCAGAGAAGGACGCGGAAGACCGGCGTCCTCCGAAGAAAAACCCCACAAGACAAACAGAGTATCCTCAGCAGCATGGGCGGAAAGATAAGAACAAAGCAATGTATTCATGGCAAAATCCTCCATCAGGTCAAAAAATCAGGCAGCAAAAAGGGTGGATGAGGAGCGGCGCTTCAGCATCTCCCGCAGGTGGCGCTCGGCACGCACCTGAATCTGGCGGATACGTTCCCGCGTGACGCCCAGCTGCGCACCGATCTCGTCCAGTGTACGGCAGCGGTCATCCGGGATACCGTAGCGCAGCCGGAGAACAGTGGACTCGCGTTCGGGAAGCTGAGAAAGAAGCAACCGGACTTCCTGAACGGTCTCGTTCTCGCTCACAGTGTCCACAGGATCGGGGCTGACGTCATCCGCCAGAAGCTCCGCAAGCTCGGTGTCGTGGCTCTCGCCGACCATAAGGTTCAGGCTGGTAACGTTGAGGTAAACGAGCATGTCGCTCAGGTAGCGGCGCGCCTGCTCCACTGTGCAGGAGTGACCGCTGCTGGCTTCAGCCTCGGCAATGGCATGCCAGAGATCCGGACCATCTAGCTGCATACAGGTAGTGCAGACGACACGCACCCGGCAGAGCGTGTCAAAATAGTGTACCGGGATGCGTACCGTAAGGCCGGTGTTAATGGCTTCGCGCAGGATGGACTGGCGGATCCAGTAAGCGGCGTAGGTCAGGAAGCTGTAGCCCTGCAGCGCATCGAACCGCTGGACCGCAGTAAACAGTCCCAGAATGCCGTTCTGGAAGTTGTCCTCCTCGGTCAGGCAGCTATGGGCGAGCAGTTGCGGAACTCTGCGGGCCATCAGGTGGACAAAACCGGCGGTCTTGCGCACGAGGATCTCCTTGGCGCTCTCATCACCCTGCTGTGCCAATACGCAGAGCTGCTCGTTGGTCATAGACCAAAGCTGCTTGGAGGTAAAGTCGCTGCGGCAGAAAGAAGTGGCCTTTCTGCTGCTGGGTATAGCGGCGCTGGTATCCACTAGGATGCCGAGCCCCGCCAGCTCGGCCAGCAGATGCTCCTGTTCCTGCTGAGAACAGGAACCAAACAGCGCATCAAAGCCTTGCGCAGACAGGTGATTGCCGTTCGTCAGCATCGGGCGTACACGATTCAAAACTGCATTATAATCCATGGTAAAACCCCGCTTTCACTTCCAACTGTAAGTGTCTTCGCTTAGTAGAAGCCCATGGATGCAGTAGAGTTAAGTCTTTTGAGAAAAAATTTATGGTTATTTTTTGGAAACGTCAGTCAAATAAAAAATCAATGAGTTCTCTTATAAAGGTATAGAATTAAGAAACAAGGTCAGAAAACCTTGCCAAAGAAACAAACTATACAGAGCTTTTTGCGTATGATATAATAAAATTATAAATCTTAATTGGGAATATCGTTTTAGGAGGCCATCATGGAGCTATCAAAAGCAACCAGTGTCAATAGCCGTGCAGAGGAGCTGTTTGTACAGCTTTTCTGTGAGGCTTTTGGGCCTGAGAAAACCGAAAATTTGCAGGTCCAGTACCCCTGCGTGGACATCTATGGTCGGCACCGCTATATCGATTTTGCGCTGGAATCGCCTGAATCCAAAATTGCAATCGAGATTGACGGTGAGACCTACCACAACCCTAGCAAGGTGTCCGAAAATAAATACGCTGATGACCTCCTGAAACAGAACAGCCTGATCTATGACAACTGGAAGGTCTACCGTTGGATCTACAGCCAGTTGGAAAAGCAACCGGAAAAGGTCAAGGACGAGCTGATTACTTTCTTGGGCACCAGCCCCATGTTCAAGGCATTTGAAGCAGACCTGCCGGTGCAGATGGGACAGACGATAGAGTTGCGAGATTACCAGCAGGAAGCCATCGACAATCTGAAGAAGATGCGTGAGGATGGTAAAACTATCGCGCTGCTGTACCATGCAACCGGTGTCGGAAAAACAATCACAGCCGCCACAGATGCAAAAGCTGTGGGCGGACGAACGCTGTTTCTGGTCAACGCCCTGAAGCTGGCATCTCAGGCAAAAGAGACTTTCGCCAAGGTCTGGCCGGAAGCGACCTTGGGAGAGTACACCGGAAGCCAGAAGGATATGACCCAAACGGTCATTTTTGCAACGGTACAGAGCATTTCCAAAGATCTGGAAAAGTTCTCGCCTACGGATTTTGACTACCTGATCGTGGATGAATGCCACCATGCTGCGGCCAATACCTACCAGAAGATCTTCACCTACTTCCATCCGAAGTTTATTTTGGGGCTGACCGCTACCCCGGAACGCAGCGATGGCGAAGATATGCTGGAACTGTTCCAGAATGTCGCCCACAAAATGGATCTTAAAATTGCCGTAGAGCGTGGCGTACTGGTGCCGATTCGCTGCATCCGGGTCAAGACCAACATCGACCTGACCGATGTGCGGATCAACGGCATCAAATACAATTCGCAGGATCTGGAAAGCAAGCTGTTCATCCCGGAACGCAATCAGTTGATCGTTGACACCTATCTAAAGTACGTCAACGGCAAAAAGACAGTAATCTTCTGTGCCAGCGTAGACCATGCGGCCGAAATTGCAAAGTTGCTGCGGGACAACGGTGTGAAGGCGGAAGCAGTTTCCGGGCGGGATCGTGTTGAGGTTCGGGAAAAAATCCTGAAGGACTATGAAACCGGCTCGACCAATGTTCTTTGCGCCTGTGACCTTCTGAACGAAGGCTGGGACAGCCCGCATACAACGGTGCTGTTCATGGCACGCCCGACCATGTCCAAAACGATCTATTTGCAGCAACTTGGCCGTGGCACACGCCGCTGCCCGGGCAAAGAGGATCTGCTGGTGATTGACTTTGTGGACAACGCCAATATGTTCAATATGCCCTACAGTCTGCATCGGGTGCTGGATATTTCAAAATATCAGCCCATGGCGTATGTGCTGGCACCGAAGAACAAGCGCAAGCTAGATCAGGATATGCTGTTTCAGGGCGAAAAGCCGGAGGCATGGCTGGATGTGCCAATTGATGTGTCCGACTATGAGATCATCGACCTTTTCAACTGGCAGAACAGCGTCAAGGATATGATCTCGCAGATTGAGTTCGTCCGGATGGTGGATGTGCAGTCCGAGACGGTGGAGCGCTACATTAAGGACGGAAAAGTCAAACCGGACCTTTCGATTCCCTTTGGTGATAAGCGGATGTTCCACTATTTCCGGGAGGGAAGTATCCACAATATTGCGAAACAATATGGCTGGGATCTCATCACGCCGCAGAATATGGCGGACAAGTTTATGAAGTTTATTGAAACGATGGACATGAGCTATTCCTACAAGCCGGTGCTGCTCAAAGCAATCTATGAGTACATGGACAGCAGCGGCAGAGTTGCCCTGCCGGATGTGGTGGACTACTTTATTGACTTTTATGAGGACCGCAAGGCACATGGGATGATCGCAGAGAAATCCACCAGCATTTATCAGAAGGGCGGCTATACCCGGAAAGATGTGGAGAAGAACATCCTCTCCAACCCCTTCAAGCGCTTTGAGGATATGCGATTCCTGATGCGCTGCAAAGACGTGGAGACTATCGAGGTGAACCCGATCATCTTCCGCAAGCTCACACGGGAAGATTGGTTGCATATTGTGGATGTCTGCGATAAGAGCCTTGAAAAATATTATTTGCGGCTCAAAAAATGATATGAACGCCGATGATTGACTGCGGGTGACGTGCATGATGAAAATAGTGAGAAATATGATCCGGTGTAAAAAGTGCAGGGATGTTATTGAAAGCTGCACTGTACATGATTTCAAATTTTGTTCTTGCGGATCGTGTGCAGTCGATGGCGGGCATGAGTATCTCCGTAGGTGTGGAAACTCGGAAGACTGGGAAGAATTATCTGAAACGCAAAGTGTAGATGATTGAAAATTAAGCTGAACATGATCTTTGAAGCAGAAGTTCAGCGGCAAGCAAAAAGCTCTTGGCCTCTATATTAAAGGTCAAGAGCTTTTTGCAAAGATGATGCTGTAAAGAAGTAAAACAGTGAAAGCGATAAGAACAGGTGGTCAATTACTTTGCATTTTTTGCATGCGTTGCGCTAACCAGTGATTGAGAAGGCGTTAATGGAGCAAGCCATACTTTGCCAGTTCC
>QWCV01001560.1_pt1 | contig 21586 bp, 15 predicted proteins | sample 1972621 | NCBI WGS metagenome assembly QWCV01 (sample SAMN09866699, study PRJNA288562) | Human gut metagenome isolate pre2_stool, whole genome shotgun sequencing... | isolation source: gut | host: Homo sapiens | place: USA: California | reverse complement strand
CCGATTTCATCGCCTTTACTAAAGTTCTCGGAATTAAATCCCATTCCGGTTTGATTTTGATTAACAACCCGAATTGTTTTTTCAATATCAGGGCGATAGAAATTAGGGGTTAACATACGTTTATCAAAAGTATTAGGTTTTACCAAAAAGCCATACTGTGCATTATCAGTAAATGATAATTTATAATCTTTATTAAATGATGATATAATATTTTGAATTTCACTTACAGCCAAAAAATAATTGTCGAATGCATTCAGATAATGTTGCATCAATTCATCATATTTTGAATCATACTTCATAACCTTAAGATTAGCAATTTTGCCTTGATTCATAAACTTTTGCTTTGTTATAGAGTATGTCCCTCTTACTTGTATCCTATTAATTTGTGAATTGAGGTATATTGTTAAAAAAGCTGCTTCTTTTGGTGTAGCTGTATGTAATACGACACTGTTTTGACTCATATTCATTTCAGCAATGGTTGGTGGACACATCGCAGCTTTTCCCATGAATTTACCTGTCATAGTATAAATTATATCATAAGGTCGTGTAATAGAACGTTTAATTGTCTTAGCATGAAAATTTTTATTAATTTTTTGAAGGTCATTTACATTAATAAAGTGCCTCGATACAGCTGAAGTTTTTATAAATGGAACACCTTTGTCTTTATAAAAGAAATATGATGGTGGAGTTGAGCCTCCTTTAATATCTCCAACAATATATTGCGAAAGTCTTGGACAAGATGCCATACCGTCTCTTACAAATAAATAATTAGGATTATAATTTCTCGGGTAAAAAGAGCATGAGGACAACTCAATTGGGTTAGTTATAAATATTTCGAGTTTTGACATGCTCAATTAACCTCCTTGTAATTTCCTCAAAATCATTATTAACTATCGGATTCCCATCTTGCATAATTATCTCCCCATTGTCATCTCTTAAGTAAATTTCTTTTCCTCTTCTGTCATGTCCACATGTTTTAGCAATTGCCATAAAAGTATCAAAAGTTTGAGGTAAACCTTGCCGCTTTTTTTTCTTTAAAATGAGAAGTGACGTTTTCGTATCGGTTGATGGTAAAAATGATTCAACAGGACAATCAATTATTGCCACTATATCTGCAGCATTAAGTATATATTGCCGAACATACTCTAAACCATTATTACCAAGAATACCATCTGGAAGTACAATCGCCATACGTCCTCCAGGCTTAAGTAAATCCAGACATCTTTCTATGAATAAAATATCCGGTGTTCTACTTTCATCAACTCTTTTAGTTTCAATCCAAACTCCATCTTCACTTTTTTCCCATTTGTGCCCCAGATGGTAATGTTCTAAAATCTTTTTATCATCTATAACGCACTTTTTTCCAAAAGGTGGATTAGTCATTATTATATCAATTTTTCCTTTGGCTATCTTATTAGTAATCTTTACAGGCCATTGATCAAAAGGTGTTAACGAATCGAAGTGAAAAATCCCTGTATGTCCATCATCATTAAGAACCATATTCATTTTGGCAACTCTTGATAAATCGGGATTAAAATCTATGCCTCGAATATATTTATCCGCATACTCTCTAAATAGCCCAACAACATTTAGGGACGGACGCTTTTCATGCAACTCTTCATATTGCTGTCGAATATTTTTTAATGCCATGACCAAGAATCCTCCTGAACCACATGCAGGATCACACACAGTTTCATCAATTTTAGGCATAATCACCGCTGTTGCCATAGAGACAATTTCCCTCGGTGTGAAAAATTCACCATGCTCTCCTCTAAGATTAGCTCCTACAAAAGTTTCAAATGCAACTCCTTTTATATCTACATTTGTATCCAACAATGAATATTTCTGAAGCTCAGCTATTGCAAAACAAAGACATCTATTATTCAATTAAATTTCATCATTTGCTTCAAAAATATTATCTTCTTGAAAACGAAATTTCACCTTTTCAAAAAGCTTATTAATTCTTTCTCTAACATTAGCTAGACCATTTTGAGTCTCTTGCTCCTCTGGTGTAACATAAAATTTACATTTTTCTGTAAATAGATCTTTTTCATCTTCAATTTTACAAAACAAAATTTTTAATATCTCAGAAAATCTCTTATCTTGAGTAAGTCCTTGATTGCTAAAGAAATAGTTATTACAACGCTTAAATACACCTTTAAGATCCGTACACTTTACCAAATCTGATTTATTATATTTACCGATTGAATCAACACTTTCTTTATATTTCGGAATATCTGGCAATTCCGTATAACGATTAGAATGTGTTGCGTCTTTGTAATAATATAAAATTCCATCTCCATTAGTCCATGTTCCAAATTTTGCAGTTGTGGCTGACATATAGCTCCATAGCTGGTCAACGCCTTCCTTCTCATCTTTCTTTTTTGTTTCTACTATCCAATAAATATTATCCTGTGATTTTTCCTCACTATTAAAAACCACTATATCGCATCTTTTATCAGATGACCCCACTTTAATAGAATATTCAACATCAATATGACTTTTTGGATAGTTATAAACATCTAAGAGAATACGACAATATTCTTGACGCACATATTCTTCTGGTGTTTCTTTTCTTAACTTTCCTGTAATCAAGCATCTAATTTTCCCCTCATTTACAATTATTTCTTGCATATTTTCTCCTTATCCATGGTCAGTCCGAACTCCATTATGCTTTCATCCTGATTATAGATGAACTTAATGTTGAAGCTGAAGTTTTATTATAATAGAATATTTATATCCTATCATAAATAAAAAATTAACACAATCATAATAAGTTTTACAAATTAGCAAGCAGGGCAGAGCGGTACCACTCTGCTCATTCCGCTCACCACCCTCCGGCGCTTTCCCGTCATTCTGCTTGTTGGTGAAGTCTCCCCAATCCCCTCATATTCATCATCTCCGATGATGGCTGCGCGTTCGTTCCGAACGCTTTTCCGCCGCAGGCGCAAAGAAAAAGACCAGAGCAGACATCATACATTTCCATGACATCTGCCCCGGTTCATCTTACCTGCCGGTATTCCTTTTCGTAGCTTTTTCTTTTTCCTGCTCCTGTCTTTTCCGAGCTTCGGCCTCGAGGTCGATTTCCAGTATTGTCGCTGCAGTCTTTCTCGCGATCACATAATCCTGCATTTCTTTTCTCACAGAGCGGTACTGTGCATATGCTGCTTTCTTCTGCTTCATTACTTCAGCATACTCCACATTCAGCTCTTTCACTCGCGGAATCTTTTTCACATTCAGTTGATTGAATGCTTCTTTTGCAGCTTTATGAAGCATGATCTCTTCCCGGTGCGCCTCATAAAACTTTCTACTGTATCCGGCTTTCCGATATGCCACATACACATTTCGCGTCTTAGAATAATTTATGATATGTGTCCTTAACACAGCGATCTCCGCAAGACGTTTTTCTGATATTTTGATCATCTCCGAAAGCTGATTGAAACGTGCAGTCATTTCATCTGTCTTTTTTGACAGTTCATCATAGCTTGTCAGTCCGTTCTCCTGCAGGAAGCACATGACCTGCGCCATCTGTTTCAGATTAAATACTTTCGCCCACCTCTCATATCCTGCACCTTTCCCCTGACTCAGCTTCTCCTGAATATCAATCAAAAGATTCAGCCCCGGCTTAGTTCGACGTTGCGTCTTTTTCTCTTTTCTTCTTGATTCGGATTTTCCGGAAATAACTGCCAGAAGCTCTTCTTCACTGTATCCTTCTCCCAATGACCGCAACCGCAGAAAATTCTTTTTACCACTTTCGCGGAATGCAGGATGTTTGCCATTTTTAAATTCATAGCCGTCCGCTTCAAGAAGTTTTATAAGTTCATCAAAGTCTTTCGGCTTTTTCTCGAGAGCTGCATCTATGGCCATGCGCAACCTTTTTCTTTGTGATGGACGCTTCGGACGTTCGATCTGTTTCTTGCCTTTTCTTCGCTTCGGTTCTACGATGGATAATCCATGCTCCAGACAAATACGGTCACTGATCCGGCTGAGTGCCCTCCATGAAAAACGAAAATCCCGAAACTTTCTCTTACAGTCCAGAGAGGTAGAATTGAAATAAATATGATTGTGGATATGCGCCCGGTCCGTATGTGTTGCTACAATAAATGCATGGCGTCCTTTTGTAAAACGCTTTGCCAGTTCATAGCCGATTTCATTCGCTTTTTCCGGTGAGATCTCTCCCGGCTTGAAAGACTGCCTGATCTGATAGGCGATCACATCCTTCTCCTGCTTTCTTCCGGTAATGTGAAGATACTGTCGTTTTGCAAGAAGGAATTCTTCATCTGCAGTTCGTGGATCGCACTCACAGGAACTGATATATTTTCCGTCTTCTGTTTTTCTTCCGTTCTTTCCATACTCCAATCGGTCTGTGAGACACTGCGCTATCGTCTTTCCTTTGTTGATATGCAGTGGAATCAAACGTGTCACTGCCATTCTTGTTTACGTCTCCCTTCTCCAACAAATGCTGCTCCGGCAAGCACGGCTGCCGCTTGCCAGACTTTTGCTCGTCGCTACAGCAAAAAAAGAGCCGCCGGTCGGCAGCTCATGAATCTATTCTTTATATTTGTTTTTTAGTAACGAATAAAATCCCCGATTGCGGTGCAAATCCGTTCCATCGTCATCTCAATGATTGTGGCGCAAAACATCGCAGCCAGAACCAAGACTCCGACCAAGACTGACAGGAACAGATTCGTCCACTGCATTTTGTAAATATAGAAAATAATTCCTCCTGCCACAATCAATATCACCAGACCGCCCGCCAGATTTCCAAGATAAGACAGCAGTTTTATGACGATCAGGATCAAGAATGCCACCAGAAAGACCGGAATCGCAAGTATCCGAAACGGAAGTTTTATCAGCCACATCATCGTTATGCACCTCCTTCTTTATGTTTTGATTCTACTATACGCAAACTATTTTCACAAGGATGTCAAGCACTCAATCGAAAAGAGAGCGGAACGTCTGTCCACTCTCTTTCCAGGTATTTTATATCATTGATTACTTCATTTTTCCGTTAAGCAGGGGCTCGCTGACATGGGTCCGGAAGAACTGGATCAGCGGTCCGTTGAAGAAGGCATTGATCACCGTGCCGATCCCGACGATCATAAAAAGATCATCCTTTCCTGCCAGACAGAATACGACTCCGATCACCACGCAGGTCACATCGCTTAACACTCTGGCATACTGGAACTGAATCTTTTTTCGGGTCACTTTTTCAATAATCAGCGCCACGCTGTCATAGGGCGCGATCCCCATCTCAGCCACCATGTAGAACGCCACACCGAGCCCCGCGAATACGCATCCCAGAAGGAGCGCGCTGATCCGAAGCGGCAGTGTCATATTGATATGCAGTACATCCCGGACTGCCCAGCAGATAAAATCAGCTCCATATCCGACACAGATCATATTTACAATGGTTCCGGCGCCGATACATTTCCTGACTGTAAAGAAGACAATGATCAGAATAAAGATATTCATAATCAGTTGCCAGGTGCCGAATGTCATCTCGATAAATCCGCTGATCCCGAGATTCATGCACGTAAAGGCATCCACTCCAAACCCGCTCAGCCGGTAGCATCCGACACAGACGCTGATAAACAGGATGCCAAGAAGCATCATAACTGTTCTTTTCACCAAGAAGCCGCGTTTTTCGTTCATGCGGTTTTTCCTCCTTTGACCGCTTTCAGGATATAAAGTCTGGACTCGAAATCCTGACACATTTTTTCATCCCCCTCAGCCTGCCCGGATGAAATGTCTGTTGTAATCAGTCCGGCGTTCATAAGCTCATTTCCGTAATGGGCGACGGAATCTCCGTTGACGGTGTACTGCATCTCATCGGACAAGCCTTTCAGGCGCAGGCGTGTATATGGCAGATTGATCCCGTTCAGGACACGGTACCATCCGACGATCGCCTCTGTTTTATCCTCGTTTACGACCATCCAGGCAGAGATATTGTTTTCAAAGGGGCTCATCAGCCGGTAAAAGGTGCCGAACTGGAATAACTGCCGGTACTGTTTCATAAAAGCGATCTGTTCTTTTACTTCCTCCTGCTCTTCCGCTGTCAGAGCATTCAGGTCAAGCTCATATCCGAATGTTCCGAAATATGCCACATTCGCCCTTGTATACAGCGGTGTGACCCGGTTGATCTGATGGTTTGGTACCGCGGATACATGTGTACCCATACTGCTCACCGGGTAACAGTAGGACGTGCCATACTGGATCTTGATCCGCTCCACCGCGTCGGAGTCGTCGCTTGTCCAGCACTGAGGCGCATAATAGAGCATTCCAGGGTCGAAACGCCCGCCACCGCTCGCGCAGGACTCAAACAGGATATGCGGAAACTTTGAGGTCAGCCTTTCATAAAGCTCGTACACTCCGAGGATATACCGATGATAGATCTCCCCCTGCCGGTCCTCCGGAAAGACCGCCGAATAACATTCTGTAATGCTCCGGTTCATATCCCATTTGATATAAGATACTTTCGCTTCTGAGAGGATCTTTGCCATCATGTCATAGATCCTGTCAACCACTTCTTTTCTGGAAAAATCCAGAACATACTGGAATCGCCCGTGTGAATTTTTACGCTCCGGTGTCTGGATGATCCAATCCGGATGTTCGCGGTACAGGTCGGAATCCTTATTGACCATTTCCGGCTCAAACCAGAGACCGAATTTCATACCGAGATCCTCGATCCGCTGAGCCAGTCCGGTGATCCCGTTTTTCAGCCGGTCCGGATTCGCAATCCAGTCTCCCAGCCCCGCGTGCTCGTTACAGCGTTTCCCGAACCAGCCGTCATCCAGCACGAAAAGCTCCACACCGCTTTCCTTTGCTTTCTCCGCGATTCTGACAAGAAGGTCTTCCGAAAAATCAAACTGAGTCGCCTCCCAGTTGTTAATCAGGATCGGGCGCGCCCGGTTCCGCCAGTAGCCTCTTGCAAGTCGCTTCTGATACAGTCTGTGATACGTCTGGCTCAGATGGTTCAGTCCCTGATCCGTATATACCATCACCGCTTCCGGCGTCTGAAATTCTTCGGACGGCTCAAGTTTCCAGTCGAAACAATGCGGATGGATCCCCATCATCACTCGGGTCGTATCATACGTATCGACTTCCGCCTGCGCAAGAAAATTGCCGCTGTATATCAGGCTGAATCCGATCGCTTCTCCCTGAAATTCATCCGCAGTCGGACGTTTCAGGATAATGAACGGGTTATGGTTGTGGGAAGAATTTCCTCTTATACTGCCCACGGACTGGATCCCCTGCTCCAGCCTTCGCGTCTTCGGATACCGCTCTCTCGACCATGCGCCGGAGAACTGGATCATATCATAGCTACTGTCCGGAAGATCCAGGCAGAGGCTCATCGCAGACAACAGATGAAGCGTCTGACCTCCGCGGTTGATAAACCGGGCGCTTCTGGCTATGATCCCGCCCGCGGCAAAGATCGTATAGTACAGTTCCAGTTCCAGTCCGGATACCTGGTCGGTAAGTTCGATGACCAGCGTTTCCGCCTCTTCCTCCTGTTCCACATACGTCGCGGGAAGTCCGGCAAGCCCGGGTTTGCCCGCTCTGATCTGGTATCCGCGGAAGCAGAATTCTGAAATTCTGCTCCCGTTTTCCTGGAGTACCGTCACAGCCGGCATGCGATAATCAGACGTCCCGAACACAGGGTATTCCTGTCGGATATATTCCATGGAAAACCGTTTGTCTGTGTCAAAGACACAGGAGGACATCGGACGCATCAGTGTTTCTACAAAATAGGTACAGTCCTCCGGGATCTCGATCCGTTTTCCAAAGTAAATCTGTCCCAGCTGATTGTTTGGAAGTACATTCATGATGTAACTGATCTCATCATTGTACAGATGAAAGGTATCTCCTGCTTGATTTACTGCAATTCCCATTCAGATTTCCTCCTGTTTCTGTTATGCTCCCATCTCTTCCTGCGCCGCGTGAATTTCATTGACTTTGCGTGTCACTTCCTCCATGCGCTCGCCTTTTAACTGATAGAACTTTTTATAGATCAGAAAGCTGAGTGCGGCAATGATGATCGGGATCACGATCATCAGTACCCGGATGCCCGCGATCGTTCCGGCACTCTGGACTTCCGCTTTCGCGTTATACCCTACGATCTGAAGACCGACGCCTGTAAGACCGCCCGCCGCCGCTGTCGCCGCTTTCATGAGAAAGGTCTGCGCAGAGCAGGTAATACTCTCATTTCTGACGCCGAATTTCACTTCACCATAGTCGATTACATCTGCCATACAGCAGGTCGTAACTCCAAGGGACAAACCGGACCCGAGAAACATAATGCCACAGCATACTACAGTCGCCACAACGCTCGTAGGCATAACGAATCCGACCAGTCCGAGAAGTCCAAGTCCAAGGATTACACATCCGCATGCCAGCGCATATACTTTCTCTCTGCTGATCTTCGACGCGACTTTCGGGAAGATTGCGAGACCGAGCATTTCCGCTACGATGGCGAATCCGAAAAGGGAGTAAAGATATTCATCTCCACAAACATTTTTAAAGTAATATACAGCAAATCCTTTTGCGATCTGAGTACAAAGGTTAAATGTAAGAAGAAGCCCGATAAACGCAAGCAACTGATCGTTTTTTATAATCACATTTACAGCCTGCCTGAGACTGGTTTTTTTCACTTTTGAATTCAGTGTCGATTCTTCTTTTACATTTGTGACGGTAATCCCGATCGTAATAATAAAGATGACGGCGATCACAACCGCAAAAATGGTATATCCTTCTTCCGCGAGCAGATTTTCGTTTCCGCTCATTCTGTTAAATCCGTTGATAATATATAGTCCGAATGTTGCCACACAAAATCCTGCAAGGCTGGCAAAAAATCGCGGAATCACTGATACCTTCTCCCGCTCGTGCGGATCATTGGTCAGATTGGGAAGCCATGACCAGTATGGAACATCCATCACCGTATAGGTCATACCATACAGGATATACATGACTGCCACATAAACATACAGCGATGTTCCTGTTAAACCGAAACTGCTGAACAGCAGTACGAAAACAACCGAATTTAAAAGAGTACCGACAACAAGCCAGATCCTGAATTTACCATATTTCGTGCGGGTATTATCTACGATCATTCCCATGATCGGGTCATTGATCGCGTCCCAGATCCTTGCTACAAGGAACAGAATCCCGACAAATGCCGGTGCCAGATACAGTGTGTCTGTCAGATACAGCATAAGAAAGGAACCGACCAGATTGACGATCGCATCTTTCCCGATCGCGCCGATCCCAAAACAATATTTTTCCCGTGTCGAGGCGTACTTGTAAGGTACGGATGTATTTTTCCTGTCTTCACCCATGATAGTCCTCCTTCATTATCATTCCTGGTACAATATTCTGAGAATGCGCAATCTCTTAACTTCTCTAATTATATGCACCTTTGGATGATATTGTCAAGATTAGTTGACACATTTTTCTCAAGGATATCACTGACTATGCAGCCACCTCCAAAGCCTCATAGTACTGCCTGCGTTTTACCATGGGAGGAAGGCCGCCATTGGCAGAGCAGATCCTCCGGTTGTTCCAGTAGCTGAGGAAGTATCTCCAGATAAGTACCTTTAGTTCTTCTACTTCCATCTGCTTTGTGTCATAACGGTCATAAAGAAGCTCCGTCTTCATTCTGGCCCACATGCTCTCGCAGCGTGCATTATCATGGCAGCGCCCTCCGGCACTGTTCATGCTTTGATGGATATGATGCTCCCGGATGGTCTGACGGTAGGACTCGCTGGTATACTGTGTCCCGCGGTCACTGTGGATGACAGCGCCTTCCAACGCAGGATAGGCAGTCAGGGCGTTTTCCAATGTATGGATACATAGATCGGCTTTCATATTTGTTTCCATTGCCAGACCGAGGACACTAAGATCAAAGCAGTCAAAAATCGCAGATACATACAGTTTCCCATTGGATGCCGGAATCTCCGTGATATCCGTAATACATTTTTCTAATGGGGTATCAGAACGGAAATCCCGTTTTAGCAGATCATCCGATTTCATGGCTTCACGATCAGCCTTTGTGATCCCGTTGGGTTTTCTCTTAGGTCGATGGCTAAGGCCAATCTGATCCATAACTCGGTATACGGTTCTCTCACTGGGAATATGCACTCCTTCCGGCTGTTTCAGCAACAATGCCTGGTACATCCGGATTCGACCATAAGTATCGTTACATTCATCTTCACTGACGATTTCTTTCATGGCATCTGCCAAATCCTGGTACTTCCAGGGACGGTCTTTATTTGCGAGATATTTATAGAAGCCTTGGCGGCTGACCCCAAGCATTCTGCAGTAAAACGAGATTTTCCCGGTAATCCTGCCGTCTTCTGTCTTCAGGGCCAGAAAGATCATTCTCTGGTTTTTGCCGACTTCCGACGGCTGGCGGCGAAAAAAGCACTGGCTTCCTCCAGGAATTCGTTTTCTTCCTTCAGGCGACGGATTTCCTTATCCTGTTCCTTTACCCGTTTGCGCAGCATGGTAATTTCTTCTGCCAGGCTCATTGCGCTGGTGGGAGTATGGGAGCCTTCTCCGATATCCAGCTTACCGGCTCTAACAGCTTTCAGCCAGGTATGGATGGTTCCTTCTGGGATTCCTAATTCTTTAGCAGCCTTAGCGCCGCCGATTTCCTTGGCAAGTTTTACTGCCTGTACTTTGTATTCATGGTCATATTTACGTGCCACTTTGAATGCCTCCTTATTCTCTTGGTTTTATTATGAAATCCTTGAGAATAAGCTGTCAACTTTTTTTATACCACACCAGGAGGATATCACAGGGCACAATGTATCTAAAAACAGGTCAGATGTCTCATTTCTTCCAGTTGTCTTTCCGGTACTGTCTGGGTGTTACTCCCATTTTCCGCTTAAACATTTTTGAAAACACGAGAGGATCCGCATAGCCGCACGATAACGCGATTTCTTCAATCGAAAGTTCCGTGACGGAAAGAAGTTCCGCTCCCCTCGTTATTCGGAAACTGACAAGATAATCCTGCGGGGACTGAGAAAGCACCTCAAGGAACAGCTTATGCAGATATCCCCGGCTGATCCCCACATAATCCGCGATATCTGATACGCGGATCGGTTCCAGAAAGTTATTTTGGATACATTCAACCGCTCTCGCCACATATAGATTGTCCGTATCATTCTGGGAATTATTCTGAATATTAAGATTCCGTGACAGAATCGCAAAGGTCTGATATAAAAAACTTTCCCGAAGAAATTCATTCTCAACGGTATATGTTTTCCTTTTAATCATGTTCTCAAGCATCACTTTAAGTTCAGACACCTGCTGACAGTGAAACGTCAGATTGTTTCCGCCAAGACCAAGATCCGCAAGATATTCTTTTGCTCTCGTTCCGGAAAAACCGATCCACATGTACGACCATGGCGATTCCCGGTCTGCCTGATAAAATGTCTGTACTTCCGGCTCGATCAGAAACCCCTGACCTTCCCGCAGATCATACTGCTTCTCTCCGACCGTATACCTGCCTTTCCCTTCGGTTATGATGTGGAGCAGATAATTGGGTCGGACAGCCGGTCCGAAACTGTGCAGTGGCTCGCATTTCGCGTATCCGCAAAAACACAGATAGAAATCCGAAAATTTTCTGTTCTTAAACCGAAAAACATGTGCTTCTTCCATCCCGCGCCCCTTTCTCCCTGCATTTTAAAGTCTGAGCTCTGTCTATTTGTGGTAGGGTTGTGCATAACGTATCCAAGTGCGAAAAAACCGCCCCTATTTTGTGATACGGTTCTCCATAACGTATCCAAGTGCGGTTTTTTTCCAATTTTTCTTATAAAACCGCCTCTTCTGTTTTCGGTGTATATATACTGATCGCTCTGCTCGCTCGATTAAAGTAATATATATTATCCGACAGGCTATCTTGCTCCGGCTTATTAAACACCTTTATTACTGCCATCATATCGTCTAAATCTTCGTCCGTCAATTCCTTAGTTGCCGGAGGATTCTATAATTATTCGTCACTATGTAGCAGACACAGCGTCATACTGTATCTGCTTCCCTCTACGAAATCCCTGCAAGCCGTTCAATGATTTCTTTTACACCATCCCATATTTCATCCAGACGCACTCTCAGATCTTCGATATCAGGCGCATAAATGCTCCCGGTCTCATTTGCTTTCTTTGCATATTGATTCAGATTGTTGCTGCACCGCCTAAGCAGGCTGACCAGTTCTTTCACGTCCTGCAGATCGAGTTTTACGCAGTACCCGTCCAGAGCCATTTTCCTCAGATATGCGCAGAGGCTTTTGATACCGAGTTCTTTCATTTTTGCTTCCACTCGTTCCATCTCACTTGCAGTCAGACGGAAATGCATCTGCCGGTTTCTCTTCTCCATTACAATACTTCCTCCCGTTCTATCCTGCGACTCTGAGGCTGTACCGTTTCCGCTTTTTCTTTCAGCTGGGCCAACACGGAAGTTCTTTTTCCACATCTTTCGGTATCCACGCTTTCACATTTCTGTCCGTCTGCGTCTTCTTCCATGTTCAGAAGAGAATCCAGTTCTGCCAGACGTGCGCTTTTCTCTATAAGCTCCTTTTCCTGCGGGAAAGGCTTTCCCAATTCAGCTTTTGCCGATTCCTGCTGTGATATTAAATCCCTCAGCTTCTCTCCCGCCCGTTCCATTCGGGTAGAAATATTAGCCAGAACATTATCAATTCTCGTAATATTTCCTCTTGCATCTGTTCCCAACACAGCCTTATGGCTCACCGCACCTTTCAGTACGGCAGAGAAATCTTTACTAAAACTGTCAAACGTAAGCTCTACAGAAAATCCACGGTACGAACCGATCTGCAGAGAATCTGTGCTTTTCATTCCTTTACAGGCAGCAAGAATTGCTTCTCCTGCTTCTTCTTTCTCCGTATAACTTTTTCCCATAATCTCCATCCCGCAGAATCCGTCTTTCACCTGCGGATGGGATTCTGCTGTACGGATATCTGCTTCCATCCCCCGGATCAGGCTCTCCTGACTTTTGATCTCGACGGGAAAATATTTGAGAAGCTGATCTTCCAGACGGTACTGCTGACTCATATGGTCAGCTCTCAGCACTTTCAGCCTTGCCACGTCTACGTCCAGATCCATTTTCTCTTTAATCAGCGGATTCCCCGCACAGAGCGCTTTGATCTCAGCGTAGGAAAGGGCCTGTTCATCCACATCCTCACAGGAACGTACAGGGCTTTTACTCGTCATAATCTGACTGATGAACCGTTGTTTATTCTCCAGTGTCTGGAACAGATAAGCATCAAATGTTCCCTCTGTCACGTAATTATAGACCTGTACTTCTTTGTTCCGGTTTCCCTGTCGAATAATACGGCCGTTCCTCTGTGTCATATCGGATGGACGCCATCCCACATCAAGATGATGAACTGCAACTAATCGGTCCTGTACATTCGTCCCCGCACCCATTTTCTGTGTGCTTCCCATAAGCACCCGCACCTGTCCGGTCCGGACTTTCGCGAACAGTTCTTTCTTCTTTGTCTCCGTATTCGCATCATGGATATAAGCAATCTCTTCCGGCGGCACTCCTGCTTTCTCCAATTTGTCCCGGATATCATCATAGACATTGAAGCTGCCGTTATTCTTCGGCGTAGACAAATCACAGAAGAGAAGCTGCGTCAGACGGTCGGCTTTCCCTTCCTTCCATATTCGCAGTACATTTTCTACACAGGCATTCAGCTTGCTTCCCGGATCATCCGGAAGGAGCGGATTCATCAGTCTCTGGTCAAGCCCGATTTTGCGTCCGTCAGAAGTAATACGCAGCATATTGTCGATGCTCGGATCAACCAAACCGCCGTGAACATCCGCCGCTCTCTGTGACAGATCTGCCACCATTTCTTTCTGAATCTCTGACGGCTGCACCACAACCGTCTCAAACTTTGCCTCCGGCACAGGGAGATTGAGCTGATCCGCTGTTTTGATATCTGCAACCTCTTTGAACAGATTCATCAGCTCCGGAAGATTGAAGAATTTTGCAAACCGCGTCCTCGCCCTGTATCCGGTTCCCTCCGGTGCAAGCTCGATGGCTGTCGTCGTCTCCCCGAAAGTAGAAGCCCAACAGTCAAAATGTGTCAGCCCCATTTTCTGAAGCGTACCGTATTGAAGATAACGCATCACAGTATAAAGCTCTGACATGGAATTGCTCACCGGCGTACCTGTGGCAAAGACAATCCCCCGCCCTCCGGTGATTTCGTCCATATATCTGCACTTCATAAACATATCAGATGACTTCTGTGCTTCTGAAGTAGAAAGCCCCGCTACATTCCTCATTTTTGTATAAAGGAACAGGTTTTTAAACGCATGGCTTTCATCCACAAAGAGCCTGTCTACACCTAACTGTTCGAATGTCACCACATCGTCTTTCTTCTCTTCTGCCATCAGTTTATCTAACCGGGTCTGCAGCGTCTTTCTCGTCTTTTCCATCTGTTTGATGGTAAATGTCTCTCCCTTACTGTATTTCAATTCAGCAATCGCGTCTTCAATATCGTCGATCTGCTCCTGTAAGAGCCGCTCCTGACGCTCTGCGGAAATCGGGATTTTCTCAAACTGTGAGTGCCCGATAATGACTGCATCATAATCCCCTGTTGCAATCCGGGCACAGAACTTTTTCCTTCTGGCAGTCTCGAAATCCTTTTTCGTCGCAACAAGCAGCTTTGCACCCGGATACAGCCGCAGGAATTCGTTTGCCCACTGAAGCGTCAGATGATTCGGAACGACAAACATACTCTTCTGGCACAGCCCCAACCGCTTCGATTCCATTGCGGAAGCCGCCATCTCAAATGTCTTCCCTGCACCCACTTCATGGGCGAGCAGCGTATTTCCGCCGTAAAGCACATGGGCGATAGCATTTAACTGATGAGGGCGGAGCTTAATGTCGGGATTCATCCCTCCGAATCGGATATGGCTGCCGTCATATTCTCTCGGACGGGTGGAGTTGAACAGCTCATTGTAGCGCGTTACAAGTTCCTCCCTTCTCTGTGGATCGCGCCAGATCCAGTTGGCAAAGGCGTCTTTGATTGCCTGCTGTTTCTGCTGTGCAAGGGTCGTCTCCTTTTTGTTCAGGACTCTTTTCTTTTTCCCGTCGGCATCTTCATACGTGTCATAAATACGGATATCTTTCAGATTGAGTGTTTCCTCCAGAATCTTATACGCATTCGCCCGGTTTGTGCCGTAAGTGACATATGCGTTAACGTCATGGATACCGGGTGCGCTTTTCCCGGTAATCCGCCACTCTGCCGTAGCAGAAGAGAAATTGACCTGAATATTTCTCTGCAGGTAAAAAGGCGTATCGAATGTCTCTTCCATAAACTGCTGAATATAGTCCCGGTCAATCCATGTGGCGCCGAGCCGCACATCTATTTCCGATGCATCCAGATCTTTCGGCTGTGCCTTTCTGAGCGCTTCCACATTCACGGCAAAATCCGGATTTTTCTCTGCCGCCATCTGTGCGATCCGCAGCTTGCTCCGCACATCGCCGGAAAGGTATTCATCCGCCGTCTGCCATCCTGTCTCCGGCTCTTCCGGTGCAAGGGGATCTTTAAAGATTACGCCCTGCAGTTCCTCTGTAATCCGGTCATACTCGCCGGGTGTTCCGAGAAGTTCTGACATATAAGGCAGATCCACTTTCCCATGCTCTCCGATGGAAATCGCAAGGGCTTCTTCCGGCGTATCTACGGAAGTTACTTTCCGTTCCGGCCGGATCGTCCGTTTCGTAAACATATCAGCCTTGCTTTCCATCTTGCCGTCTTCATCAATGTTCTCCAGAGAACAGAGCAGATAGTAAGCGGAATCATCTGAAAACGCCTGTGCATTTCCCCGGGAGTTGATAATCCCGTATTTCCCGGTAAATTCATCATAAGCCCGGTTCAGTTCTTCCTGCTTTTCCCGGATCATTTCATCCGGATAGTCCTCCAACTGATACTCCATCAGTTCCCCGACGATTTCACGGAGCTGAACCATCCCTTTGACACGCTCTTTTGCCGTATCATTCAGCTCCATCCGGCGCATTGCCGAATTCTCTCTGTAATACACCTCGCCGTCAACTACTGTATAGGAATAGTTTTTTACATCCGGGTCCGCGGGTATTACATCCTGCAAAATTTCATCTGCTTCACTGTTCTCAAGCTCTGACTCCAGATATCTTCCGTGCAGACGCCCGACCGCCTCCCGAAGCTGCTCTGAAAGTTTCCTGCCCGGAGTCTGGACAACCGTACATTCCTCTTTTCCGTACTGCGTGCTTTCCGATGTCAGTTCTCCCAATATCATCTCCGGATGCTCTGTAAAATAACTGTTGATGGGAAAGCCCTCCGGCGTCATGTCAAGATGCACCCAGTCCGGCTCGATGTCCACCGGATGATCTCTCTTCTGTAAAAAGAGAATATCTGACACAACATCGGTTCCCGCATTTGCCCGGAATGCATTGTTCGGAAGCCGGATTGCACCTAACAGCTCCGCTCTCTGCGCCAGATACTTTCTTGCAGACGGATCTTTTGCGTCCATCGTATAACGGCTTGTCACAAAGGCAATGATTCCCCCGGGACGCACCTGATCCAGAGTCTTTGCAAAGAAATAATTGTGGATGGAAAAGTTCAGCCTGTCGTAGCCTTTATCCCTCACTTTATAATTCCCGAACGGTACATTTCCCACCGCCAGATCAAAGAAATCCCTGCGGTTCGTTGTCTCGAATCCCGCCACAGTAATATCAGCCAGTGGATAAAGCTGCTTCGCAATCCGTCCGGTAATAGAATCAAGCTCTACTCCGTAAAGCCTGCTCTCACGCATCGACTCAGGAAGCATTCCGAAGAAATTTCCGATCCCCATAGACGGCTCTAAAATATTTCCGTGGTTAAATCCCATCCGCTCCACGGCCTCATAGATCGCCCCTATGACCGCAGGGCTCGTATAGTGCGCGTTGAGAGTCGATGCTCTGGCAGAAGCGTATTCCTCTTCAGACAGCAGGTTTCTTAACTCTTGATATTCTGATGCCCAGTTGTCCTTTCTGCTGTCAAATGCATCCGCAAGCCCGCCCCATCCCACGTACCGGGAAAGGATCTGCTGTTCTTCCTGTGTTGCATACCTTCCATCTGCTTCAATCTGTTGCAGAGTGTGGATTGCTTCCACATTCCTGCGGTACTTTGTCTTTGCTCCGCCCTCACCGAGATGTTCATCCGTAATGTGAAAGTTTTCGGGCTCTGCAGACTGTACTTCACCCACAGAAAAAGCAGCGGGCTCTTCACTCGCTGCTTCTTCTGTTCTCTCTATGATATTCTCAGTTTCCGGCGATAGGATCAGATCAAGGTTTAACTGTTGATAAGCTCGTTCAGGATCACTTCCTCCGCCTGCGCTTTCAGGGCGTTCATATGCTGCACCCATTCCATCTGATGCATCTTCTTGTCGGGAGCCGGATTCTTCTCCAACAGTTCTTTCATCATCTGCTCCAGTCTCCGGTTCGCTGTCTCTTCGATCTCCCTCAGATGGTCGAACAGCTTCCCTTTCAGGATCAGGTCGTTGTAAAGAATCGGCTTGTTCTCCTGCAGGAAGCTCCTGCGCATCATCCCGTATTTGCCCAACGGCTGTTCTTCCGTTTCTCCCAATGTCAGATTCGGGAGATAATACTCTCCCTGTTTCGTGTATGTCAGTTCTTTCATCATGGCGGCTGCTCCTTTCTTCCTGCCTGCTCTTCTCATAGTTTCGGACGGCGATCTCAATCTCCCGGAATACCTCTGCGGAAATCTCGCTGACAGCCGTTCCCAGTGCATTTACTGTACCTGCAGTATTAAAATCGAAAATTTCCCGGAAATCTTCCTCGTCAATATAATCGTCCAGATTATCCACACAACGGCTGTACAGTGCATAAGAAGCGCTGACTGATGCCGTCATCCGGAATTCATTTTCGATCTTTCTCTCATCATACCCTTCAAGATAACTGTCTGCAATGATGTCGAGCACCTGTTTTCCGTAGTTTGACCAGTAATCCAAAGCAAGCCTGTCCGTGATCATGCTGATCTGTTGTGCAATTCCAAGCTCTGCATCCGTTCCGAACCGATACTCCAGTGCCGCCTCTATCGGCTTCCTGTGCGCTTCCTCCATCTTCCACAGCTGCACAGGTCTGGAATCCGCGCGTTCTCCTGTATCTGCCACGTCGAATACGTAATGAAGCCGGGGTTTCATTCCCGACACATCTATGAGCCCGATTCCATGAGATCCGCGTTTCACATAGCGATTCATCCGATTCCGCCAGAAGTCATATTCTGCACAGGCTGTCGCCTGCGGCCGCTGTGCATGGATCAAAAGCTGATCGTAATAGGGGTACTTATAAAGCCGGGCAACAGTGGTAAGAAAGGCAGTCCACTGTTCCCGGCTTTTTGTGAGCTGCTCTGCCGAATGTTCCGCCAGAGCTGAAAAATGCAGAAGTTTTGACATTTATGCCTCCATTTGGTTTACGCTTCTACATCAGGGTACAAATCAATCCGGTCAAACTCTTCATCCGTTATCTTCCGGAGCTTACCGATCACGGTATCTGTCAGACGCAGAAGCCGTCTCTCTCCGGGGCGGAGCTGCCCCTTCATTGTTTCCAGTTCTACCACTAATTCCTCCCGGCTTCCGGGATTATAAATCATCATCAACATACGTTCCTCCTGTGTAAAATCCATTATTCCAGTTCCCTTTCCTCTGTTCTTCCGAAATGAAACGGCTGACCGCGCTCAGTATCGGAAGCTGCTTTCAGCTTTTCCAGTACAGACGGGCGCTCTCTGTCTGCCCCTGCCTTCCCATTGTTGATAATGCCGTCGATCATTCCGTAATCATCTTCCAGTGCCATTTCTGCATTTTTCAGATGGTTTCCTGCGCGTAAGAAATCCTTCAGCTCCGTAAATCCCACGAAATCCACGTAATGAAAGGATACCACGCCGCCCGTCTTCAATGCCACGATGTCGCTGACAGACAGGCTGTGTCCGGTAAAATCCGCCGGATGATCAATGTTGAACTTTGTATAAAGAGACTCAAGCATAACATCTCTGTCTGTAAATGTCGGAAGATCAGCCGTATACACGATCTCGTAATGGTCGATGTCAGTTTCTTTCCCATGCCTGTGCAGATAATCCAACGAAGCAAACTGTTCCTGTCTTGTTTCATCAATATCACGGAGCTGAAGGATCGCATAGCTGTCTGTCCTGCTTTCCAGAAAGGCTTCCATCATTCCCTGTTCCTGCTCTGCACCTGTAATCTCATTCCATTTCTCAATCCTGTTCATTTCTTTCCTCCCTCAAAATCCAGACGAAACCGTGCTTTTCCATCTGCATCTGTCTCCAGAATCAATACCGCGTCAAAGGTTTTCCCTGTCTTTGCAGATTTACAGCCTTTCATACACACCTTTCCATTTGCCAGAAGTTTTTCCGCCACAGAAGCAGTAATCTTTTTCCCGATACTGTCAAAATATCGGTTCTGTTTCCACAACGCAAACGGGCAGGTTCGGTTTACACAGAACCAACCTTTCGCTCCCTCGATAACATCATTCCCACACACAGGGCATTTCCCGATTTCCTGACTTTTCTGTTTTGGCATAAGGATTTCTGCATCCGGCACAATCTGATAGTTCTTCACCAGATCGGATATCATAGCTTCGATCTCGCCCATAAATGCATCGCCACTATACTTACCTCGCTCAATCTCTAACAGCTTTTCTTCCCATTCTGCAGTCATAGACGCGGACTGAATCTGCTCCGGGAGAATTGTAACCAACGCCGTGCCTTTCTGAGTAGGGATCAGATACTTTGTCTTCTTGTTCCCCGTCCGCTCAAGAAATCCGGTCCGCACCAGTTTTTCTATGATCCCCGCACGGGTCGCCGGAGTGCCAAGTCCTTTTCTCTCCGCATCTTCCGGCATTTCTTCTGCACCGGCATTCTCCATCGCCTGCAGAAGCGAGGCTTCGGTATAGTGTTTCGGCGGTACAGTCTTTCCTTCTTTGCAGACAGCTTCTCTCACCATCAGCTCCATTTCATTCTGAATATCAGGAATAGACGATGCATCCTCTTCCTTATCTTCTTTCCCGCTCTCTGTACCGGAAATAAAGGCTTTCCATCCCGGCTCGGTAACTATGCTGCCTTTCGCCTTGAATACTGCACCTGCACAGCTCAGCTCCACCGCTGTCTCATCAGATTCACAATGGCTTCCGACAGCGCACACAAGCCTGCGCGCGATCAGCTCAAGCACAGCCTGTTCTCCGGCCGGAAGTGCTGATAAATCCGTTTCAGTAGCCGTTTTCGTGGGAATAATGGCATGATGATCTGTTACTTTCTTATTATTGATAACCTGACCGGTCCGGACAGGTACAGCTGCGTCACTGAAAGAGATCTTTTTCGCCGTCTTCTGTACCAGATCAGGAATCATGGCAGCCATATCTTCCGTCAGATACCGGCTGTCTGTCCGGGGATACGTCACCATCTTTTTTTCATAAAGGCTCTGGGTGTAATCCAAGGTCTGCTGTGCCGTATATCCCAAAAGCTTGTTTGCTTCTCTCTGAAGCGTTGTCAGATCATAGAGCAGCGGAGGCTTTTCCTTCCGATTCTTCCGTTCCATTTTTGTCACAACAGCAGACGCTTCTTTACAGTCAGCCGCCAGTTTATCTGCTTCTACCTTTGATTTGATCCGCTCACTGGACGCTGTGAATCCATCCATCTGAATCCTCACCGTATAAAACGGTTCAGAGATAAACGCAGCAATTGCCGCTTCACGCATAACAGTCAGCGCAAGTGTCGGAGACATGACACGCCCTACATTCAGCGTATTTCCGTACAGGACAGAAAAAAGCCGGGTAGCGTTGATTCCCACAATCCAGTCGGAACGCTCCCGGCATAAAGCCGCTTCGTATAAAGCATCATATTCAGTTCCCGGTTTTAGATGACGGAATCCCTCCCGGATCGCACTGTCCTCCATCGAAGAAATCCACAAACGTTCAAAAGGCTTCCTGCATCTGCACTGATGATACACAAGCCGGAAGATCAGTTCCCCCTCCCGTCCGGCGTCAGTAGCGCAGATTAGACTGTCCACATCGTCTCGGTTCATCAGCTCTTTTAAAATGTTGAACTGCTTTTTCGTACCGGAGGATACGGTATACCTCCAATTAGCAGGAAGGATCGGCATATCTTCTTTTTTCCACTTTTTGTAGCGTTCGTCGTAGTGATCCGGCGGCGCAAGCTCTACCAGATGTCCGACGCACCAACTGATGAGATAGCCGTTTCCTTCGAGATAGCCGTTACAACGTTTTGTTGCGGATAAGACTTTTGCAATAGATTGTGCTACTGAAGGCTTCTCCGTTATGACAAGTTTAGGCATGATTGGTCACTCCTTTCGTATTTTTGAGCATAATAAAACAGCCTTATACCTACTGTAAGGTATAAAACTGTTTATTATGTAAAATTTCAACTGTTTTTATTGTTACTTTTTAATGTTTCAGAAAAGATTTCTAAAATTAGTAGAGCGATATCTTTGCCTTCTTGTGTTATAAAACAGAAGTTATAAAATCTCACTCTTTCATTCAATAAATACATTCCATT
>QWCV01001550.1_pt1 | contig 21687 bp, 23 predicted proteins | sample 1972621 | NCBI WGS metagenome assembly QWCV01 (sample SAMN09866699, study PRJNA288562) | Human gut metagenome isolate pre2_stool, whole genome shotgun sequencing... | isolation source: gut | host: Homo sapiens | place: USA: California | reverse complement strand
ACAGGGAAAGAAAGTGCTGGCTGTAGATTTTGACAGCCAGGCGAACCTGACGGCCTGTTATGGGATTGAAAATACAGGGGAACTGGAAAATACCATCGGGCATCTGATGATGGCAGCAATAGAGGATGAAAAACTCCCTGCTATGAAGAAGTGTATCCGAACAAAGGATGGTGTGGATTTTATCCCTTCTTCCATTTTTTTATCTGTGGCGGATGCTAAGCTGCGGCTGGAAATGGGAGCGGAAAAGATCCTGTCGGAGATCTTGGATCCGCTTCGGGATAAATATGATTATATTCTGATTGATACCTGCCCTTCCCTGGGAATGCTGACCATCAATGCCCTTGCGGCGGCTGATGAGGTCATTATCACGGTGAATCCGCAGCTTCTGGCAATGATGGGGCTGCAGGACTATCTGCGGACGGTGACGAAGATCCGGCGCCGGATCAATCCGAAACTTAAAGTCGCGGGTATCCTGATGACCATGTGTGAGGCGAGGACGAACCTGTGCAGGACGTTGACGGAGCAGGTGACAGAGAGCTTCCAGGGGCAGATCCGGGTTTTTGATACGAGGATTCCCCATACCGTGAAGGTGGGGGAAAGCATCTATTACAGCATGCCGGTGGAACAATACAGCCCGAAGGCAAGCGCTGGCATCGCTTATGGAAAATTTGCGGAGGAGTTGATTTCTATTGAAAACTAATGGGGCAAAGAGAAAGATTTTTAATGACGCGATTGATTTGCTGGATCAGATGGAAGAAGCCGCTTCGATCCCAGAGAATGCGGTCCGGATGCTGCCGGCAGAGAGTATCCGTCCGTTTCATGATCATCCTTTCCGGATGTATGAAGGGGAACGGCTGGAAGACATGGTCCAGAGCATCCGGGAGCATGGTGTTTTGAACCCGGTGATCGTCCGGAAACAGGAAGACGGGTATGAGATGCTTTCCGACCATAATCGGCAGAGGGCAGCGATGCTGGCGGGGATTGATAAAATCCCTGCCATTGTGAAAGAGAATCTGTCGGATGAAGATGCGATTGTCTATGTAATTGAAACCAATATGATCCAGCGGTCTTTTTCGGAACTGCTTCCGTCAGAAAAAGCGGCTGTCCTGGCGGTACGGTATGAAAAGATCAGCAGTCAGGGCAAGCGCAGTGACATCCTTCAGGAGATCGAGGCTCTGAATGGGCAGGAAGGAACTTGTGGACATGATGTCCACAAGTCCAGGAGCCGGGATGAACTGGGAAACGAGTATGGCATGACGGGAAGGAATATCGCAAGATATATGAGGGTGGATAAGCTGATCCCTGAATTTAAAGAGGAACTGGATAATGGAGCATTGTCTCTTGTTGCTGCCGTGGATCTGTCTTATTTATCGGAGAAAGAACAGAAGGCTGTTGCTGCTGCGGCGTCAGAGGATAAGGTGAAGCTGAATCCGAAAAATGCGGCGGCGATCAGGGCGGAGTCTGGAAATATTACGCAGAAGAAGATCCGGGAAATTGCGGATTCAGGGGCAAGTCAGAAGAAAAAAGATGCGGTCAGCATCAAGCTTCCGATGACAGTGTACCAGAAGTATTTTGCGGACCGGAAGGCAAAAGAAGCGACAGATATTGTGGAGCAGGCGCTGGAAGCGTGGTTTGCCGGGAAGGAGGTTGCCCATGTTCAGTAATGAAGACCTGAAATGTCTGGATCCAGAGTATTTCTCCATCATTACCACGGATGCCTACGATGTGACGATCATGTCCAGGAATACCGGCCATTACTGGTATCTGCATAATCCGGAGTATCCGGAGCAGGGAACGGTAATCATATTCCACAAGCATAAGGCTTCCCATCCGTACCACCAGCACGGCAGGGCGAACACTCTGCGGCAGGCGGTACGGAGCATCCGGGGGCATGACCGGTGGCAGATGAATGGGAGAAAATAGTCCGTTTTATTGGACAACTATTAAGCTATAGTATAAATGTAATGAGATAGGCGAACAACGAAACAATGATTAAATACCACGAAATACCACGAAATCGGTTGAAAAATATTGGTTTTGTGGTATACTGTACCTCGTCAACTTGTGCGTATATGAACGAGGTGGATAATGAACGAAAGAATAGAAGATAAATGGATTGGACTTGAAGAAGCGGCAGAGTACATGGATGTTACAAAAGATACTGTGCGTAACTGGATAAAAAAGACTGATATACCAGCTCATAAAATCGGTAAGCTTTGGAAGTTCAAAAAATCAGAAATAGATGAATGGATAAAAAGCGGAAAGAGTGCATTGCCAAATTGAATATTGGCATTGATAAAGACGCTTGACGAAATATAGGAGGTTTGTTAATGGAACAGTTATCATTAGCTGGATTAGGATTTGAAATGAGCGCTGATGAAGATAAAAAGGGATTGGGAGTATCACCTGATCTGGGCGAGACTATCAGTGGATCAAAAGCTATGCAGATGCTTGAATTGTCTAGGCATACTTTTGAGAAAGTGGTAAAAGCAGGAACAATAAAACAGCATATTGAAGGTAAGAAGAAGTTCTATATTCTGTCAGAATTAAGAGATTTTATGGCTACGGATGAATATAAAGAATTATCTGAAGGAACCGTTGATAAGCGCAATACACTTAATGATCTGACAGGGAAAGATTGGTTGCCTGAGACCAAGAGTTTCTTTTATCAGAAAGGGTTAGGCGCTGATAGCCCGGAAGCACAAATTGAGAAATTGCATCCGGCACCATATTCGTTTCAGGATATAGGACATTTGGTGAGATTTTTTACAAAAAAAGGCATGAGGGTATTGGATCCGTTCGGTGGAGTTGGTTCTACAGCTAAAGCCTGCGAAATTGACGGAAGGGTTTGCACAAGCATTGAACTATCACCAAAGTGGCATCAGCTGTCTATTGAAAGATTGGAGAAAGAAGTAGGAGAAGGAACAAGTAAGAACCACACATTTATTAATGGCGATTCATGCGAAGAATTATTGAAATTAGAAAATGAATCGGTAGACTTCGTAGTAACAAGTCCGCCATATTGGGGAATTCTAAATAAGCTTGATCAGAAGGTTATTAAGAACCGCGTGAAGAATAACCTTGAGACAAAATACTCTGAAGATGAGAAGGATCTTGGAAATGTATCTGATTACGAAGAGTTTTTGGATATACTTGTAAATAAAGTGTTCTTGGAATGTGCACGGGTCCTTAGAACTGGAAAGTATATGGCTCTTGTTGTTTCTGACTTCAGAGATAAATCGGATTTTATCAGTTTCCATGCTGATTTGATTTCGAGAATGAATAAGCATGATATTACTGGTGGTGGGTATCTTAATCTTCAGGGAATTAAGATTTTACTGCAAAACCATAAGAGCTTGTTGCCATATGGATACCCATTTGCTTATGTTGAAAATATCCATCACCAATACATTCTGATTTTCAAGAAAGAGGCTAAACGCAAATGAGTACATTTGATGGCATTATATGCGGCGATTCCGATGCTTTGATTGATCAGATGATTGAAGCAGGAGAAAAGTTCGATCTCGTGCTGACCGATCCGCCGTATAATATTAATAAAGACTTTGGAAATGATTCCGATAAATTGACGGTTGAAGAGTTTATTGAAGTTACAAATAAGCGTATGGAAAAGCTTAAAAAAGTATTAAATCCATACGGAAGCATTATTTGGTTTGGGATTCATGATTATATTGGATATATCCAGATTGCTATGTATAATGCAGGGTTGTATTACAGGCGAGTAAACATATGGCATTATGAAAATGGCTTTTCACGCTCGACCAAAGAACCGGCAACACATTATGAACCATTCATTTGGTTTTCAATGAATCCTAAAAAATGGACATACAACTGCGATGAAGTCCGTGTACCTTATAAAAGCACTGAGCGATTAAAGTCTCCTGTAAAATACAAAGGCGCGGATGGTACAGAGAAGATATGGAAACCGAATCCGAAGGGTTCAATGCGTGGAGATATCTGGGATTTTCCTACATTAGCTGGAAAGAGATTTGCAAAGGAAAAGACAACTCACCCGACGCAAAAGCCTGAATCATTGATCACGGAAATAATAAAAGCTTTTTGCCCTATGGAAGATGGCATTTATAAAGGGAGAATTTTGGATCCATTTCATGGATCGGGAACTTTAGGCGTGTGTTGCGAAAAACTAAACAGGCAAGGGCACAATATTTCATGGACAGGTATCGAGATAGAAGAAAAGTGGTGCAACATAGCCCAAGATAGATTAAATAATATCGAGGAGGCGCGAAATGATTAGATTTAGAAATCCGTCCAGCAGCCTGGAAACTATGCTGGCAAGCTTTGAACAGCTTTATAATGAGTTACACGATAAGGATTATTTCGATAATGACGATATAGCGGTGGTATTAGCAAAGGCAAATCTAATGGCATCATCAGGCTTTACTGGTGATGCCGCGCTTTCGTTAGGGGCAAATAAAGATAGAAGCAGAGATAAGACATATAACAATGCAAAGATGTTTGCTGAGATATACAGATTGCTAGGCCTGATTTCTGTTGTGAACGACGTATCTTCCAATTACCGTTTTACATACATTGGTGAGCATATGGTAGTGCCTGGAGCAGATAAAAAAGCCATAGTTGAGCAATGTATTCTTGGAATGAATAATCCGAATAGGATTATGGATGTTTCTTATGATGAGTCGGTTAGATTCTTCTCGTGTGTTCTTCTGACAATGAATGAATTGGATGGAATGATTTGCAGAGATGAAATGATCTTGGGACCAATGAGTGTAAATGATAATTCACCGGAAGAATTTGATAAGATGATCCAGTATATCAAATCTGTCAGAGGCAATTACAAGAAGCTGCAAAATGATTTGGAGAATCTTGCAAAATCCCTGCAGAGCAATAAAAAAGGAGGCATGACCGTAACTTCTGTTCAAAACTGTACGAGATTTCCTATTTCTGTTCTGAAATACTGCGATTGGGTTGAGAGCATAAATACAACCGTTTACGGGAGAAGTGTGCGGTTTATGAAATTGACCAAGCATGGATATGAAACGGTTGAACGTTTGAAGATGATGCGAGATATAAGGTTGTCTGATTATGAAAGCAGTTCTAATCGGCAGCGGCAGGCACTAATCAGGCTTGGCGCTTACATGATGCTGGCCAGAGCAAAGTTTAATTTAGAGCCGGTTGAGGAAGAAATAAAAAAAGACACAAAAGAAGTGCAAGATATTTTGGATGGGAAAGAAATCCTGTTTTCTCCGTATCAAACATTGGAGTTCTCTGTTGTAAATAACGCGATGAACATTGTTCTTGAAAAGAGCAATGCAGAGGAGACCGAAAAACGATTGTCACGGATTACCAGTCTCTATACAAAAGCCTTAGCAAGTAAGACTCAGAATATGGCTATTGATAAATCGGTTAATGTAAAGAAGGAACTAATCACGGACGACGTTTTATCATTTTCTGCACACGTGCGTGAGCTTTATAAAAAAGAAAAGAGTATTCGTAAGATTACCAATATCATAGTAGAAGAACATATAAAGGACAAAAAGACGGAGTTCTACCCTCTTGTAGAGACGCTATTCCGAATAATCGGCGTTGATTGTCATAAATCCAGAGATGGAGTAAATGGCGAAAGATGGGATGCCATGATAAGGGATCCGAAAAGAAGTATTCCTATAGAAATCAAGTCTCCTACTGAAGAGATGCACATTTCTATTAAGGCTATCAGGCAAGCTCTTGAAAACAAAATTATTCTCTTGTCGAGAAAAACATATGCTACGGATGAAAAATGTGCGACATATGCGGTAGGATATTATCCGCCAAATGATCGAGCTGAGGTTTCGGATCTGATTAGTAATATTAAGGATACCTATGGATACAGCATTGCTGTTTTTGACATTGGTTCATTGATAAATGTTGCTGCAAACATCATCCTTTTTGGAAAAGGAATTGATATTGAAAAACTTTACGGATTGGAGGGAATTGTAAATGTCGAGGACATTAAACGCTAATTATATACAAACGGAGATTTCAGTTTATAAGAATGGCAAAATCTGTTCACTGACCTTTAATCCGGAAAAGGAAACAGATATCCAATTCCAAAATGGGAAGAAGATAAAATCAGGCTGCGTAAATTGCATCAATCCACAGTGTATGAGCTTGCGTGATGAGGATATCGAGTGTGCAGAGTTTCCCGATATAGCGCACGATATGAGCAAATACCTGTGTCCTGTTAATGCTATTAAAAGCGGCGCAAAGGCAATAGTAATTGATGAAAAGAAGTGTATCGGCTGTGGCCTTTGTGTTGCAAGCTGTCCTGTAGGAGCAATCTACTTGCAGGGTGGAAAAGCAAAGGTCTCACACGCAGACAAAAAGGATTTAGACACTTTTGCTGTTGATACAGCGGGTATTCAGAAACAGAATAGATTTTTGACAGAAAATAATAGCCCTGATAAATCTGGAATGATCCAGAAGGAGTCCGAGCGTATAATAGGTAAGATATGCGATGAAATAAAAAGAATGTCGCAAGAAGAACAAAATATTCTTGCACGAAATCTGCTTATAAAACTTGGAAATCATGCGACCTTGGCCAGACAAGGAAATGTCTATATGAGGATGGATGGTTTTTACAGTAACAAAAAGCAATTTGGTGTTGTTGAGATAGAGACAGGGGCTGATATGCTGGATGTTTCCAGGGCTATTCTTGACGATGTTGCCGTTGTAAATGTTCGATATGGTGTAGACAAAAACAAGAATCATCCGCTTGCTATTGTTCTTAGCCTTCCAAATAAACGAACAGATTATTGGCAAGTGCTGAAGGATATAAGAGACATTATTGAAATGCCGATTGGAACTATAACATTCGGGGCTTTGCTGATTCTTTTATGGAACAATAAAGAGGTTCATGACTTTGATCAGTTTTATATAGATGTTGATAATTCGTCTATAAGATCTTCGGTTGTATCATTGGTTGGTAGATCTGTGAATATAGGTGATGGTTTTTATGGGGTGCTTGAAAACAGTAAGTAACCAATAATAGGGATAAAAAAATAGATTGAATCGGTGCTCATGGCTAATGACAAAGTCATGAGCATTGCTGTTTTTGAATGACAAAAACGATTTTGATAATAAAACTACTTGACAAATCTCTGTTTCTGTGTAAAATATAGGATAGAAAATTAGATTGGAGGTAAACCTTGCCAATGAGCAGATCAGAGTCAATCATAGTAAATCAGATGCTTCTCCGAAAAATAGTTTACGCTGTTAACAAGGCAATCACTCAGGATGTTCCTCAGGATATGCGAGATAACCGTCTCGAAACAAACAACAGGAATATCTTTGCTGCCGGAGATCACATCAATGAAAATCTCAGACAACACGTGGTAAAAGATGATGTCGATTTAATATCTTTCAACCGATATGCGTGGGAAGGCAGGATAATTGCGGATAGAGCCAATTCGATAACGTATACAATATCCACTCATCAGACCTTGAAGACAGTTATCACGAAACATAGAAACCAGCCTCACTATCTTATGACTTTATTATATGCAGAAAATAGTGATTGTGAAGGTTCTCCGAAGCAAATGACTCTCGGAGACATAAGTCCTGACTTCAAGATAGATGCTTTCGATGCAGAGGTGCTGGAAGAAGATTTCGACAGGATTATGCAGGGAAGTATCAGCAGGACAGATGGTTATAAGCATTACATCGTTGCATACACGGCTGAGCATCATGCAATAATGAAAATCGAACTTCTGCTTTTAGATAAAGATTTTGCTGTTGTTGATCAGCTTGATTTGATTGAATATGTAACACCGGATTTTGCTTCCTTAACGGAGAGCCAGTACGAAGAGACTGAGGAATTGGAAGAAACAGAACAGGAAGTAAAACCGTCGCTGCTTAAACTCAGACCTGGTGTAAAACCTGCACTTAGAGCTATGGAGGAGGAAGCGTAGGCCCTCCTATCAAATCTAAAGAACAGGAGAAGAAAGATGGACCAGAAAAAATTTAATGGAGAAAGGCTTAGAAATGCCCGTATATACAATGGCATTTCGTTAACAGATCTTGCGGATCAAGCCGAAATCAGTAAGCAGTCGATATCTTTATATGAGAATGGGAAAAATGCTCCGGATTTTACTAAAGTCAGAACATTGTCTCAAATACTTGGCTTTCCGATGGAGTATTTCTTTCAGGAAGATCATATAAAAACCTACACAGAGACGACTTATTTCAGATCACAGGCAACAGCAACGAAGAAGGGGAGGGCTGCTCAAAGCGTTAAGTTGGAATTCGTTGCTCAGATGTATGAAGTGTTATGGAACTATGTTGATTTTCCTGTATATAACGATCCCAAAGTGGAGTTTGAGGGCTATGATGACCCCTTGGATTGTGAAACACAGGAAGCCATAGACGAAATGGAGGCGGCGGCGCAAAAGGTAAGGGAATGTTGGGGGCTGTCGGATAAGCCGATTAAAGATCTCCAATATGTGCTTGAGCAGAATGGAATACTTGTTACAGGTTTTCCAACTGATGCCGATAAAATTGACGCATTTAGTCAGCGGACCATTGTTGATAATGCAGATGTTTTCCTGATAGCGGTAGCATTAGGTAAACAATTTTCAGAATGTCGTATTAGATTTGATATGGCACATGAGTTAGGGCATATTGTGCTGCATCCTTGGAGTGAAGATATCGAATCATTATCAAAGGATGAATTCAAGGCGCGAGAAAGACAAGCAAATATGTTTGCCAGTGCATTCCTTTTACCGCGAGAGAGCTTCTTACGTGATGTATTGCAATATCCGACAGATCTGAATTATTACAGGCATCTGAAAAAGAAGTGGAAGGTATCAATTCAGGCAATGATCGTCAGGGCAAAACAGCTTGATGCAATATCGCCGAGTCAGTATCAGTACATGTTCAGACAACTGTCAAAAAATGGATGGAGAATATCTGAACCAGATGATGTGCCAGGTGAATTAAATGAGAGCATTTTCCAAGGAGCCATAGACCTTCTTTTTGACAACCATATTTTGTCGGCGAAAACATTGATGGCAGATTTTAGAAGGCATGGAATAAGTCTTTATCCGGATATGATAGAGAAACTATTACATTTGAAAAAGGGAACACTAGACTATGAGGATAAGGTGATACCTTTGGTTCGGATAAAAAATGCAAATGATACTGAGTAAGAGAATGTTGCCTGGTGTATTGCCAGGCAACATTTAAGGAAAGGGGGAATCTGAAATGGCAAATGCAAAAATATACGGTATAGCCATGACCATATTAGATGTTATGACAGATGTTTTCCCTCAGGAGTATCGTGATTTTGTCTTTGCAGGGCTATTGGATCCGGGTGACGTAGTTGAGATGGTCATGTTTGACCTGATCAAAATGACATATGATAGGACCGAAGAAAAGCATTCTATGCGCTATTTCTTTGAGAAGTATGGAATCACTGAGCAGGATCAGATTATGAGATATAGCAGAATCCAGTCATATGTTCAGAAATATAGAAAAAGGGAATATGACTTCCGAACTAAAGAATCGGATTTTGACATTCTTTCTGATATAAGTGCTTTATTGCCTCCGGATATGTCTGATATGAAAACAAAGCTGGATGGATATCAGCTAACGGAAATGAATTTCTTTGAACTGACAACAATTCTGGAGAATGAGTTCACGAAGGCTTTTACAGAACTCAGGCTTATTGATTCAAAGAAGATTCCGAATGCAAGATTTAGGGAAATAATAGCACAGTATGACAATGAAATTCTTCAGATGAACGGACGGTGGGTGAAGTCTGATGAAAACATTGTTTTTTACACGCTGGCTGCCTTTACGCTTGAATGGAAGTACCCGATCAATTTCATTTATTCTATCGTAAAACGTATGGAAGAACTTGGAATATCAGAGTTTCCAGATCAAAAGTCAAGAATGGCTACGTTTTGTGCTGATATAAATTATGTTTCAGCAGAACTGAAGGCAAGAATATCCACCCATAGCAGGATGATAACCGTTCGAGATAGGTATATTGACCTTATGTTGCAGGAACCAGAAGGATCACTTTTGTTTGAAGCGGAACAGATGGCTTTTTTAGAGGGATTAACGATGGTTTCTTTGTTGACCAAGAATATGACGATAGATAAAGTGCCTATTCAAGAATGGTTCATAAAGAACACTACAAAGGAAGATTGGGCATCATTCTTTATCGATTATGATATTTTCGGATACATCAATGGATGGGAGAAACAGTGGAGCAATAAAAGAATAAGATATTTCCGAGAGTGTCTGAGTATGCTCTTGCGGAGAGGGGGACAGGCATGAAGAAGCAAATCGCTTGTCCGGTCTGCGGGTTCAAAAGACTTGTAGATGCCGATGAAAAAACAAAATCTGAGGTATGCGAAGAGTCACAGATTAGACCCGGCTGGAGGCCGGACTATTACGCCAAATGTAAAAAGTGTGGCAAGCAGATTGGAATTAAGAAAATAGGATAACCGTACTTCGTACAGAGCACGATGCGACATGACATACGAGCCTGACAAGTAGCTTTAATCAGCTATTTGTCAGGCTCTTTTTGTTTTTCCTGATTTTCGTTATTAATAAGCATTTTGGATTTTTTCTATCATGGATGATGGAAAGGAGGTTAATAGTCCCTGAGGCGGTTGAGCATATCTTCGAGAACGGCTTTGTACGTTTCCGGAGTCAGACCACCCTTGTCATATATTTCAAAGATTTCTTTGAAATGGAACAGGAATTCATTCACGGGAAGCATGCGGGTATCGTTGCCAACTTGTTCAGCCTCTGATTGAACAGCCATGACACCCTCATCGTCTGTTCCATCATATTTTGGGACTTCCCAGTAACTGGGAAGATAGATGGCCGGATAGGTAATATCTTTCTTCTCAAAATTACAGCCGGCGTATGGATCACGCTGATCCCAGCAAGGAGTATATGTTTCCTCAGTTTTGGTGACGGTGGTGAACTTTGCATCATGCTGTGCAATCAGTTCAGCAAGGAAGGCTGCCGTTGAACGTTGGGTGATACGGATTTCAGAAGTCTGAGATCCGCCGATCAGGGCATCAACAGTTGTATGGAAATGTTTGGCTATTCCAATGACCTGATCAAGAGTAAAGCTCTTCTTGTCATTCTTATTAAGCGCTTTGCTGATGTTTGGCTGGGACATACCGAGGATTTCACCTAATTGTGCCTGGGTCATCCCGTTTTCAGTGACTAAACGGTTGATATTCTCAATCAGAATATCCGTATTGTAATTGGACATAGCTATATTCCTTTCTTGAAAATATATTCTCGAACAATATATCTATTCAAGATTTGAATATATCATAGCACGGAAGCTACAGTATTTACAAGAGAAAATACCGGAAAAAGTCCAGAGAAAGCCGCTTAGAAAGATATGAGGGTTGCAGTTTTTCCATAGAAATGTAGGTCAGGAATCGGAAAGAGCCGGTTTTGCATACTTAGACCTTTAGAGAAGTTGGATACGGATCAGAGCCGCCATCTGCGGATGACAGTTCTGATGGGTATCCAAAGGATGCTCAAATAAAAAATTCATATCGGCCACATGTGCGCAGTGAGGCAGGATACGACATACCACGGGAAAGCAGTTGTTATAAAGGCAGCTGACGGAACGTGGGTGTAAGTACCCTTGTTTTCCTGCGCTCTTTTTCAGCCGGTTCCGGGGTACTTCGGTCAAAAGTCCGTACCGGGTACCCTGCTCTCATTGCCTCCAGGCCAGCTAAGGAGGCAATTATGAGAGTAAAAAAGACGAGACAGGATCAACGCGGAGTGTACCGTTATCCGGTGGATGTTCCGGACGGCAAGGGCGGTTACAGGAGAACCTACAACGTGATCAAGCCGGGAGATGATGGCGTGACAGAGGTTCTGATCCAGGATCTGCACAGGATGGATGACAACGAGGTTACCAGTAATGTAAAGAATGGCCATCCGAAGATGACGGCGGAGCAGAAGGCGGCAAAGAAGGAGTGGGAAGAAGCGCATCCGGGCGAGAAGTATCCGATGGACTGGAACCTTTCCTTAAATTATGAGTTCGACAGGTGCGAAGACGGCGATGTCAGCAAGAGCAGCGTGCTGTCCGGCGCAAGCTATGATCCTTTTGCTGATATGGATGTTCCGGACGAGGTGCTGAAGCTTCGGGAGATCGCAGCGAATAAGATGACGGACCGTCAGAGACAGGCGTATGAACTGATCGGCCTTGAAGAACGCACGATCACAGAGGCGGCGAAGATCATGGGCGTCAGCATCAAGGTGGCAAAGGTTCATTACGACAAGGCCATCGACTGCATCAGAAAAAATTTCTAAAAGATTTTTCGGGGGAGGGTAAAAATCCTCCCCTTTTTGTTGCCTGTGACATGTAAGGAAGACGACTTCCTGAAGAAAGAGAGGTGAAGAACCATGGCAATTAAACACAAGATTGTCATCAACGTCTCAGATCCCAACGGACGCAAGGCGAACGTGCTGAGGGGCGCTGACGTGAAGCTTCCGGCAAGGCTCCTTAAGTTCCTGTTCGGAGATTTCACACAGGTGTATCTCCTATCGCCGGGGCAGACGGTGGAATCGGTAGACATCCGCGAAGTTGAGGAAGGAGGCAAAGCATGTCAAAGGTAAACATCGCAAAGATCGCGAAGGATGTGGGTATCTGCAGTGAGAACCTGGTCAGCATCTCTGAAAGCCTGATCAGTATTTCGGAGAAGGTGGCCACGGTGGCAAAGGTGATCGCGGAGATCGTATCCGAATTCCAGGGTGAGCCGGATAAGCCTGTGGTCGAAACAAAGCCGAAGAAGGCGGCACTGAAGCAGATCGAAGTAAAGGAAGAAAAGCCGGAACCGGTGAAGGAATACACTTTCACAGAGGTGAGGACATTTCTGGCTGACAAGTCCAGAGCCGGCCATACCGCAGAGGTGAAGAAGATACTTGCGGCGCATGGCGCGGACAAGCTGTCTGATCTGGATAAGGCTGAGTATGCTGCCGTCATGGCGGAAGCGGAGGTGCTGGAGTAATGGGAAAGCACGCGTTTTTATCGGCGTCATCGAGCCACAGATGGCTTGAATGCCCGCCTTCCGCAAAGTTGTGTTCAGAGCAGGAGGACAGGGCAAGTCCCTACGCTCAGCAGGGTACCGACTGCCATGAACTGTGCGCCTATCTGGTAGAGAAGTCCCTTGGAAGGGATGTGGTGGATCCGACAGAGAACCTTACCTATTACGATCAGGAAATGCAGGATTGCGCTGAGAGTTACCGGGACTATGTGACGGAACAGATCGAGGCGGCAAAGAAGCATTGTCCGGATCCGCAGATCCTGATCGAGCAGAGGCTGGACTTTTCCAGATGGGTCGAGAACGGTTTCGGTACCGGCGACTGCGTGATCGTTGCGGATGAGGTTCTGCAGATCATCGATTACAAGCATGGTCTGGGCGTCCTGGTATCCGCGGAGAAGAATCCTCAGATGATGTGTTACGCATTGGGCGCTCTGGAACTGTTCGATGGTCTGTATGACATCCGGGAGATCAGCATGACGATCTTCCAGCCGCGCCGGGAGAATGTCAGTACATTCACCATGACGAAGGAAGAACTGCTTGCGTGGGCGGATGAAGTCCTGAAGCCTACGGCGGAACTGGCATACGAAGGCAAGGGTGAGTTCAAAGCCGGGGATCACTGCCAGTTCTGTAAAGTGAAGGCGACCTGCAGGAAGCGGGCGGAGTACAATCTGGAACTTGCCAGATATGACTTCGAGATGCCGGCGACTCTGGAAGATGCGGAGATCGCGGCTATCCTTCCGAGGATCGACAGTCTGACGGCATGGGCGGCTGACCTGAAGGAATACGCTCTACAGCAGGCGCTGTCCGGCACGCACTATGAAGGATTCAAGGTCGTGGAAGGCAGGTCGAACCGGAAATACAGTGATGAGGCGGCGGTCGCATCGGCAGCGGAGAACGCAGGATACGATCCGTATGAGAAGAAGCTGCTTGGCATCACGGCAATGACGGCCCTCATGGGCAAGAAGAAGTTTGAGGAAGTGCTTGGCTCTTATATCACGAAGCCTCAGGGCAAGCCGACACTTGTGCCGGAATCGGATAAGAGGCCGGCGATCAATACAGCATATGAAGATTTCAGTGAAAATTAAGGAGGAAAATCACTATGAGTAAGTTTGTTAATCCCACAAAGGTAATCACCGGAGTAAACACCAGATGGAGCTATGTCAACGCATGGGAGCCGAAGTCAATCAATGGCGGAGCACCTAAGTATTCGGTATCCCTGATCATCCCGAAGTCTGACACCAAGACAATCGAGAAGATCCAGGTTGCCATTCAGGCAGCCTACGAGGAAGGGCAGAGCAAGCTGAAAGGAAACGGCAGGTCCGTACCGGCACTTTCCGCGCTGAAGACGCCGCTGCGAGATGGCGACGCGGAAAGGCCGGATGACGAGGCCTACGCGAATTCTTATTTCGTGAACGCAAACAGCGGCACGGCGCCGGGAATCGTGGATGCGGACAGGAACCCGATCCTGGAACGTTCCGAGGTGTATTCCGGGGTGTACGGCAGGGCGAGCATCAATTTCTATGCTTTCAACAGCAACGGGAACAAAGGGATTGCCTGCGGCCTGAACAATCTGCAGAAGATCCGGGATGGGGAACCCCTTGGCGGCAAGAGCAGGGCGGAGGATGATTTTGCGGAAGAAGATGAGGACGATTTTCTTGATTGATTTCAAGGGCTTTGGGGCGGCGGAGCAATCTGCCGCCTCAGGTCAGGAGGGAGTGAAGCGGTATGGAGGAAATCTGGAAAGACATACCCGGATATGAAGGAAAATATCAGGTGAGCAGCATGGGCAATGTTAAGAGTCTGAGCAGGACAATTCACAGTTCAAATCAGTATGGCGAGTTTGAATTTCAAATAAAGGAGAGGGTATTAAGGCCAGGTCAACACAGTCGTGAGGGGCATCTTAGCGTTGTTTTAAACGATCCCCGGAAATCCTGTTTAGTGCATCAGCTTGTGATGCTGGCATTCGCAGGCGCACGGCCTCCAGGAATGGTAGTCTGTCACAACAATGGGAACCCAGCGGATAACCGACTTGAAAATTTGCGGTACGATACCCAGGCAGAAAACGTGCTGGATGTTTTGCATTCAGGAAGAGCTTGGAGAAAATTAACAGAGGATGATGTACAGGCGATCCGCTTTGGCGCATGGTGCGGTATTTCTGCAACGGAACTTGGTTTTATGTTTGGAGTGGCACACCAGACAATCAGCAAAGTATTGACAGGGAGGAGTTTTTCATGGCTGAAATAAAAAACCTGGAAATTGATATTGAGTCATTTTCGGATGTGGATTTAACCAAGTGCGGCGTTTATAAATATGCCTCCGCCTCAGATTTTGAAGTTATTCTCTTTGCCTACAGTGTGGATGGCGGTCCTGTGCGGCAGGTTGATCTTGCCTGCGGGGAGAAAATTCCGGCAGAGATCATCGCTGCACTGGAGGATGACACGGTCACCAAATGGGCTTTCAATGCTAACTTTGAGCGTGTCTGCCTGTCCCGCTATCTGGGTTATCCGACAGGGGATTACCTGATGCCTGACTCCTGGTGCTGCTCCATGGTATGGGCGGCTTATCTGGGTTTGCCGCTGTCTCTGGAAGGCGTTGGAACCGTGCTGGGTCTGGAAAAGCAGAAGCTGACGGAGGGAAAGAATCTTATTAAGTATTTCTGCCAGCCCTGCGCGCCGACTAAGTCCAATGGCGGACGCACCAGAAACCTTCCGGCAGACGCGCCGGAGAAGTGGGAGGCATTTAAAAATTACAATATCCGTGATGTAGAGGTGGAAATGGCCATTCAGGCCAGGCTCTCCAATTATCCGGTACCGGAAAGCGTCTGGGAAGAATATCACCTTGACCAGGAGATCAACGACCGGGGCATTATGATCGACCGTGAATTGGTAGATCAGGCGCTCTTGATAGACGCGCGGTCAAAATCTGATTTGATGGCGAGATTACAGGCAATGACGGGACTGGACAATCCGAATTCGGTTCAACAGCTGAAAGGCTATCTCGCGGACCGGGGGATTGAGGCCGATAGTCTTGGGAAAAAAGAAGTGGCCGCCATGATAAAAACGGTTCCCGGTGATATTGCGGAAGTATTATCCCTTCGCCTGCAGCTTGCGAAAAGTAGCGTAAAGAAATATCAGGCAATGAGAAATTCAGCTTGTGAGGATGACCGGTGCCGCGGGATGTTCTTTTTTTACGGAGCCAACAGAACCGGCAGATTTTCGGGACGCATCGTACAGTTGCAAAATCTGCCCCAGAACCATATCCCTGACTTAGCGGAAGCCCGATCTCTTGTAAGGTGCGGTGACTATGAGGCGCTGGAGCTTCTGTATGAGAATATACCGGAGGTTCTGTCAGAACTAATCCGAACGGCATTTGTGCCGCAGCCGGGATATAAGTTCTGTGTAGCGGATTTTTCATCCATCGAGGCGCGGGTTTTGTCATGGCTTGCCGGGGAGCGGTGGAGGATGGAAGTGTTTGCGGGGAATGGCGATATTTACTGCGCGTCAGCATCGGCGATGTTTGGGGTACCTGTGGAAAAACACGGACGGAACGCGGAACTGCGGCAGAAAGGGAAGATCGCGGAATTGGCTTTGGGATACGGCGGATCTGTCGGCGCGCTGAAATCGATGGGAGCCCTGGAAATGGGACTGGCAGAAGAGGAGCTTCAGCCGCTGGTGGATTCCTGGCGGACGGCGAATCCCAATATCGTCCGGTTCTGGTGGGATGTGGACCGGGCAGTGAAGAAAGCGGTGAAGCAGCGGGAGCCGTCTGTCCTGCATGGGATCCGTTTTGAGTGCCGCAGCGGGATGCTGTTCATTACCCTGCCTTCTGGGAGAAGGCTTGCTTATGTGAAGCCGAGAATCGGTGAGAACCGTTTCGGCGGTGAATCTGTGACTTATGAAGGCGTGGGAGGAACAAAGAAGTGGGAGCGGATCGAGAGTTACGGTCCGAAGTTTGTGGAGAACATTGTGCAGGCCATATCCAGGGATATCCTCTGCTACGCTATGCGGACACTGTCACACTGCCGGATCTGCGCCCATGTGCATGATGAGTTGATCATTGAGTGCCGGAAGGATGCTTCCCTGGACGCGATCTGTGAACAGATGGGAAGGACGCCGCCCTGGGCGGAGGGGCTGGCTTTAAGAGCCGATGGCTACGAAACCGAGTTTTATAAAAAAGATTGAAAAGATTTTCGGGAGAGGGTAAAAATCCTCTCCTTTTTGCTGCCTGTGACTTGAAGGGAACAGGCCCTTCAAAAATCTCATATCTAAGGAGGGTAATTCATGAGTGAGTTACAGGTATTCAGCAATGCGGAGTTCGGCTCGATCCGCAGTATCACAGTCAATGGCGAGCAGTATTTTGTCGGGAAGGATGTAGCTGAGATTCTTGGCTACGCCAATACCAGGGATGCTCTTGCGAAGCATGTTGATGAAGAGGACAGAATGGATGGGGTAGCGATTCGCGACTCCATCGGAAGAGAGCAGACACCGGTGCTTATCAATGAATCCGGTCTGTACAGTCTGATCCTTTCCAGCAGGCTTCCGTCCGCCAAACGCTTCAAGAGGTGGGTGACATCGGAAGTCCTTCCGGCGATCCGCAGGCATGGTATCTTCCTGATGGACGATATCGTAAACAATACGGACGCCCTGATTGAGGCGCTTCAGGCGTTTAAGGCCGAGCGGCTTAGGAGAATGGCGCTGGAACAGGAGACTGCCGTGCAGAAGCAGCAGCTTGCGGAGATGCGGCCGAAGGCGAGTTATTACGATGTGGTCCTGAACAGCCCTAGCCTGCTGGCGGTATCGGAATTCGCGAAAGATTATGGATGGAGCGCGAAGCGGATGAACCAGTACCTGCATGAGAAAGGCGTGCAGTATAAGCAGGGCGGAAAGATCTGGCTTTTGTACCAGAAATATGCCGGGTGCGGCTACACCAGCACGAAGACGCATGCCTATCCGGCGCATGACGGGACAGCGCATACGAAGGTGCATACCTACTGGACGCAGAAGGGGAGACTTTTCATCTATGACCTGCTGAAAGCGGACGGGATCCTCCCGCTGATCGAAAGGGGGAACTGAGCATGGGGATCAGCAAGTATAACAGCGAGGGGTATTACGATCCCGTGGTATATGAAGCGCTGACCAGGATCGAGACGGAAGAGCGGGCGGCCAGGGCGGCAGCCGCGTACCGCCCTTTGGTCTATATCTGTTCGCCTTACGCGGGGGACGTGGAGAAGAACACGTTCCGGGCCAGGGCGTTTTCCAGGTTCGCGGTGGAGAGGCACTGCATCCCGATCGCCCCGCACCTGCTCTGCCCGCAGTACCTGGATGAGGAAACGGAACGGTGGCTGGGGCTGAAGATGGGCATTGTGTTTATGGGAAAATGCGAAGAGGTCTGGGTGTTCGGGGATACGGTCTCCGAAGGCATGGCCGCTGAGATTGAAAAGGCAAGGAAACTGCGCAAGAAGATCCGGTATTTTACCGATGACCTGCGGGAGAAGGAGGGGATGGCAGGATGAAGATCGCGTATGGGAATTCCCGTATGGAGAAGAGATGGAAGAACAATGAGATCTCCTGGGATGATTTCTGCAGGAGGGTGAGCACCACGCAGACCACCACGGAAACGGTGGAGGAATACCGGAAGATGACAAAGCCCCAGCAGGACGCCGTCAAGGATGTGGGCGGCTTTGTGGGCGGGCACCTGCGGGGCGGCAGGAGAAAGACCGGGACGGTTCTGTGCCGGTCCATGCTGACGCTGGACATGGACCACGGGACGCCGGACATCCTGGAGGAGCTCTCCCTGTTCAATTCCCATGAGTTGTGTGTGTACTCCACGCATAAGCATACGCCGGAGGCGCCGCGGCTGCGGCTGATCTTCCCTCTGAAGCGGGATGTGTCCGAGGAGGAATACCCTGCCCTTGCCCGCAAGGTGGCGCAGGAGATCGGGATGGATCTGTTTGATGATACCACGTACCAGCCGCACCGGCTGATGTACTGGCCTTCCACGTCACGCAACGGGGAGTACGTCTATCAGGTCATGGACGGCGACATCCTGGATCCGGACGCTTACCTGGGAATGTACGATGACTGGCGGGACGTTTCCACCTGGCCGGTATCGTCCAGGGAATCGGAGGCGGTGAAAAAAGCCGCGAAACAGCAGGCGGATCCGCTTGCAAAGACCGGCGCGGTGGGGGCGTTCTGCCGTACTTACCCGATCCGGGAGGCGATCGAAAAGTTCCTGTCGGATGTTTACGCGCCGTCGGCGATGGAAGGAAGGTATGACTATATCCCGGCAGACAGTTCCGCCGGCGTCATCATCATTGACGAGAAGTTTTCCTACAGCTTCCACGCGACGGATCCGGCCTGCGGGCAGCTGCTGAACGCTTTTGATGCAGTAAGAGTTCATAAGTTCCCGGATGACGACCCGAAGAAGTCCTATAACGCCATGGCTGAATTCGCCGCGGCGGATGAGAAGGTAAAACTCCGGATCTTTGAGGAAAAACGGCAGGCGGCAGCGGAGGACTTTGACGAAGCGGATCCGGATGGCTGGAAGAAGCAGCTTCAGTATGAGAAGAAGAGCATGGAACTTAAGAATAACCTGCATAATCTCATGCTGATTCTGGAGAATGATGAGAACCTGAAAGGGATTGTGTTCAACCAGCTGGCGGACGGCATGGAGATCCGGGGAAAGGTTCCCTGGCCGCATCCGGCCAAGTTCTGGCGGGACGCGGATGACGCCCAGCTGATCTGCTATGTGGATGCGGCATACGGGACGTTTTCTGCCAGGAATTATGATATCGCTGTCACGAAGGCCGTGGACGACCGGTCCTACCATCCGATCCGGGAGTTTTTTGAGACGCTTCCTGCTTGGGACGGGATGGAGCGTGCGGATACGCTGTTGATCGATTATCTTGGGGCGGAGGACACTCCGTATGTACGTGCAGTTACAAGGAAAGAGCTGTGCGCGGCTTACTGCCGGGTGTACCATCCGGGGATTAAGTTTGACAGCATGATCGTCTTAAACGGGGACCAGGGGATCGGGAAGAGCACGCTGATCGCGAAGCTTGGCGGCGAGTGGTATTCGGACAGCCTGAACCTGTCGGATATGAATGACAAGACGGCGGCGGAGAAGCTGCAGGGGTACTGGATCATGGAGATCGGGGAACTGGCCGGGATGCGGAAAGCGGACTTGGATAAGGTGAAAGCCTTTATTTCCAGGCAGGATGACAAGTACCGGGCCAGCTTCGGGAGAAGGGTGACGCCCCATCCGAGACAGTGCGTGTTCTTCGGCACCACCAACAGCCAGAACGGGTACCTCAGGGACATTACCGGCAACAGGCGTTACTGGAATGTGAAGGTACCGGGAAACGGGAAGTACAAGCCCTGGGATATGGATGCGGATACGGTGAAGCAGGTCTGGGCGGAGGTCATGGTATATGCCAAAGCCGGGGAGAAGCTGTATCTTCCGCCGGAACTGGAGGCCTATGCCAAAGAAGAGCAGCGGGCGGCAATGGAACGGGACGACCGGGAAGGGCTGGTGCAGGAATACCTGGATATGCTCCTGCCGGATACCTGGGACTCCATGGATGTCTATAAGCGGCGCGACTATGTCCGGGACGCGGATGACCCGATGCGGCCGGACGGCAGCGTCCGCCGGATGGAAGTCTCCAACATGGAGATCTGGTGCGAATGCTTCGGAAAGGCGAAAGAGGATATGAAGCCATCGGACAGCTATTCCATTGCGGCCATCATGGAGAGAATGGACGGGTGGAGCAGGACCGGGAAGGCAAAAGTCCTGCCAATCTACGGCAAGCAGAGGATATACAGGCGGAACGGGTAAAACAATGGAACACCGTATGGGAACAGAACCGGCGCTTGTTCTGTTCCTGTCCGCTGTTCCTGGAAAAAGCCTGATTTTACGGGCGGTTTTGAGGTGAAAAGGAACGGGAGAACATCTATTTCTTTATAGTACAAATAAATGGTGTTTTTTAAAGAAATGGGGTGCGTATAACGCGCATATATACGCGCGTAAGGGATTTTGGGTTCTGTCGTTCTGGAAATAGGAGGACATATGAGAGAGAAAACAGTGGAGCAGAAGCTGGTAAAAGCGGTGAAGGCGGCAGGCGGGATCTGCCCCAAATGGACGGCGCCTGGATTTGATGGCCTGCCGGATAGGATCGTGCTTTTGCCAGGCGGGAGGATGGGCTTTGTGGAAGTAAAGGCTCCGGGGAAGAAAGCAAGGCCATTGCAGGAGTCCAGGCATGGGCTGCTGCGGTCTTTGGGGTATCGGGTGTATGTGCTGGATGACTCAGGGCAGATTGGAGGGATCATTGATGAAATACGAACCGCATGATTACCAGGTTTATGCATCGGAATATATCAAGGAGCATGACGCGGCGGCGGTATTTCTGGAATGCGGGCTTGGGAAGACATCCATCACGCTGACGGCGATCCATGACCTGATGTTTGACCGTTTTGAAATCCGCAAGGTGCTTGTGATCGCGCCGATCCGGGTGGCAAAAATGAGCTGGCCGGATGAGATCGAAAAATGGGACCATATATCGGATCTCCGCTACAGCGTGGCAGTGGGAACAGAGACAGAACGGATGGCGGCATTGGAAGCAAGG
>QWCV01002237.1_pt1 | contig 21701 bp, 9 predicted proteins | sample 1972621 | NCBI WGS metagenome assembly QWCV01 (sample SAMN09866699, study PRJNA288562) | Human gut metagenome isolate pre2_stool, whole genome shotgun sequencing... | isolation source: gut | host: Homo sapiens | place: USA: California | reverse complement strand
CAAAATAAAGATGCAATATGCGGAACGTTTGTTATTAGAGGGGAAATACAATATTTCAGAAGTTGCGTTCAAGGTGGGAATTAACAGTACGGTCTATTTCCGTCAGTGTTTTAAAGATGAATTCGGTATGGCTCCTTCTGATTATCTGAAAAAGATAAAACCGGAATAGAGTGGTTGTGTAAGCCGTTTCTTCCATATAGTTAAGCTTTTTTTACAGTCATCTGCTACAGACTCCGCCAGTGGACTGTAAGGTCTGCTTGGGTGGACTATACAGTCTGCTGCAATGGACTCTACGGTCCATTGAGGGAGTCTGTAGTAGGTAACCGTAAGAAAGGGCTTAATTGTAGGCAAGAAAAGCCTTAGCTAATAGGGAGATTGGACTTTGAAGGAAATTGCTGTTTCTCAATTTGTATGTTTATAAATGATTGTAGAATGCTTTCACCGTTTCCCATTTATAATAAGGGGCAATAGGGCTGTCAATGGGTAATTTGACTTCATTTTCATTATGTAGCAATTTTACAATAACTTCTCCTTGTTTATTCTTGAAAAAGATTAATTGAAGGTTGGCTCCCATAGGTGAAACACGGAAATCTTGCCAGGCCAGGTAATATCGGTCGGGATCTGTTTCTTGATTGGAGCATCCTTCTACTTGCATGAGTGCCAACAGACGGATCAGGTTGGTATCATGTCCGAAACGGAGGGTGGCGCAAGGAGTTCCTTCACGGATGGCGCGGTCGGCACTTTCTATAATATTCTTCAATAAAGATTTTGCACTCTTGGGGGCTGCTCCCTGATTGACGGGAGCATTGGCATTGCAAATATACATCCGATAATTCACAGACTGCCAGATACCGAATAATTCTTCTTTTTCAAACAAATCATAAAAGGATAGAGGCAACTCTACATCTTGCATGTCGGAAGCAATCCAATAAAGTCCCATCATGAGCTCGCGGGGATTCCTGACTTCTTTGGGATTTTTGAAAAGTGAAGCGATTAAACGTTCCGGATGAATATGATTTTCTTCGAATGTATGGAAAGCTGTTCTCCATGGCGCACTTGCCGAACCCAGCTTTTCGGCTTCGGGTGAAGTATAGGCAATGTAGTCCATGTGTCTTTGGTTGGCTTCGCGGGTGATCTGGAGGGAGGGGTTTAGTTCTTTCAGTTGTTCTGTGAATGCGGACATGCTCATGATACAACGTACGGAAACGCTCGAACGCGCTGATATGTTGGCGCTGTCCCGGAATATATGGGGATATTGTTGATAAAGCCGTTTGGCAATGGCTTTGTGTTGTCGTTCTCCTAATGGGGTCAGGTTTCCTCCGCGCCCACGGGCATTTTCCCATACTTTCTGGAGTCTGAGCCTCACATCTTCACCTAAATCGGTAAGTCCTGATTTATTGTGAAACGTATCAAAGACACGAATGACTTCTAGATAACGTTCGTCCGAAGTCATCCAGCGGGACCCATGGCGTCCGTAATGGCTGATGTAGAAAGGACTGTAACCTTCGGGTACCGGAGTTTGTATGCCGTTTGGTGTGGGATAAGCATAATAGATGCTACCCATTTTTTCCGGGCTTTGGATGATTTCTTCTTTCAGATTGTGTGCGGGGAGATCTATGGGAGCTACTTTCCAATTGATGCCGAGCGGATTATTTTGTATTTCCCATATCAGAGGGAAATCCGGATTATCCATAATCCACATTTCGCATCCGTCTACTGAGTCGTTTACATGCAGTAAGGAATAGCCCATAGCTTGTGACTTGGTATCAGCCAGTTGGTATTCTGTCTGATTATAATGAAATGCCTTTTGGCTTTTCAATTCCTGAAAAGCGGTTGCTGAAAGTAGGGCAAAGGTTTCTTGAATGGGGAGACAGATATGCTGTCCGTCTTCCGGCTGTAAGAAGCTTAGTCTGACCGCCGTTTTTAAAGCTTCTTGGGGCATGGCGTAGCTGCCTGATTGCCATCGGGTGTTTCTTTCAATTCCCCAATGCAGATAAAGGGTGTCGTTGGACTGATTGAAAGTAAATTGGTACTTTCGGGTTTGTCCATGCAGTTTGAATACAAATAACAGAGGGTTGGTAATGATATCTTGTGCCATTACATTTCCCATCAGGCTGCCGATAAGCAGAAAGCATATAAAAAGTTTTTTCTTCATCGTATGTTACTCTTTAGATTCAGGAAATAGTTTGCTCCCCCAGTTACCGGGACTAGGGCCCATTTTTAAAACCAACTCGCCTCCTTTGATGATATCATTATGGCGGATGGTGGAATATGGATAATTCTTTCCATTTAATAAAATCGACCGGATATACTTGTTCTTTTCGGAAAGCCCTTCGGTTTTGATCGTGAATGTTTTGCCTTCCTGTAAATGGAAACGACTCTCTGTCAGTAGAGGGGTATGGATTAAATAATAGTCTTGTCCGGCATTGGGGTACAACCCCATCATGTGGAATACCAACCACGATGACATGGCTCCGGAGTCATCATTTCCGGGAAGACCGGCAGAACCGTCATTATAGTTCTTCTGGATAATTTCATGGATGCGGTCGCCACTTTTATCCGGACGCCCTACCCAGTGGTATAGGCAGGGAGTGAGGAAGGAGGGCTCATTATTCACATTGAAGAAACCCTTGTCAAAGAAAATATCCAGCCGTTCGTCAAACTTCTCTTTTCCGCCACATTGTTCAATGAGTCCGGGTACGTCATGCGGAATGCTGAGTGAATATTCCCAGGAGGAGGCTTCATAAAAGAACATGTTCCACCAAGGAGTATACCAAGGGCCTTCAAAGGTAACGGGGGTATATGTGAAGGTGGGTTTCTGGATATGGGAGTTTCCGAAAGGTATTTTGTCTAACCAGTTTCCTTCTTTATCCCGGGGAAGTATGAATCCTTTGACTCCTGCATGTTCATAATCGGCCCGCCACAAGTTCTTCCAGTTGGAAGATTGTTTCAAGTATTGCTGGTACAAGTCTGTCTTGCCTAGTCCTTTTGCTACTAAGGCTATGGCATAATCACAATAGGAGTATTCTATTGTGCGGTTTCCGGCTCGGGGAATACCGTATGGAATATATCCCAATTCCAGATAAGGAATCAGTCCGCCTCTTCCCTCCGCTTCTTCGTTACCTCCGGGCGGTATGGTCGCATCTTTCAGCATAGCTTCCAAAGCCAGATGGTAATCTATGTTTGGTAGTCCTTTTACAAATGCATCGGCTATAACAATTTCGGCGTTGGAGCCGCCTTGTGTCCGTCCGTTACAATTTCCGCTTCGTGCATCAGGCATGTAGCCGTCCCGTTTATAGATATTGATCAGTGAACGTACGATGTCTGTTTCTCTTTGAGGGTCAATCAGTGTGATAAGTGGAGTTGAGGTGCGGTAGGTGTCCCAAATAGCATAAAAATCATCATAATAAGGTTCCGGATCACTCCATAATGGATTTTCACCGGTACGGTCTACAGGCATTAACATGGTATGGTAGATGCCGGTATAAAACATACGCTTATATTTTTCGGGTGTATTTGAGGCTATATCAATGCGTTGCAATAAGTTTTCCCATTGTGCCAATAAGGCTTGCCGGGTGTCCTCAAATGACCAATGAGGTATTTCGTTCCATACATTCTCTCTGGCTTTGAGAGAACTGATAAATGAAATTCCGACTTTCAGTTGAATGGTATTTGCAGAAGAAGGGAAACGCAACAAAGCTCCGGTTTTTTGTTGGGAGTCTGGCTGGTATCGTTCATTGCTGATCTGGTTTCCTTTCCATGTGGTCGTTTGTACAAAGGGATGGTCGGTTACTGCATAAAAATAAACGGTGTAGGCACGTCCGTTATTCCAACCTCCGCGAATACGGGTATATCCCATTACTTCGTGATCGGATATGATTTGAATTTCCGAACCTACAAATTGTTGTGCTTCGCGGGCATCGGGGGTCGGTTGTTCACCCAGGAAGAAGCCGGCGTCAACCAACAGGGATTTTAAGGAATCTTCGGGATAGGTGAATCGGTAGAATGAGGCGCGTGGAGCAGTTGTTATTTCAGTATATATGCCTGTTCTCTGGAATTCGGTAGCATAATAGCCCAAGCGGATTGTTTCATCTTTGCGATAGTCTATATGATTGAGCTGATCCATACCTTTGCCAAAAGGCATGACAAGTATGTTGCCATATTTAGGACCTCCTCCTGTCCCGCTGACGTGTACTTGGGAGAAACCGTTGACTTGTTCGGGCATAGGCAGCCAACCACTATTGGGATGGACAGTGCAATCGGGCGATGGTTTCACCATACCATAAGGGCAGGAGGGGCCGATAAATACCCGTCCCAGTCCTTCCGAACCGATTCTGGGATCTACGTAATCAGAAAGTCTGGCTTCCTGTGCCGCGACCGTCACGGGCAGCAGCAGGAAGACCAGTCTTAACAAAGAAACTTTGAATGGAATGTGGGTCATAATTATTTCTTGTTTATTTTTACACGTATTGTATTCTTCTCTTTGATATCTCCTCCGGCTTGTGTCAATTGAGGGAAGGCCCAATAAATGTTACAGCCGGTAATCCGGATATCCGAAGCGGTGTCCAGATAGAAAGCATAAGTCTTGTCATATACAAAACCATCTCCGTTACAAGGACGTTTGTCATACACACCGCCTTCATAACCGGTACGTTTTAACAACTTGACATCTATTTCATCAAAATAGATATGATGCACCTTCTCCGGAGTGTCTCCCCCTACGAAAATACCGTTTTCACTAGTGCATTTAATCTGATTGAAGAAAATGTTGCTGACTTCTCCCGAGTGTCCTTTCGTTGCACCTTTGGGGAAACGCCAGCCTGCATCTTTATGATTGCCTACGGCACGAGGGTATGAGGTGACATAGATAGGTTCCGCTTTACCCCACCATACATCAGAATAGAACATACAGTCTACTAATATATTGGAGAAAATGACATTGCTCACAGTACCTTCATCCCGGTTTTGTATGCCGATGCCCCGGTTGCTGTTTTTGATAATGCAATTATTGAATAATACATTATCAATCTTGTCCATATTTTCCGAGCCTATCTTAATAGCGCATGAGCGTGAAGTCATGACACAATTAGTCACTACAATATCTTCGCAAGAGCCATATTCTTCAAATTCCCGACGATTCTTCAGGCAAATGCAGTCATCGCCCGATTTAATGAAGCAGTTCGCTATACGTACTTTTTTGGAGTGATCCACATCAATACCGTCGCCGTTGCGTATTTTTAGATTATTCAATAAAGAGATGCCGTCAATCAAGGCATCGTAACAGCCTATCAGGTGTATTGTCCAATAGGCGCTGTTCCGAATCGTGATGTCACGGATAACGGTCTTCTCCGCATTGATAAGGGTAAGCACATGTGGGCGTGGGTCAAAATCAGTGACGGGCTTCAGCTCGTAGGAATCATCCAGCTCTTTGCCCATGAAGGCGATTCCGTTTCCGTCTATTTCTCCTGTACCGGTAATGGATATTTGTTTTAAGATAGATGCTTTCATCGGGGTTGGCCAGCAATCGGGAGTTGGGTTCCAGATGAAGGTTCACATAGGATTTCAAATATAGCGGACCGCATAGAAAGGTGTGTCCGGCAGGAATGATTACGGTTCCGCCACCGGCAGCGGAACAGGCATTGATGGCGCGTTGTATAGCGGCGGCATCATCTGTTTGTCCGTCTCCTTTGGCTCCATAGGTCATGATGTCGTACGTGTTCCCTTGATGGGAAGTACTGCATCCTGTCACAAACAACAGGAGGCAGCATAAGAGGCTGATGATAGTTTGATTCTTCATATGGGTTGTTTTTTTATTTTTTGTACTTATTTCATATTGTCGGGAGGCAGGCTGAGGGCGGATGCTCCCCAGTTTGTATTAGGGTTCGGGCCCATCTGGAGCTCTAATGTTCCTCCCTGTACTATATCTTGGTGTGTAAAGTAATTCTTGTCATATTCTTTTCCGTTTAGTTTTGCTGACTGGATATATATATTTTTTTTGTTGGCGTTGTGGGCTAATATGGTGAATGTCTTTCCGTTTTCCAAGCGGATGCTCATCCGGGGAAAAGAAGGACTTCCTATTATATAATAAGGTGTACCGGGACATACCGGATAGAATCCCATAGCAGAAAATACATACCAGGCAGACATCTGTCCTGCATCATCATTACCTGACAGACCACCGGGAGCGTTCAGATATTCTGTTTCCATAATATGACGTACCTCCCGTTGGGTTTTCCAAGGTTGTCCGGCATAGTTGAAGAGGTAGGCTATCTGATGACAAGGTTCGTTGCCGTGCCAGTAGCGGTGTTCGCTGAACATGGAATCCAGTTTGGCAATGTATTTTTCTTTTCCGCCCATACATTCCATAAGTCCGTATATATCATGGGGGGCATACCAAGTATAATGGCAGGGAGCTCCTTCGGTGATGAAGCGGGTGAAAGAAAAGGCGTTACCGGCATCGGTGAGGAAACTTCCGTCAGCGTATCTGCCTTGGGCATATCCGGTGCTAGGGTTTATTACGTTACGGTAATATCGTGCACGTATCATTAATGTATCATAAAGTCCTGTTTTTTGTGGATCAGGAAAGTAATCATCTGATGTTTCCAACTTTTGCAGGACTTGGGCCAATACGAAATCATCGTATGCATATTCTAAAGTACGTGACACTTGTTCGCAGGTATGAAAGGCTTCCGGTACGCTGTCTTCCAAAGGAATGTATCCATATTTCAGATAAGAATTCAAAGCACGCCGTCCCATTCCGTTTTTATATTCTTCATAGGTGGCGGGAGTCCTGAATGCGTTCCGGAGCATTCCTTCGCAAGCTTTGTTGATATCAAAATTACGGATTCCTTTGATATAGGCATCTCCCAGTGCGGAGATGCAATGATCGCCTATCATGGCTGCGGTATAACTGTTCCAACAAGGAAATATAGGCAGCCAGCCGCCTTGTTCATATTTGTCCACCAATGATTGCATCATGTCTCCGGCTTTCTTTGGGGTTAGGATATTGACTAAAGGATGGAGAGCACGGTAAGTATCCCACATACTGTAATCTTCATAGTAATTTCTACCGTTGGCTGATTGTCTGAACGGGTGTCCTGTGGAAAAAGAAGGATAGCGCCCGTCTACATCATTGAATGTACGTGGCAGGAATGAGGCACGGTAGAGTGCTCCGTAAAATTTCTCTTTATCGTTTCGGTTGTTTGTCTGTATTGTAACTTGTGAAAGCCTTTGTTCCCAGATGGAGTTCAGTTCCTGTCGGGTGCGGTCAAAATCCCAATGAGGTATCTCGGTGTCCAGATTCTTTTGAGCGCCTTCCATGTCAGTAAAAGAGGAAGCGGCTTTGATTAATATGGGTCCTTCTGAGTGTATTTTGAACCGGAGATATGCACCTATACTTGTTCCATCGGCTATCTGTCGTTGTCCGGCGAAGAGACTGTCATGCCGGAATGTACCATATTCTTCTATTTCATTTTGATATTCAATGATAAAGTACCCGTTGTATCCGGCGGGTTCTCCCCAGCCTTGATAGATGCGGTGGACGGGATTGTATCCGCGTATCTGTTTTTTTATGGTATCGATTTCAATATATCCTTTCCCTTCATCACTGTTAGGATTGACTATGAGATAAGCATCTTCCGGTTGGTTATAAGTGAATCGGAAAATGGCTGAACGGGAACGTCCGGTCATTTCTGCAAAGATGGAATAATCTTTGAGAAGGACAGAGTAATAGGCGGGCGTTGCTGTTTCTTCTTGGTGAGAGAACAGGCTTCCTCTGTCTTGGGGAAGATATTTCAGTGTACCCGATACAGGCATCAAGGTCATGGAACCGTAATCCTGTGTACAACCTCCGACAATCCAATGTGAATTGCGGAAACCTTGTATTTTCGTATCTTTGTAATAATAGGGAGCCTTACATTTTGCTTCTGTATCTTGTGTTTGGGGAGTCCAAAAGTTCATTCCGTTGGGCTCTAGAACAGCAGGCAGCGTTTGCCCGTACTCTTCGGTATTTTTGCCGAAAAGTTCTGCGGTGTGGGTTGCGCTTGGTGCAGTGCCCGTACGGGTATCTACGTAGAACAGTAGGGATTCTTCCTGATGACCGATACAAGCAGTAAACAGGCTGCATATAATCAGCAGGTAAGATAGGGTACTTTTCATAGCTCTTCTTGGAAAAGGGTTATTTTTTAATCTCCTGATGGAGTATTTTTATAAAGAGTTCCGGCCGGTCCAGATTGACTAAATCGGGATGGACTTCAATCGCTTTTTTATATTCTTTTTCACTCGCATTCTGAATAGCAGCCATTATCTTGATATGATTGCTTTTGCAGAATTCTTTGAATTGAGGAGTGATATTGAGGATATCTGTTTCTACATAGGCCGGGGTGCATATTTTCATCCATTTCTCCAAAGCCGCTATATTGGAGGCATTTACTTTAATCTTCATTTCCGGAGCGATTTTGATAAATTCTTTCAGCATTTCTGAGTCTGCAAACCAGAAGAAACTTTTATTTTCATATCCTTTTTGGCGTACTAATGTAATCAAATCTTTTATCGGAGTTCCTCGTTTTACATCAAAAAAAATGTGTGCCTTTCCTTGTAGGGTATCTAGCATTTCGGCTATACGGGGTACGTGAATGCCGATAAATCGAGAACTGAACCAACTGCCGGCGTCTAATTTTTCAATATCTTTGGATAGCATATCTTGAATGGGACCTTTACCGTTGGTAGTACGGTCTAAAGTTTCATCATGCAGATTATAAAGTATATTGTCTTTACTTTTGCGCACGTCCACTTCTATCCAGCCGGCTCCATGTTTCAATGCAGCTAGAGCTGATGGAATGGTGTTTTCCGGCGCTATATGGTTCGCTCCTCTGTGTACTACGATTTCGATAGAGTCCTGGTACATCATTTTATGGGCATGTATAGGAAATGGGAATAATACCAAGATGGATGTCGCGATATGAAGTAATAAGATTTGATGACGTTTCATGAATTATTTTTTGCTTTAAAGGTTTTTATAAGAGCTTGCCGTAACAAGCCCTTATAAAAACTTATTTAATTTATCAATAACCGTAATTTTGCTTCCAGTTGGTGTTTGAATTCATCAAGCCGACAGATACAGGGAAGATTCTACGCCATTTCTCGGTCTTGGCTTCCGGATGATATTGATTTTTATATCCCCAGTCGTCTTCGAACTTTCCAAAACGGATTAGGTCATTGCGACGCCATGTTTCTGCGTAAAATTCACGTGCACGTTCTTCAAGCAACTCGTCCAATGAAGGAGAATGCTCCAATAATGGAGCGTTACAGTAGCTGCGTATTTGGTTGAACAGGGATTGTGGCGTATCACCGTTCGTAGCTGTTGCTCCCCGTAGAATAGCTTCTGCTTTCATTAGCAGAATATCTGCATAACGGAAGATAGGTACATCATTGCTTTGATTCCGGTTATAGAGGTTATAATCGTCTGCTTGAATAGCCCATTTGATGCATCGGTATCCCTGGCACCATGCGTTCAAGTCATTTCCAAGATCCATTTGGTCATTCAAGATGGTGATATTCTTGGTGAGGACAACTTGTTGTCCGTTGTATATATAAGGTTCTGTTCCCATTGTATGTGTGCTGATGTCATAATAGTTGATCGCACCTTTCATGATGATGTCATTGCGTTCATCTCCTTCCAGACAAAAACGGTCTGCTGCTTCAGGAGTGACGATGAAAACGCCTCCAGCATTTTTGGATAGTGTTATACCGAACAGTCCTTTGCCGTCCGCGCCGTCATTGTTGAATTTAGGCCAGAATTGAAAACGGGCGTAAGTATTGGCTCTGGTTGATGTTTCATTATTTTGGTATGGCATTGCATAGATGAAATCTTTGATCTGATAGCCGTTGTCCGGCATGAATTTCTTGCGATAACCATCACTGAGGTTGAAATGACCAGAGGCGATGATATCATCGCAATATTTTATGACATCATTCAATTTGGAATTAGTCATGCTTGGATCATAAGTAGCTACATCATTACAGGTATAAACAGCCCAGTTTATATAGAGTTTGGCAAGGAGAGCCTCAGCCATCCATTTGGTTGGCTTGCCATAAGTGGAAGCATCAACATCTTCTTTTAAACCGCCGGAAGCCAAAGCACGAAGCAGGTCGCTCTCGATAAATTTTGTAATTTCGGAACGGGGAGAACGGTCGATAGCTTCAGAATCGCCGATCAAATGGTCTAATTTGGGAGTTGCTCCGAATGTATCCATAAAAATAAAATGATAGAAAGCACGCATGGCAAGTGCCGGAGCAATCAAGGCTTCTTGTTCGGCATTGTTTTCATCCTCTCCACCCAGGTCAAAAATTGCTTGATTGCACTTTGTGATTGCAGCCGGAATATCACCGGCCCAGTCCACGTGTGCGTCTCCTGGAAGGCTGGCATGAAGAGAGGAATGGATATAATTGCCGCCATCATACCAGTTACCACCAAATGTCACTGCCATGAATTCATCAGAGGACAGCAGGGCAGCTTCCATATAACGACGTCCTAATGCTCCGCCGAATCCATAATACAAACCTGCCATTTTCGCTTCTTTGGCAATTTCGGAATCCGGGTATTCTGTATAAGTGGATTTAAGATCCACATCTAGATCTGTGCAGGAGGAGAAGGTGAACAGACCACCTACTAGCCAGGTTATTAATTTTATGCTATTTTTCATATCAGTTTTCAATTATATGGTTAGAAATTCATGTTTACACCGATCATAAATGAACGGGTACGCGGATAGTAATTGGTGCGTCTGTCCATACCCGGTTCCAAGCCTCCAAGGTTGATTTCCGGATCACGACCGGAGTAACCGGTAATGGTGAATACATTATTACAAGTAGCGTATAGCTTGAGCGAGTTTATCCAGTTACCAATTTTGCCGAAAGTATATCCCAATGAAACCGAGGACAGACGGAAATAACTACCGTTCTCTATCCAGCGATTGGATGGTGCTTGAGATTGTGTGTCTGTAGCACGGTGTTCGGTAGCTACGCTTTTTAATACATTGCGGCCTTCTTTCACAAAAGAAACATTAGAGTATTGTTCTGCAGTGGCGTTGTAGATATCTTGTCCAAAAACACCAGTAAAGAATAAATCGAGATTCCAGTTCTTGTATTGGAAGTTATTGCTCCAGCCTAAATTTAAATCAGGTTGTGCACAGCCGGTAATAGTACGGTCTCTATCAGTTTCAGGATCTGTGGTCGTTTCGCCTGTACGCTCACCCGTTTCAGGATCGTGTACATAAAAGATGGATACTCCTTGGTTATTGTAGCCGGCCCATTCGTAGGTGTAGAAGGTGCCGATAGGATGTCCTTCCATGATGCGCTGTACGTCTGCATTTGAAGAATAACCTGCGATTTCAGGATCGGCTGCACGGATATAATCTACGGAATATTCACTGTTGGATATACTTTCTACGTTATTTTTATTATGAGATAAGTTCAAACTGGTTTGCCAAGAGAAATTTTTTGTTTGTATAGGAGTGGCATTAATGGTAAATTCAATACCTTTATTGCTGATATCTCCCACATTGGCCGGCATGGTTCCGAAAGGATAGCGGTTTGTGGAAACCTCGTAAGTGTATATCAGGTCGCTGGTACGCTTGTCATAGTATTCGATGGTTCCTCCTAATCTGCCTCCAAAGAAGCTGAAGTCCAGCCCGATGTTCAACATGGCTGTACGTTCCCATTTTAGGTCTGGATTGGCATTTGAGGCGGCTGCCAGGGTATGGTAACTATTCTGTGTGCCATTGGCGTTTGTATAGTTGAACCAACCTGAAGTACTGTAAGTCTGGATAGCCGAATAAGCTCCGAATCCGAGTGAGTTACCACTAACACCATAACCAACACGGAACTTCAAGTCATCGAAAACATTTAAATCTTTGATGAACTTTTCTTCGCTCATACGCCATGCCAACGATGCAGATGGAAAAGTTCCCCAACGGTTGTTCTTTCCAAAAGCAGAGGAGCCGTCACGTCGAATTGTTGCTTGAAGCAGGTATTTGCTGTTGAAGGAGTAGTTGATACGTCCATAAAATGAGATCATACGTAAAGTTTCCAAATGACCGTTATTATTGCTGGTGATACCGCCATTCTGCCAATCCATTTTATTGGCAAGGTTCAGATTATAAAAGGTGGTGTTATCATTGTAAAAGTCGTAGACATCCAGACCGAAACTGTCATTGTCATCATTCTGTTCCCATGAATAACCGGCCATCAGGCCCAGTTTGTGGATATTGGCGAATGTATGATCATAGTTTATGTATGTTTCAAGAATTTTTTTCTTGTTTTCTGTTGCAATACGTTTAGCTTCGCCATTTCGGGTGTTATATTGGGATTTGCTGGTATGGTATTCGTTCCATATATATTGTTCGTCTTGATAGGAAAGACTTAAGTTCCATTTCAAGTCCTTAGTGATATCTAAAGTACCTTTGGCTGTTCCTTGAAGGAGTTTCTTGTTATTTTCAAAAGTATCTTCATTGATCATGGATACAGGATTGAAGTTTTGGGAGATAGTTTTGTCGCTATACCAAGAGCCGTCTGCATTGGTGACAGGAACTAGTGGAGAATAATAATTCATGGCATCGAATACGGATTGGCCATCTTTGGCGGAATCAACGGTGGTACCTTTTGATTGTGCGGCATTCACATTAAAGGCTAAGGTGAGCCGATCATTCAGTGCTTTGGTTTGCAAGAATGCGCGGCCGTCGAAACGCTCGAAATCTGTACCACGTACGATACCTTGTTTGTTTTGATAACTCATGCTGGCACTGTATTGAGTCTTTTCTGAACCGCCATTGATAGAAACGTTGTGGTTATGACTGATTGCTGTGCGCAGTACTTCATCGTTCCAATTGGTGTTTGCTCCTTTGTCATTCGGAAGAGTGATGTTATTTTCCTTGGCATAGGTGCGGAGTTCGTCGGCAGTCATCATATCTAAACGCTTGGCAATGTTGTCAAATGCAAGATATGCGCTGTAGTTTACAGAAGTGTGCTCACTTTTACTACCTTTTTTGGTGGTAATCAAGATTACACCGTTAGCAGCCTTGGAGCCATAAATAGCCGTTGCAGAAGCGTCACGAAGTACGTCAATGCTTTCAATATCTTCGGGAGCAATCAGACTTAATGACATACCGGGAATACCGTCAATAACATAATAAGGTTCCATTGCCGCACCGGTACGCAGAGAAGAAGCCCCACGTAAAGAGATAGAAGCTGTACCAGAAGTCGGGTCGCTGCTTTGTACTACCGTCAAACCAGGGACTTTACCTTGCAACAACTGTCCAGGGTCAGAATAAACTCCTACATTCAGTTTGTCTGCTTTCACAGTGGTAATGGAGCTGGTTACATCCTTACGACTCATACTGCCATAACCTACTACCACAACTTCATCTAATGTTTTAGAATCTTCTTCCATAATAATCTTCAAAGAAGATCCTTTTACTGTAATTTCCTGGGTAGTGTAACCCACGTAAGAGAATACGAGTGTCTTTCCTTGTGCTACATTCAATGTAAACTGTCCGTTAAAGTCAGTGATAACACCGTTGGTAGTACCTTTTTCGACTACATTCACTCCGATAAGGGGTTCTCCGGTCTTGTCTGTGACAATACCGTTAACTTGATTTTGAGCAAATGCCAGTGTACTGTTTAATAGGAGTAATGCAAAGACTACTATCTGTGCAAATGTCCTTTGGGTTAGAGATTGTACGTTTAGCATAGAATTTAATTTTGGTTTTGATTAATATGTTCTTGTTTAATACTGCATAGTTCTCTATATATTATGAATTGGTTGTTACAGTTTGATGTATATTTTCTTAAGATATAGCGGATAACCGATACACCCCAAAAACAGAGTGAAAACGAGGGCGTAGACAGCTGAGGCAAGGTAGGCGTCGGTTATTCCTGAATGAATGGCTGCATAGGCTGCCGCCTTCCATCCGGTACTTCCCATCATAATGGCAAGTACTTCGCTCAGTACATAGAGGAATAGGGGGTTGACGCCGAAGATGATGAAGAAGCGGCACCATTTTTGTTTATTCCTTATGTCTATATAATACATTAATGTGGCAAGTGACATGGAAGCCGCTCCGCAGGTCACCAGAACAAAAGTAGGAGACCATATTCTTTTATTTAAAGGCAGCGCATCTGCCAACAAATAGCCGATACTCATCAGAATGAATCCGGTCAAGAACAAACGGAGCACTTTGTTTTCTGTCTGATGGCTTTGTATTATCCATTTTCCACATGAAAAACCGATACAAGTGTGGGCGATAGCAGAGAGAGTGCTTACAAATCCTTCCGGATCAATCGGGCTCTTCTGATAGAGATGTGCTTCGCCGAAAAGTTGCCTGTCAATGATGGATAAAATATTGCTTTCATCGCAGGTATAACCGTTCCCCATGCATAATATGACAGTGTAGCTTACCAGTAAGATAAAGGTTAATGTGGGGATGAACTTATGATTCATAAATAGGGCTGTAAAAGAAATAACACAGTAACATAAAGCAATGCGTTGTAGTACCCCGGGGATGCGCAGATGGACAAAAGGCAGGAAGTCACCTTCACATACATGGTCAAACCAACCGATTGCCCATCCGATGCATAGAATAAGAAATGTGCGTTTCAATATCTTGGTTACCACTTGTAGGGAAACGTTGAAATTGAATTTGTTCAATGAAATATATGTTGAAATACCCATGATGAACAGAAAGAAAGGAAAAACCAAGTCACAAGGTGTCAGTCCGTTCCATGCAGAATGTTGTAAAGGTGCATACGACACTTTGCCTCCTGCATTGTTGACCAGAATCATTCCTGCTACAGTGATGCCCCTGAGTGCATCGAGTGACAAAAGCCTCTTTTTAATGGGCAGTGCCTGCTGTGCGGTTTCTGTATCGAGTTCTTTCTTTTTCATCTTACAATCAATTGTTTATCAATGTTATAGCCTCTTTTGCTACTTCTATACAATCACCTTCGGCAGATGCCGCATAGGTGTTCTTTGCCAGTGTCCATGGTTCTTCCAGGGCATACCAATCTATGGTCATGGCTGGATTATCGGCAGTGGGGGTTGATGAATTACCTACTGGCAGTACAGGAAGTTTGCCATCCAGTTGGTCTTGCAGTACTTGCCAGTATTTTTCCCAACGTTTATAATAAAAGTCGCGCAGTAGTCCGTTCCATTCTTTATGGGCATAATCTCGTAACTTGCCGATGTCGGCGCAGTAACGGTTTCCCCATGTGGTGATTTGTACGCGGGCATTCCATTCGTAGAGGTCTTTCTCTTCAGATGTACTTCCTAGATTGCGCGCTTGTTGAATCCAGTTCCCTACTTTGAATTCTTTGCGTGTGCCCAACAGTTTGTCTTGCATTATCAGTAGTTCCAAGAACTGTCGGGTATGTGTGGCATAACTTTTTTTATCGAAGCTTTTAAAGTCGGCAACAGCGTAATTGTACACTATTCGGGCACGGTCGGCAATGGCTTGTCGGGTGATATCAACTAGATCATATTCAAAGTTGTTGTTACCGCGATATTTGTGTGCTACGCTCACCATCAATCGTGCGGCTTCTGCTGTGGTAGTGGGGTCGTAATAGTTGCACATTTTGCTCCAGCTGGATGCTTGGAAATTATTCAGTGATGGGCGCCCGCAAAAGATACTTTCGTGAGGACCTTGTTGGTTGTTGCCTGCCGGACAGTTGTAGATACCGTTTGCCAGGATCTGCCAAGCTTGCCAGATAGATTCATCGTCTGTGCCATAGCGTGCGCGGATGTATTGTTTTATCCATTCTTCTTTGGTAAACTTTTCTGCACGCCAAGGTAGTTCGCACATCAGTTCGAACATAACGGGATTATTTTCAATGCCTTCCATTGTCAGACCGATGCCTTTTAGCTGAGCGGCCAGTGGGTTGTCTTTGGTCAGGTAAAAATTATGAAGAAGTTGGTCCATCCTTCCATGCAAACCCACGTTCCCACCGAAATTTTCCAACAGGCAGAACAACCAGTTGTGTTCTTCGTATCCTTTGTCTCGTTTCCATATAGAGGGAATGCCCCACATGGGACGACATTCGCTAAATAAATCAAGGATGAGCAGATCGCCGGGATTCAGCGCTTTCATCATTTCCGGGCGTGGATTTTCTGTCCATCCCTGCACCACCCACACAGCTTTTGGATTAGCCTTTTTCATTGCATCCATAATAGCCTTGCCGGCTTTGCCGAAGTCTAGTCTGGCAGGCAAGCTTTTGGCTTCATGAAAAGGATCGATGGAGTAGTAGTCACTTGTTCCATACAGCTTTTCGGTTTCTTCGTAAAAAAGGCTGGCAATCTGGGTAAACTTGGGATCGTCGGGCAGTAAGATTCCCGGTCGGTCAAATCCGTTCCATTTGTTGAGAGTGCTTTGGGCGGATTCCGAGGAAGTGTTGCTTAATGTTTTCTCTTCTTTTCCACCATCAATACGTTTTCCCAAATCCAGTTTGGAGGGGATCATACCCGAGTAACCGGGCAGTACGGGGTGCATTCCCCATTCTTTCATTCGTTTCAATATTTTTTTCTGCAAGTCTTCTTGCTGTTTATACCAACTATCGGGGTTAGGGCCTCCCCAGCCTTCCAAATTGTTCATTTCCCACCAGGCAAGGAATGCTGGTCCGGCAATAAAATCATTGATTTGCTGTTTGGAAAATCCTAAGCGGAGTAATAGGTTACGCCACACACATTCATGTCCTACGGCAGCAAGTGGCAGGTTGATGCCATGCAGTGCCATCCAGTCCAGTTCCTCTTCCCAACGTTTCCAATCCCAAAATGCCATGGAGTAGGAGTAGGTGCAGTAATTGAAATCGTAACGCAGGGCCAGATTTGTTTCGTGGCGTTCTTTACGGAAGACGGGAGGAAGAACATTGGGTAGTGAGGCATGCATACTGTTCCATGACAGGTGGATTCCGGCATGATACTTTAAGTACCAGTTGATTCCGGTTGCTATATTAATATAGGTATTGCCTCGTATCACTACCTTGTCGCCTTTTTGGTCCAACTCGAAAAAGTCATTTGGGCTTTTGTGTAGTTCGACTACGAACTTGTCCGATGCTCCCTTGTCTATCCTTTCCAGCATTCCCTTGATGGGGTTTGCCAGTATACCGGAGGGGAGTAATATCAGCCAGCTCAATAATAAGAATGTGTTTTTCATATACATTTGCATTTCTGTTTTTTACAAATGTAAGGGAAACAAAGCTTTTTATAGGAGAATATGGTGCACAAATGGAGTAAAATAGTAAAGTGAACTATTTTTTTCCAAAATATTCGCTTGGAAGTACTCCAAACAGTTCTTTGAAGCATTTTGTGAAATATTTAGGGTCGTTAAAACCTACGGCATATGCGATTTCTGCAACAGAAATGTCACATTCTACTTTGGTTAAAGTGTCTTTTGCCACATTTAATCGGTAGTTTCTCATGAATTGACCAATGGACTGCCCTGTCAAAGATTGCAATTTCTGATTGACTAAGGTTTTGCTGTATCCCATATCGCGGATAAAGCGCTCTAAGTTATAATCCGAGTCGGCATAATGTTCTTTCATTAAATTGATTGCCGATGTCATAAATGTGTTGTCTTTGGAACTAGCGTTTATATTCAATGTTTCACAATTCATACTAGTGGAGAACATGGATTTGTATTTCTGGCGTAAGGCAAGTATATTTCGGATACGTAATCTTAGAATAACCTCATCAAATGGTTTGCACAGATATTCATCTACTCCTATTTCATAGCTGATTCTTTCTTGGGCTTCAGACCGGAGGGCAGTGAGCATGAGAAAGGGGATGTGGGAAGTAGCCAGATTAGCTTTTACCCGGCGGGATAATTCATTCCCGTCCATGACGGGCATCATCAGGTCGCTGACAATCAAATCAATCGTTTCTCTTTGAATCAAGTAAAGAGCTTCTGCACCGTTCTGTGCTTCTTTTAATTGATAATTGTTTTTGAGAATGGAACAAATATAAGTACGCATATCTGCATTATCTTCAACAATGAGGATGGTTTCCTTTTTCTCGTTTCCATTGGCAGGAATGGAAAGTGGATGTTCATTCTGCTCATATTTTTCTTTTTCTGATTTGGCTTGGGGGATACCTTTTTCCAAAGGTAATAGTATTCTGAAGAAAGCTCCTTGCTTGGGATTGTTTCCTGCATAGATGTTGCCTCCGTGCAGAGAAATGATTTTCTTACATAAGAATAGTCCGATTCCTGTGCTGCTTTGTCCATAAACGGGATATTTGATGCTCTTTTTGGATTGGTAGAAGCGTTCGAAAATACGTTCTATATCTTCGGGTACGATACCATTACCTGTATCTTTTATATCTATGAACAGCCAGGTATGGTTGTCTTTGTCGGTAAGGGAAGCCACATACAAACTTATTTTTCCATAATCGGGAGTGAATTTAACAGCATTGGATATCAGATTAATAATGGCTTTGCGCATATATTCAACATCAAATATCCAAAACGGGGTACAGAGCCGGAAGTAGGTGATGATGTTTATGTTCCGTTCATGGGCAAATACTTCGAAAGGCATTAATATATTTTGTATAAGGCGGATAAAGTTTTCGTTTGTCTTATTTAATACAACTTTGTCTGCATCTAACTTTCTGAAGTCCATTAATTCATTGACTAGTGATAGCAGATAATTGGAATTCCGTTCAGCTATTTGTAGCTGTTTCTTTACTTCCGGCTCATGGCTTTCGTCAAGGGCGCGTTGGATGGGACCGTTGATTAAAGTGACTGGTGTCCGGAATTCATGAGTGATATTGGTGAAGAAAGCAATTTTTTCTTCCGTTACCTCCTCGACGTGTCGTGCCATTATTTCTAGTTGTTTATTTTGTAACTCTAGCTCATGGGTGCGTTGGGCTACTTCTTTTTCCAGTTGTTTTTTCTGTTGACGGTACAGACTTATTTTCCATTGATAAAAATAATAGCTGCCTACGGTGATCAGAATGGCAAGCAATAAATAGAACCACCAGGATTTATAGAAATAAGGAGTGATGGTTACTTTGACTTCCGTTATTTTATCGGACCAATGTCCTTTCTCGTCTGTGGCACGGACTTGGAACACATATTTTCCGGAGGGAACGAAATTGTATCTAGCAGTATGTTCGCCAGGAAGGGTTTCTGTCCATTCATTCTCATAATTTTTCAAGCGGTAGGCATATTTCACTCGGTTACAGTTTCCATAGTTTAAGGTGGAAAACTCGATGGAAAAACCATGATCTTTTTCGTGCAGACGGATGGTATGTAAATTTGTTACCGCGCAGGGAGTTTTTCCGTCTGCTGGAGGATAGACCATGGTACCGGCGACACTGATTGAGGTCAGTTTGACTTTGGCATCCTGCTTTTTTGTCTTGGCTATATCGGGGGTGAAAGCGACTAATCCGTTTATAGTACCGAAATATAACAGGTTATTTTGGGGAGAATAATAAGATGCGTTCCAATAAAACTGATTATTGGGCAGTCCGTCTTCTTTTGTATAATTGGTGAAAGTCATGGTTTGTGTATCCAGTTGGGCGATGCCGTGGTTGGTGGACATCCACAGATGTCCCGTTTTATCTTCCACAATACCTATAATGGTATTATTGGGTAACCCGTCCTTGCGGGTGTAGTTATGAAATGTGAACTGTGTTCCGTTTTCTTCCGCTAGTTGATATAGTCCGTTCCCATTTGCCCCCAGCCAGATGGTACCATTATGATCTTCTATGATACAGTTTATTTTTTCTAATTGCAATGAAGTGGGTTCCGTCAGTTTATGTTTTAAATAGGTATAGCTGAATTGTGCGGAGGAAATGGAGAACGAGTGTAAATCCATAATGAAAACTCCTTCAGATGTTCCCATCCAAAGGCGTTTCTTGCGGTCGATAATGATGGATCCTACCGCATCGAATTCATTGTCGGAACGGTCAAACAAGACCCGGGTGAAACGCTTGGTCTTTTTATGGTAGAAATGAAGCCCTCTGGTAGTACCAAACCATAAACCATTGTTCATGGTGTCTTCACAGGCGCTGCTCAGGAAATCTCCTTCCAGTCCTATGGAGTCTTCCCGGATATGGCGTTGGAAAGTTTGGTTATGGGGGATGTTCAGATTTAGTTCATTGATTCCGACTCCCCAAGTATATGCCCATAAATGATTTTCGGAATCAATGAGAATGCCACGGATAGAGTTGTTACTGATGGAAGTGGGATTGTTCTGGTCAAAAGTATAATGAATGAACTCATCGCTGCCTTTGCTCTTTTTGTTGAGTCCTCCCTCTACTGTTCCTACCCATAGATTTCCGTCTTTGTCTTCGCTGATGGCATTGACCGGATTGGGGGAAAGAGAGGTTTCTCGAAGATAGTTATATTGCCACACATACGTTTGCAGACAATTGGGAGTCAATAAATTGATTCCTCCTATCTCGGTCCCTACCCAGATATTCTCATTGTCGGTCAGCAGGCAGTTGATGAAATTACAGTTCAACGACTTGTCAGGCATTTCATTGTTTTGGCGGATATAAGTAAAAGTATCGGTATCCCGATTGTATACATTGAGTCCGTTCAGAGTAGAAACGATGACATCTCCTTTGCTAGTCAGTTTAACTCCGGTTATATAGGCTTGACTTAGCATTCCGGGGCGATGATTGGAGTAACGGTACCGGTTCAAACTCTGCCGAGTATGGTTATACTTGAAGAGTCCGCGATTGGTTCCTATCCATAACAATTCCCCGTCAGTTTCCATGCAGAGAATTCTCCAGTCTTCTGAGAAGGGTTTCAGCAGCTCCGATACCATGCTGGTTTTCAGTAAGTGGTTGCTTCCTTTTTCAATACGGCATACATGATTATCTATGCCTGCACAGATGTATTCTTGCAGGTCAATAACAGCGTGGATGGGGGATTCTGTATCTTTTTTCAGTTTATAGTAATCTTTTATTTGCCCGTTTACGCCTAGTTCCAGATACCATAGATTCTTGTCTGTCGATATCCACAGATTGTCCTGCTTGTCCCGATAGATGGATGCAATGTAGTTACTTGCTAGAGATTTCAATTCGGCAGGCAGTTCTTTGTCCGTGTCTATCTGTGTATAATGTTTCAAGTCAATGAGGTCTATTCCTTCTTCCGACCCTATCCAGAGTCGTTGAAACTTATCCTCACAGACTTTATGCACGTAGTCGTTTTTCAAGCGAATGGAGTGGGATTGGGAATTATAATGAATGAATTGATAGCCATTATACCGTCCTATTCCATTATTAGTAGCTACCCAGATATATCCTTGAGTGTCTTTGTAAATATCATTGATGAAGTTATGGGGTAACCCAGTATCTTCTGTAATGAAGCTGAAATTATATCGGTTGAAAAAGTTATGTAAGTTTTCTCCAAATAAGTTCAATACTCCTCCTGTAAGTAGAAGAAGTGCTATAATGTGCGTTTTCATATTAGTAATTGTTTCCCAACAAATGTAAATAATAGTAAGATAGTTCCAAAACATTTGAGTGGAAATCTTGTATCTGAGAGTAATATAAGGAAAATGGCGGCTGGAGATTACAATGGAATTACAAAAGAATGTGATGAAGGCTTTTATGATATGTATGATAACAAAAAAGGCTCGCTATCTGCGAACCTTTGTGCTCTTCGTCTTGGACTTGAACCAAGGACCCTCTGATTAACAGTCAG
>QWCV01001531.1_pt1 | contig 21834 bp, 27 predicted proteins | sample 1972621 | NCBI WGS metagenome assembly QWCV01 (sample SAMN09866699, study PRJNA288562) | Human gut metagenome isolate pre2_stool, whole genome shotgun sequencing... | isolation source: gut | host: Homo sapiens | place: USA: California | reverse complement strand
CTGGAAAAACACATTGAAAATCTGCAGAAGTTCGGTGTGCCGGTTGTCGTTACACTGAATGCTTTTTCAGCAGATACAGACGCGGAAAAAGAATTTGTCAAAACATTCTGCGAAGAGAGAGACTGTGAATTTGCAATAGCGGATGTATGGGCAAAAGGCGGAGAAGGCGGTGTTGAGCTTGCAAATAAAGTTTTGAAGACACTGGAGACAAAAGAAAGTCATTTTCACCCGCTTTATCCGGATGAGATGCCGCTGAAAGATAAGATTGAGACAGTAGCAAAGGAAATTTACGGGGCAGACGGCGTTGATTACGATAAGGCCGCATTGAAACAGCTGGCCAAGATCGAAGAGCTCGGATTCGCCAATGTTCCGGTCTGCATGGCAAAGACCCAGTATTCCCTTTCCGATGATCAGACACTTCTTGGCCGTCCGGAAGGATTCCGCATTCATGTAAGAGAAGTTTACGTAAGTGCGGGAGCGGGATTTGTAGTCGTGCTTACAGGAGCAGTAATGACGATGCCGGGACTTCCGAAAGTGCCTGCGGCAAATAATATTGATGTGACAGACGACGGAAAGATTACGGGATTGTTCTAAAAAAGGAGACGAAAAATGGCAGTATTGATAGACGGAAAAGCAATTTCCTCGGAAATCAAAGAGGAACTGAAACAGGAAGTGGCAGAATTGAAGGCACAGGGGATCACCCCGTGCCTGGCTGTCATACTGGTGGGAGACGACAGCGCATCTGCCATCTACGTAAGAAACAAAAAGAGAGCATGTGAATATATCGGAATTGAATCTCGTTCTTATGAACTCCCAAAGGAGACTACCGAACAGGAGCTGGAAAAACTGGTAAGAGAGCTTAATGAAGATGAAACCGTGGACGGCATCCTTGTTCAGCTGCCTCTTCCGGAGCAGATTGACGAAGAAAAAATTACCGGAATGATTTCTCCGAAAAAAGATGTGGACGGATTCCTTCCGGAAAGCATTGGCGCGCTTTGTATTGGATCGGAAGGATTCCGGTCCTGTACTCCTGCCGGAGCGCTCGAGTTAATTAAACGGTCCGGCTATACAATCGAGGGAAAAGAGTGTGTAGTAGTTGGACGGAGCAACCACGTCGGGAAACCGATGGCGCTTCTCCTGCTTGAGCAGAATGGAACGGTAACAATCGCACACTCAAGAACAAAAAACCTCAGTGAGATTACCAGGCGGGCTGATATTCTTGTAGTTGCAGTCGGAAATCCGAAGCTGATTCAGGCGGACGATGTCAAAGAGGGAGCCGTTGTCATTGATGTCGGGATGAACCGGGATGAAAACGGAAAGCTGTGCGGAGATGTGGATTTTGAACATGTGAAAGAAAAGGCAGAAGCAATCACACCGGTACCCGGGGGAGTAGGACCGATGACAATTGCAATGTTGATGAATAACTGTGTGGAGGCGGCACGGAAAAAGAGGAGAGAATAAGGGTACCATGCAAAGAATGACAAATCCAGGAGACAGACTGTCAGAGGAAGAGATCAGAAGGCGGAGGAGAAGAGCAAAAGCGGAGCGGATGCGCCGCAAGAGAAGGCTGAGACGGATTCTGATTCTGGGAATGATCCTGTTTCTTGCAGCGATCATCGGAATCGGAGTTTTGATCTATCGGAATACATATACCGGTGTGGTAAATCAGGGGAAAAGAGCCGAAGCAGGCGGCAATACTACAAAAGCGGAAGACCTCTATCTGAGGGCAATTGAAAAAAACGGCGAAAAAGAGGATGCCTACGTGAGTCTTGCAAAGCTTTATCACGGCCGGGATCAGGATGATAAGGCAGATACTCTTCTGCAGGAAGCGGTGAATACCTATCCGGACAGCACAGGCGTATACCGCGCTGCGGTAGAGTTTTATGAAGACACAGAGCAGACGGAAAAAATCGCCTATATCATGAGCACCTGTACCAATGAGCAGATACTCACAGAACTCAAGGATTATGTGGCCAAAATTCCGGAATTCAGTCTGGACGACGACAAGGTCTACGATAATGTGCAGGAGTTGACACTGAGCAGTGAAGATGAAGGGACTATCTATTATACTCTTGACGGCAGCGAGGCGACAACAGACAGTACAGAATACAAAGAACCGATCCAGCTGAATCAGGAAGGAGAGACGACAGTCCGAGCCATTTTTGTCAATAAAAAAGGAATTGCAAGTGTTGAGGTACAAAAAACATATACGATCCAGTTTCCGGTAGCGGACGCGCCTGCAGTATCACCGACAACGGGACAGTATTCCGAGGCGGTCAGCGTCGAAATACAGGTGCCGGACGGTTACACTGCATACTATACACTGGACGGAACCGAACCGTCGGATCAGTCTATTCAGTATACCGGCGCATTCGCGGTTTACGAAGATACGGAACTGAATGTTGTACTGATTGATGGAAACGGAAAGAAAAGTGAAGTTACAACGAGAAAATACAGATTCAGTTCCTGATGTCCGTAGATTTTATGAATATGACCTGAAAACAGAAAATGATCTGCCGGGAAAACAGGAGAAAGAGAGGAAGAATTCAGAGGGGTTCTTCCTCTCTTTTCTTTTTCAGGGCACTCCTTGGATAAGATAATTGTTCCAAATCAGAGAAATATTCAATCAATTAAAAATCCAGACATAAAAATTGTTAAAAACAAGTGAAAGAACTTGAAAAATTTTAAAAGTAGGAGTATACTAACGATAGTTAAAAAATTATCAATGGAAGAAAAGGAGAGACAAGCAATGAGCAGATTTTGTTTACCAAGAGATATTTACCATGGTAAGGGCTGTTTGGAAGAGCTGAAAAACCTGAAAGGAAAGAAAGCCATTCTGGTAGTCGGAGGAGGCTCCATGAAACGTCAGGGATTCCTCGACAGAGCAGTGAATTATCTGAAAGAGGCAGGCATGGAAGTACAGCTCTTTGAAGGAGTTGAGCCGGACCCGTCTGTTGAAACAGTTATGAAAGGTGCAGAAGCCATGAGAGCATTCGAGCCTGACTGGATCGTTGCTATGGGCGGCGGATCACCGATCGATGCTGCAAAAGCAATGTGGGCATTCTATGAATATCCGGATACAACATTCGAAGATCTGTGCACACCGTTTAACTTCCCGGAATTAAGACAGAAAGCGAAATTTGCAGCAATTCCGTCTACATCCGGTACAGCTACAGAGGTGACTGCATTCTCCGTTATCACAAACTATCAGACAGGAGTAAAATATCCGCTTGCTGACTTCAACATCACACCGGATATCGCCATTGTAGACCCGGATCTTGTTGCAGGACTTCCGGTAAAACAGGTTGCCTACACAGGAATGGACGCTCTTACTCATGCGATTGAGGCTTATGTTTCCACACTGAATGGACCATTTACAGATCCGCTTGCACTGCAGGCAATCGAGATGGTACTGGATTATCTGCCGGCATCCTACCATTGTGATATGGACGCAAGAGAGCAGATGCACTACGCACAGTGCTTGGCCGGAATGGCATTCTCCAATGCACTGCTTGGTATTGTACACTCTATGGCTCATAAGACAGGAGCTGCATTTTCCACAGGACATATTCCGCACGGATGCGCGAATGCAATTTATCTTCCATATGTTATCAAATACAATGCAAAAGATCCTGTAGCAGCAAAACGTTACGCAGAGATCGCACGCAGGATGGGACTTCCGGGAACATCTGAAAAAGCATTAATCAACAGCCTCGTTGCAAAGATTGATGCATTCAATGTAGAACTCGGAATCCCGAAAACATTAAAAGAATTCGGAATCAACGAAGAAGAATTTAAAGAAAAACTTTCCAGTATCGCAGAACTTGCAGTCGGCGATGCATGTACAGGATCCAACCCGAGAAGCATCACACCTGCAGAGATGGAAAAACTTCTCACATGTACATATTACGGAACAGAAGTAGACTTCTAAATACCGTATGACCGCCGCTTTTTCGGAAGCGGCGGTTTCCTTTTGGCGAAATTGTGAATTCCTTATCGAAAAAAACAGTTTCCCTGTAAGAATTTACTTGATATTTTATGAACAATATCTTATGATAATTAAAGTATAACAATTAGGAGGCATGGGAGATGTACAAAATTTTAAAAGCAAAAGACCTTGCAGAAAATATTTTTCTCATGGATGTGGAAGCTCCTCGTGTTGCGCGCCATTGCGAGCCGGGGCAGTTTGTCATTGTAAAAATGGATGAAAAAGGTGAGAGAATCCCGCTTACAATTTGTGACTACGATAGAGAAAAGGGAACGATCACAATTGTAGTACAGGTGGTTGGAGCATCCACTAAGAAAATGGCAGAGTATAAAGAAGGAGAATATTTCCGTGATTTCACAGGACCGCTTGGACGTCCGTCCGAGTTCATTTCCGAAGATCCGGAAACATTAAAGAATAAAAAAATCCTGTTCGTGGCAGGCGGTCTTGGAACTGCGCCTGTATACCCGCAGGTAAAATGGCTGCATGAGCACGGCGTTGACGCAGATGTCATCATCGGTGCAAAGACAAAAGATCTTGTAATCATGGAAGAAGAGATGAAGGCAGTAGCAGGTAACGTTTATGTCTGCACAGACGATGGAAGCTACGGACATGCCGGCATGGTTACTTCCATGGTGGAGAAGCTTGTAAAAGAGGAAGGAAAGCATTATGATGTCTGTGTTGCAATCGGACCGATGATCATGATGAAATTCACATGCCTCATGACAAAGGATCTGGGAATCCCAACGATCGTCAGCATGAACCCGATCATGGTTGACGGTACTGGAATGTGCGGTGCATGCCGTCTGCACGTAGGCGACGAAGTGAAGTTCGCATGCGTAGACGGTCCGGAATTTGATGGTCATCTTGTAGACTTTGACGAAGCGATGAAGAGACAGCAGATGTACAGAACAGAAGAAGGAAGAGCAATGCTGAGACTGCAGGAAGGCAATACACATCACGGCGGATGTGGAAATTGTGGAGGTGACAATTAAAATGGGAGACGTATTAAAGAAAGTACCGGTCCGTGAACAGGATCCAAAGGTGAGAGCTACAAACTTTGAAGAAGTATGTTTAGGATATAATGCAGAAGAAGCCATGGAAGAAGCTTCCCGCTGCATCAACTGCAAAAATGCGAAATGTATTCAGGGATGCCCGGTAGCAATCAATATCCCGGCATTCATCAAAGAAGTAAAAGAAGGCGATTTTGAGGGCGCATATAAGACAATCGGTCTTTCATCGGCACTTCCGGCTATCTGCGGACGTGTATGTCCTCAGGAGACACAGTGCGAAGGAAAATGTATCCGCGGTATCAAAGGCGAGCCGGTTTCCATCGGTAAACTGGAGAGATTTGTTGCGGACTACGCTCTGGAACATGACATCAAACCGGTTGGAGCAGAAGTGAAAAACGGACACAAAGTTGCCGTAATCGGTTCCGGCCCGGCCGGCCTGACATGCGCAGGCGACCTTGCTAAGATGGGATACGATGTGACTGTATTCGAAGCACTCCATGAACTGGGCGGTGTACTTGTATACGGTATTCCGGAATTCCGTCTTCCAAAACAGAAAGTTGTTGCAAAAGAGATCGAGAAAGTAAAAGAACTCGGTGTTAAATTTGAAACAAACGTTGTAATCGGTAAATCCACAACGATTGATATGCTGATCGAAGAAGAAGGATTTGAGGCCGTATTTATCGGGTCCGGTGCAGGACTTCCAAAATTTATGGGTATTCCGGGTGAGACAGCAAACGGTGTCTTCTCCGCAAATGAGTACCTGACAAGGAGCAACCTGATGAAAGCTTTCGATGACAGCTACGATACTCCGATTGTTGCAGGAAAGAAAGTAGCCGTAATCGGTGGTGGAAACGTTGCAATGGATGCAGCGAGAACAGCACTTCGTCTTGGAGCTGAAGTACACATTGTGTACAGAAGAAGTGAAGAAGAGCTTCCAGCCCGTGTGGAAGAAGTTCATCATGCAAAAGAAGAAGGAGTTATCTTTGACCTTCTGACAAACCCGACTGAAATCGTGACAGAAGACGGATGGGTAAAAGGTATGAAGTGTGTAAGAATGGAACTCGGTGAGCCGGACGCATCCGGAAGAAGACGCCCGGTTGTCATTGAAGGATCTGAGTTTGAGATGGATGTTGATACTGTCATCATGTCTCTTGGAACTTCCCCGAACCCGCTGATTTCTTCTACAACAGAAGGCCTGGAAGTCAACAAGTGGCAGTGCATCGTTGCAGACGAAGAGTTCGGTAAGACATCTAAAGAAGGTGTTTATGCCGGTGGAGATGCTGTAACAGGTGCGGCAACGGTTATCCTTGCCATGGGTGCAGGAAAAGCCGGAGCAAAAGGTATCCACGAATACTTAAAAGACAAATAAAACCGACAGAAATAGAGAAGCGAAGATAGCAATGGGGCTGTAGATATGAATCTGCGGTCCCATTTTATCTTCTGCGCGGAAAACAGGAGGAAACGAGATGCTGACACAATTTAACCATTATCTTCCGGTCAATCTGATTTTTGGTGCCGGAAAGACAGAAGAGCTGGGAAAGGAGACTGCAAAATACGGGCGCAAGGCAATGATTGTTACAGGACAGAACAGTACAAAGCGAACCGGGCTTCTGGACCGGGCAAAGGCGCTTATGGAAAAAGAGGGCCTGGAAGTCGTGATCTTTGACAAGGCGGAGCCAAATCCCCTTGCCTCTACAGCCATGAAGGGTGCAGCTGTTGCGAAAGAAGAAGGTTGTGATGTGATCGTCGGCCTGGGAGGCGGAAGCATTATGGACTGCAGTAAGGCAGTGGCATTTGCCGCCTGCAATGAAGGAAATATTTTTGACTATATTTACGGGATAAAAAAAGGAGACAAAGCCCTTCCGCTGATTCTTGTTCCGACGACATGCGGAACCGGAAGCGAAGGAAACTGCTTTGCGGTTCTGACAGAGGATGAGACAAAAGACAAGAAGTCTCTTCGGGATAACGCGGTTATTGCAAAGGCATCCATCATTGATCCGGAACTGATGACGACAATGCCGGCTTCTGTTCTGGCATCCGTTGGCTTTGACGCACTCTGCCATTGTATGGAAGCTTATCTGAGCAAGATCTGTGACCCGATCACGGAAATTACTGCACTGGAAGGTATCCGACTGATCGGGAATAACCTGCTGACAATTTACGAGGAGAAAAAGCAGGGGATGACAGAACCGTCCAAAATGAATATGGATGCATGGAGCGCGGTTTCTCTTGCAAGTACCTATGGAGGCATGGTGATTCATCAGGCAGGAGTAACAGCACCGCATGGCCTGGAACATCCGGCAAGCGGTATGCGCAATATCACCCATGGAAGAGGACTTGCTGCTCTGACTCCTGTCATTTACCGCAGGACAATCGATGCGGCGCCGGAGAAATTTGCAGTGATTTCCAAATGCCTGGGAGGAACAAACGAGAATGACTGTGTGAGTGTGATTGAACATCTTCTGGATTGCCTCGATCTTCGCACGACCCTTTCCAGAGAAGGAGTGCTTGCGGAAGACGTGGAATGGATGACTAAAAATGCATTTAAAGTTTCCGCAGCCGGCATTCAGAATCATCCGAAAGTATTTACCGAGGAAGAGGTACGCCGGATTTATCTGGAGGCACTGTAGCAGGAAAAACAGAATGAGATGTAAAAGGAGACACGGAAGCTTTGAGGACAGCTGCAAACTTCCGTGTCTTTCTTGTTACTCTGCAAAGGACCGGAAGTTTCGGCCTTTTTTCTTGGAAAGAGAAAGAAAATAGGGTATAATAATAAGATACATATAATACAAGAGGTGGCTTGAATGATGGAAGAAAAAAAGATGATGATCGTCGGCATTGGAGGCGTAGGCGGATACCTCGCCGGGATGACCGGACAGAAATATAGTAACCTGACACTGATTGCAAGAGGAAAACGTGGTGAGGCTCTCAGAGAGCATGGAGTAGTGCTTCACAGTGATTATAACGGGGAAATGGTAACCAGAGCCGCAGCCGTCCTGGAGAGCGCGTCAGAAGCAGGAGCGGTACAGGATCTGATTTTTCTCTGTGTCAAGACCTATGCGTTGGAGGAAGTATGCAGCACTCTTGCTTCCTGTGTGGATGAACATACGATCATTGTGCCTGTGATGAACGGCGCGGACACCGCACAGAGGGTGCGGGAGTATCTGGGAAAAGGACTGGTCGTAGATTCCGTAATCTACACGACTGCCGCCGCAAATAAAGATTATTCCATCACACAGCTTGGACAATATACAAAAATTATCCTTGGAGCGTCTGATCCGCAGGAGGAGGAAGCAGCGCAGGAGGTTTTCAGAGTTCTCCGGACGGCAGGAATCGACTGCGAAGTATATGAGGATGTCAGACAGGCGGTGTGGGAGAAGTATATTTTTAATTGTGCTTACAACGTCATTACGGCGTATTATCTGGAAACTGTGGAGAATATCCGTGACCACGAAGACAGAAGAAGAGAATTTCATACATTACTTGAGGAGGCACTGGCTGTGGCAGAAGCAGCCGGAGTCCACATCAGGGAACATTATATTGATGAAGAATATACGAGATTTCTGGGGCTGAATGAAGGATCTACCAGTTCCCTGAAGCGGGATGTGGAAGCGGGGCGCCCATCCGAATTTGAGACATTCGGAGGATACCTGATTAAGACGGCAAAAGAGCTTGGAGTGCCGGTTCCGCTTTCAGAACAGTTTTATGATGGTTTAAAAGAAAAAATAAAAGGGAAGGCAGACTAGAGACTGAAATTAGTAAATGAGGTAGGAAACGTGACAGCAAAGAAGGAAACAACATTGGAAAGCATGAACTTTTTAGATGAAATCAAAGAAAAACTGACAAAGAAAATTGCACAGATGGACGAGGAGATTACAGCCGGGCAGAAAGACATCGAGAGTATGCATGAATATTACTGGGAAAATTATACAGAGATGGACCAGTATGGCTACGAAGATTATGATAATCAGCAGGCTCTTCTTCAGCGTGTCAATGCGAATCAGGATTCTCTGCGTCTGAAGGCGAGATACGAAAAAATGTTGGATTCTCCTTTTTTCGGCAGAGTGGATTTCTGCTATGACGGAGACGATGAGCCGGAAGTATTTTACATCGGAATCGGGAATTTTGCAGAAGAAGCAGGAAAAGTTCCGTTGATTTATGACTGGAGAGCTCCGGTAAGCGGCCTGTTTTATGATTATGATAAAGGACCGGCCTTTTACGAAGCACCGGCAGGAAAGCTGGAGGGAGAAATCACATCCAAGTGGCAGTATAAGATCCGAAGAGGAAAACTGGTCTATGGATTTGAAAGCGATGTCAAAATCGATGATGAGATTCTAAAGCAGGAGCTTGGAACAAACAGCGATGTACAGCTGAAAAATATTGTCCGGACGATTCAGAAAGAGCAGAATGCGATTATCCGGAATACCAACGATAAGATCCTGGTGATTCAGGGAGCAGCCGGCAGCGGGAAAACGTCGGTGGCTCTTCACCGGATCGCCTATCTTTTATACCATGACCGGAAGCACCTGAAATCGTCAAGTATACTGGTGCTTTCACCGAACAGTGTATTTTCCGATTACATTTCCCATATCCTTCCGGAACTCGGAGAAGAGAATATCCGGGAAATGAGTCTGGATCTGTTTACGTACCGGGAGCTGAAAAAGATTGTTCCGGACTGTGAAGACCGGTATCATCAGATCGAGCACCGGCTTGCAGGAATGGACGAAGCAGAATGGAAACGCTGTCAGTGGAAGCAGTCCAGAGACTGTATTGGAGCGATGGAAGGATTTCTGGCACAGCTCGAAGAATGGCTTGTCAATCTGAAGGGTGTTCATTTCCGTGGCCTGGAAAAGACAGAGGAAGAGATGATCCGCCTCTTTTATTTCAAATTCCAGGAAGTTCCTGTCCTTGCGAGGATGGGAGCAATCATGGAATATTTTGTAGATGAATACGAAACCAGATACAGTACGGAACTGTCGGAAGAAGAGGTGGAGAAGCTGTGGACGAAGTTTAATGCCATGTATACGACAGTGGATGTCTATAAGATCTATAACTGGTTTCTGGAAGAACAGGGACTTCCTCTGCTTCCGGATGTCCCGTATGACAGAAGATATCTTTCTTATGAGGATGTCTATCCGATGCTGTATTTAAAATACCGACTTGAAGGGGTCGGAAGACAGGACCAGATCCGGCATCTGGTAGTGGATGAAATGCAGGACTATTCCTACCTGCAGTATACGATTCTCTCCCTTCTATTTTCCTGTCCGATGACGATTCTTGGAGACCGGGCGCAGACGATGGAGGAAGAGCAAAATGATGTGACACAATTTCTTCCGCAGATCCTGGGAAAACACCTCAGAAAGATCGAGATGAACAAAAGCTACCGCAATACCGTGGAGATTGCCAGATATGCAGAAACACTCGGCGGCATCAAAGAGACAGAGCTTCTGGAACGGCATGGAAAGGCGGTGGAAGAAGCAGAGTTCTCATCCGGGGAAGAACGTACCTCTCAGATTCTGAAACAGGTAAAAACCGGACCGGACGGCTATGAGACAGCGGCGGTGCTTACCATGACAGAACAGGAAGCAAAAGAGATTTATGAGAACATCCGGGAAAAGACAGATCAGGTTCATTATATTGACCGGGACAGCTCCAGATTCGGACGCGGTCTGACGGTTACAACGTTTTACATGGCCAAAGGTCTGGAATTTGATCAGGTATTTACTGCGGCTTGTAAGGAGCAGACGGGCCTGACCAGACAGGCAGAGTACATCTGTGCTACGAGAGCACTGCATGAGCTTTACGTGTACAGAGTCTGATTCCGGACGGAGGAAAAAGGAATGGGGAAAATTCAACAGAAAAAACGATTATTGTATATTGATATTTTAAATATACTTGCATGTCTGTGCGTGATTTTTATGCATTGCAACGGGATCGCGCACCAGTATTCCGATACAGCCGCATGGAGACAGAGTATGGTGATTGAAACGATTGCATACTGGGCGGTTCCGGTCTATTTTATGATATCCGGAGCGACGCTTCTGGACTACCGGGATAAATATCTGACCAGAGTCTTCTTCAAAAAGAGGTTTTTGAAGACAGGGATTCCATTTGCCGCATGGACGCTGATCAGTCTGGCATACAAAATCCAGTTTCAACAGATGGAATTCGAGCCGGGTTTGTCCAGTATCGTCAGCCTGTTTACCAATACAACAGCCGAGAATGTGTACTGGTTTTTCATTCCGCTGTTTATGGTTTACCTTTCCATGCCGGTACTGTCGCTTTTGAAAGATTACAAGCATATTCTGCTTTATATGGCGGGGCTGGCGTTTTTGGTTTATTCTGTTTACCCGGTCTGCTGTATTGTGTTTCAGATCCCGATGAACGGATCAATACAGATCCCTGTGGCAGGCGGATATATTCTGTATGTCATTCTAGGGTATCTGCTTGCAACGACTGACATGACACGAAAGACAAGAATTCTTTTCTATATCCTTGGCCTTGCAGGGGCAGGAATCCGGTTTGGAAGTACGATTCTTGGATCATCAGAAAGCGCCGGACTGGATCAGACTTTCTGGGGATACATGAAATTTCCGGCGGTCTTTCTGGCTGTCGGAGTCTTTGTAGCGGCGAAATACGGACCATGGGACAAGCTGGAAAATACTCCGAAGATCCGCCGGATTGTCACTACTCTTGCCGGAACCGGATTTGGTGTCTATCTGATGCATATGATCGTTTTCCGTATCCTCCAGGATGCGACGGGCCTCAGTATGGAGTCCGGGTGGTGGCGGCTTGTTATGCCGTTTGTGATCTATGGAATCTGTGTGGTACTGGTATTGATTTTGAAAAAGATTCCGGTATTGAAATACATCGTTCCGTAAATGGAGCATTGGAGTAAAAGAGAAAAAGGAGAACAACGTGAAAATAACACTGATTACTGTAGGAAAAATCAAAGAGAAATATCTGAAAGATGCCATCGCAGAATACAGTAAGCGGCTTTCGCGATACTGCAAGCTGGAGATCATTGAAGTGGCTGACGAGAAGACACCGGATCAGGCTAGTGAAGCGGTGGAAGAAAGCATCCGTGATAAAGAAGGGGAGCGGATTTTAAAGTACATTCGAGACGATATGTATGTGATTACGCTGGAAATCGCAGGGAAAATGCTGACATCGGAAGAATTTGCAAAAAAGATCGAACAGCTCGGGATACAGGGAACCAGCAGCATCGCCTTTGTGATCGGAGGCTCTATCGGACTGGGAAAAGAAGTTCTGAAGCGTTCAGACTTTGCATTAAGTTTCTCGAAGATGACATTTCCGCATCAGCTCATGCGGGTGGTACTGCTGGAACAGATATACAGAGGATACCGGATTATAAATGGAGAACCATATCACAAATAAGTGCGGTTTTCGCACTTGGGTGTGATATGGTGGGAAGTAATAAGGCATGTAAAGTATTTGGAAAAGGAGTGGACAGAGGTTGTTCTGCTCCTTTTTTTGCATATGTAAGAAAGAAAATGACAGGGAAATAAACGAATGGTATAATGAAGAAAAGATTAGGCGGCAGATTGGAATTTATGAGCAAGAAGTCCTGATTGACCAGGTTGAAGAAATATTGAGGTGTTTCAAAATGAGAAAAATCAAAATAATTTTGTGTATATCATCCTTAATTGCAATCATATTATCAAGCTGTGGAAAGCAAGGGCCGAACATTGACCTGGCGAGTATTGACATATCCGATATCGATAGCGTTGAACATACAGGAACTACAGGCGGACAGAATGGTGGATATTCATACTCTTTTTCAGAAAGCGAAAGCAACGGATTTATTAAGCTGCTGAATAAAGTGGAACTCGGGAATGTTGTGAATGAAAGAGACGCATTGTCAAACGGAGCAGTTTCTTATTATACCCTCTATTATACGGACGGAGAAACACTGACGATTAGTCCGGGACATTATTTTAAGATTGGAGACACTTATTACGAATTCAAGAATTATGATGAATTGTGGGACAAGTTTGTAGAATTTAACAGCATACATTAAAATAATGTGGGTTCTACACTACCGCAGTGGAAAATCAATACAAGAAATAGAAGAAGAAGAAAAATTACTCGGTATAAAATTTTCTAAACAATATCGAGATTTTAATGAGAAATATGGGTATCTGTCTTTTTGCGGTAATGAAATTGGGGGATAGATACGAATAATTTGAGTGGGCTGGAAAGAAATTTGAAAAGGAAGGACAAATTTATGAAACATTGTGGAACGCAAAGGTTAGAGACAAATAGATTGATTTTAAGAAGGTATGCGAATGAAGATGCTGCAGCGATGTATAAAAACTGGGCGTCAGATAAAGAGGTTACAAAATTTCTGATGTGGCCGGCTCATTCGAATCAAGAAGTAAGCCAAAGTGTAATAGAAGATTGGGTAAATCAATATTCTCATGAAAATTATTATCATTGGGCTATTGTTTTGAAAGAAAATGGAGATGAGCCGATTGGCGATATTGCTGTTGTAAATATGAAAGAAGAAATTTCAATGGTACATATTGGTTATTGTATTGGAAGAGCATGGTGGCATAAAGGAATTACGTCAGAAGCATTAAAGGCGGTTATGCATTTTTTGTTTGATGTAGTAGATGTAAATCGGATTGAATCAAGGCATGACCCGAGAAATCCAAATTCGGGGAAAGTGATGAAAAAATGTGGGATGAAATATGAGGGGACTTTACGTAGTGCTGATTGGAATAATCAAGGCATTTGTGATGCCTGTTATTATGCGTTGTTAAAATCAGAACGCTAGCTTATTTTGTGGACTATATGGTGCAGTATTACTTTTTTATACAATAAAAACGAAATAAATAAATCCTAATTTGAAAGTATAGTTAATGGGATATAATATAAACAATAAGTATCGTGTAAGAAGTAGGGAGGATTGATAATATGATGTATCCTTTTATGACATTGAATGATGAAACTGAAATTGTACATTCTGACATGCAGGGAAATGGGACAGTAAAAGTGTATATTGAGAGACCGGATGAACAATATGGTTTTAAACATGCTACATGCTGGCTTCCGCATTATAAGTGGGAGGATATCTATCATTTTTCAGAAGAAGAGATTAAGCAGTTTGAAGAAATAATAAGATCAACGGCACATCTTATTATGGAGTTTTCTCAGGAAGGAGGCTTTGAGAATGCCTCAAATCTTTAGAATGGGAGAATACTGGATTTATTTCTGGACAAATGAAAATAAACCTGTTGAACCGATTCATGTACATATCGCAAAAGGAAAGCCTTCCGAAAATGCAACAAAGGTATGGATTACCAGTGCAGGGAAATGTCTCCTCTGCAATAATAATTCAAGAATACCATCACATACGTTGCGCAATATTATGAGAATGATTGAGGCACGTAGTGCTGATATTCTTCAGAAATGGTTTGCATATTTTGGAGAGATAAGCTATTATTGTTAATTTTCATTAAATCTCATTCAGATATGTTATGGAGAGACATATCACAAGTAAGTGAGGAATTTTCGCATTTGGGTGTAGAATTAACGGACGGTCTGTTACTTTCGCATGGAATAAGATATGAGTTTTAACCTTCAAATCTGCCGGTGCTCTTAAAGATATGCTATGTGTTTACTATGCAGAAAGAGAAACACAAAATGATACTGGATTGTAAAAAACGATAAATCCTAAATTGTTGAACGGAAAATTGGAATTTAACAGAGGAGGTGTATATGGGAGCGTGGGTTGATTTTTCGAACCGCATAGAAATAGGGAATCGGTCATGGAACAATGGGGCAATGCAGATATACGGATACGAAGAACTGACAGAGGAGTTCGTCAGAAATATTATTGCGTCGCCTGGAATCAGGCATATCCAGATTACGGAGAATCTTCCGAGAAATGCATATAAAATGATTGACAGGATTTTGGAAGAGCGGGCAGATATGTACTTTCGTATTTACAGCATGGGAGAAAAAGAGCCTGTAGATCTGAACTTTCTATCCGCTGGAACGGGATGAACGACCTGAGTTTGCTGAGCGGGTTTGAACAGCTGCGGAAGCTGGAACTTTGGTGGATAATGAAACTGGAGGATATTTTTTCATCAGTACATTGATCGGTCCGCAGATACTGAAGCTGATGGATCTGAAGTGGATAAAGAGCCTGCCAGATCGTTTAGGGTTGAAGGACTTGAAAGAGATCGGCATAAATAATGTTCCACTGGATATGAACAGGATTCCGGATGAAATTCGGAAGTTGATCCACCCGACATGGTTATGAGGAGAAATGCGTCTGCATGGAAAAAATAAATTTGAGGAGATAATATACATGAAAAAAGAAGTTGTTTTATGGTTGATTGTGATTGCCGTAATACTGGAATTGATGTTATCTGAACCCGCAGGAACAATCATTCCACTTATAATTTTAGTTCCGGTTTTCATATATCTTATCGTTGATATAATTAAGAATGGAATTAGATGGAAAAAGTAAAAAATTCAGTTTGTTAAGCTGACAAATCATGATTTGGAGATATGAATATGAAGACTTATAAGCTGCCTTGTGATTGGCAGATCTCTATACCCGATAACTGGCAGGGAGAATATGATAAAGATGATGGTCAATGCGTGTTTTATCCTGATAACAGCGATTTGACAATTCGTATAACGCCGTTTCATGCAGAAAGAGATGGTGTGCCTGCTCCAATAGAGGTGATGGAAAACGCGTATATCAGAACAATTCCAATGTCAGCAAAATTGCGAGATGCACATTTACTTAATCCGGATGGATTTACGGTAAGAATGTACGAGGGTACACTGCTGGAAGAAGGAAAAAGGGTTTATGTTATTTATATAGGATATTATTCTGCAGGGGAACTATTATCTATCAATGTATACGGCACAAATAAAACCGAATGCGAACAAGCCTTAAATATCATAAAAACAGTAAAAATGCGATGTTTTGAGAATGAGAAAGGTGATCGGGGTGAAACGATTTAATATGGCAGTAATAGCTGCTATTACCTGTGCTTGTTTAATACAGTTATCCGGATGTGCAAAGGATATAAACTATATCGTAGATCACGAGCCAAGTGTAAGAGGAACAGTAAGGGAAACTGATGAAGAGTATATCGTTATCGATGTAAGTGAAGAGGATGAAGTATATGACAGTTATGCCAGTCTTGAGGTATCTCTTGATGTTGAAAGAAAAGACAGCATGACAAGTTTTCGTGTTGGAGATGAAGTAGCCGTATATTATGATGGAAATATAGCAGAAACTTACCCGGCCCGGATCAATAAAGTCTATGCAATCCTTTATATAGGCGACCCGGAATGAAGCTTAGAGTTGCTAAGGATTACGTTTTTTGCATAAAGGGTAGTTTATCAATGATAAAGGGGGATCTGCAAGATGAAAAAGATGTTAATTATCATTGGAATTTTGGCAGTACTGCTCGTGGGGTGTGAAAAAACTGATATTGCCCAAACCTACAAGAAATCAGAAAATGATGGAATTTATTATACATATTATAAAATGAAAGATGGAACATGTAAATGCGATGATAAAACATATCAATACAGATTGGAGCTAACCGGTAGATTGCCTAATGCTGTAACAGATAGTTGTTATGTTGTACTTACGGACAATGAGAATTTAACTTTTGAAGATATATCAAATAGCTTGCTTGGCAGTTTGCTTGAGGATAGCAAGGCGATGCATGGTTCTGTCCTTGTAGAATGGAAATAACTTCGTATTTAAGATTTGAACTCCTGATTATCAGCGATTCAACACCGGTGCAACCTAAAGTTGACAAAGTGCACTTCAGGAAATATAGAAAAAGAAAAATTATACTATGGTTGCTATTCCTTGTACGATTTTATTTGTACTGGGGCTTCTAATTCTTGCCTTAACTACAAGAGGATATTTTTCATGGTCGGAATATCATTCATTTATATTTCTTGGTTTTGGTGTTGGATTTTTAGGGTTTGTTTATTCCGCAGGAGTTATGGAGGCATATGAGCTATTGGTGAATAACGCACAGTATTCTACACGCTTCTTCTTTAAACCAAAGAGGAAGTTGAGAGAAAAGGTTGATACAATGTTGAGATAAATTATGGTTTATGGAGGAAACGAAGTATGTGGATATGCCCAAAATGTGGAAGAGAATTTAAAAGAACAAATCAAGGTCATTATTGTGGGAAAGCACCTGAAACAGTAATAGATTATATAGATTCGCAACCCATAGAGACACGCACCCATTTAACAGAAATGATGACTATATTACAAAATAGTGTTCCGGGCGTAAATGAACGTATATTATGGAGTATGCCGTATTATGAGAAAGAAGGAAAATCCATTTCCTTTTCCGCTTGTAAAAATCACATCAGTTTTTATGTGGGGGTTGAAGCTATTGAAAAATTTGCGTTGGAATTAAAAGAAGTTGTTACTAGGAAAAATGCAATATATTTTCTTTATGACAGAGAGCTGCCTGCAAAATTGATTGAAAATATTACAAAATGGTGTTTAAGCTGATTTGATAAATACTAAGTTGTCTAAACGAAGGTTGAAATTTATTATACGCAACTTTTGGTTGACAAATATTGAGTTACAAAAATTAAAATCGGAAGTCACGGAAGATGAGTACAAATATACAATCAATGAAGCTGAAAAGAAGCATTTTTCGTATTGGCTGATAATTATTGTTCCTTTTATAATGGCACTGGTTGTATTAATGTTTTACTATTACTTTTACCAAGGATAAATATAGGTGATACAGAGTAAAGAATAGTGTCTGTTAAGAACTAAGATTTTTGTGCGAGAGTTAGTTTGCTAATTGAAAGGTGATGGAAATGAAGAATTATACAACAATATCGAAGGCGGCATTAGCAATATGTATAGGTTTAATTATTTTATCTGTGGTAAATGGGATTACGGGATTTATAAATTCTGCTATTTCATTTAGCGGAACAGCAATCTGCATTCTTGGATTTTCCATAGCGATATTTGCGATTACAATATTAGAGAAAGAAAGAGCAAAAAGGAAACACGGATAACAGATGGCAAAAAGAAATCTTGAATATAGAGGTGGCTGTAATTTGAAGGAGTGGATCTTAAGACGCAGTTTAGAAGAGAGTGGACAGGTAATGTTCTGCTCTTTTTTGTATGCGCAGAGGATGGTATCTTTTATATTTCTTTGAAAAAATACAGAATAAGGTCTTCTCAAAAATGGTCAACTATATATAATAAAAATTAACCAAGTTGGTCAAAAGGAGGATTCATGAACGAAAAGTTTTATAGTCTGCCAAAGGAAAAACAACAGGCAATTATCAATGCCGGCTATCGGGTATTCTCACAGAACAGTTATAAAAAGAGCCCGATGCAGGAGGTCGCTGATGCAGCAGGAATCAGTAAGTCGCTTCTTTTTCACTATTTTCAAAATAAGAAAAAATTTTATATGTTTCTCTGGACGACCTGCGGCAGAATTTCTATTTCTACAATGACGGCTTATGGATGTTATGACCGCAGAGATCTGTTTGAAATGATGGAACGGGGATTGAGGGCAAAAATGCATATTATGAAAAAATATCCCTTTATGGGGAACTTTGTGATCCGTGCCTTTTATGAAACCGATCCTTCTATTCAAACGGAAATCGAGAAGAGCTATGCCAGATTGATTTCTATGAAAGCTGCCCCGTCGTGGGCTAATCTGGAGCCGGATCAGTTTGTTGAGGGCGTGGAGCCTGAGAGAATTCTCAGGGAAATGTATCTTGTCTCAGAGGGATATCTGTGGGAACTACAGAAGAAGGGTTCTCTGCAGACAGAAGAGGACATCGAAAAAATAGAAGCGGACTTCCGGGAAATGATTGCATTCTGGAAAAAGATATATCTGAGAAAGAAGGGTTAAATGATGAACGCAATACGAACAGAGGGGCTTACGAAATATTATGGAAGGTCCCGGGGAATTGTTGATCTTGATCTGGAGGTATGTGAGGGTGAATTCTTTGGATTTATTGGTCCAAATGGAGCCGGAAAAAGTACGACGATCCGTGTTCTGATGGGACTGATACAGAAAACTCATGGCAGCGCATGGGTACTGGAAAAGGATATTTCCAAAGAAAAAGAACAGATTCTGTCTGAGATCGGTTATCTTCCCTCAGAAGCGGTTTTCTATCCAGATATGCGAGGCCGGGATCTGATCCGCCTTTCGGCGGAGCTGCACCGGAAAGACTGCCGGAAAGTATCCGCTGATCTGTGCGAGCGTCTGCAGCTGGATCCTTCTCGACGGATCGGCGAGCTTTCGTTTGGAAACAGGAAGAAACTGGCTGTTATCTGTGCCCTGCAGCATGATCCAAGACTCTGCATTCTGGATGAACCAACCGGAGGGCTGGATCCTCTGATGCAGCGGGAATTCTTTGAAATACTGAAGGAAAGAAACAAGAAGGGCATGACAGTATTCCTTTCCTCACATATCCTCTCCGAAGTCCAGCGCTTTTGCGGCCGGGCTGCGATTATACGGGAGGGCAGAATTATAGCTTCCGGAAGTGTGGAGGAACTGGCACGTACAAACGCAAAACGGATTTCTGTCCGTGGAAATTTTGACCCTTCCGGTCTGCCGGATGTACGGGATCTGCAGAAGGCTGATGACTCCACCAGTTTTCTGTACGGTGGTGATATCAATCTGCTTCTGGACAGACTTAGCAGGCAGCGAATTATGGATCTTAGCATATCCGAACCGGATCTGGAAGAGATTTTTCTTCATTATTATACGGAAGGAGAGGAACAGGTATGACAATCTTCAGACATGAACTGCGCCAGGGCCGGACGGCTCTGATTATATGGTCTGCATCCATCGCGTTTCTTTTTGCGGTATGTGTTTTTCTATTTCCGGAGATGAAGGGGGAAATGGATCAGGTCAGTGACGTTTTTTCGACCATGGGGAATTTCAGTGCTGCCTTTGGCATGGATCAGGTAAGCTTTGGTACCTTGACCGGTTTCTACGCTATTGAATGTGGAAATATCCTTGGACTTGGAGGAGCTTTGTATGCCGCCATGTGCGGGATCTCAATGCTGTCTAAAGAAGAAAAGGGGCATACGGCAGAATTCCTTTTGACCCACCCGGTCAGCCGGAGACGAATCATGAGCGGAAAACTTGCGGCGTTATTTTTTCAGATTATGGTCCTCAATGCCTTTGTACTGCTCATCTCAATAATCTCCATTTATGCGGTGGGAGAAGATATTCCCTGGAAAGAGATTCTCCTGCTTCATCTGGCCTATGCTCTATTGCAGATAGAGATTGCTTCTATATGTTTCGGTATTTCAGCCTTTCTGCGGAAAGGAAGTCTGGGAGTCGGTCTTGGACTTGCGATTATACTCTATTTTCTTAATATTATTGCAAATATATCTGAATCCGCTGAATTTCTGAAGTATATTTCTCCGTACGGTTACGCAGAAGGTGCAGAAATTGTAACAAATATAAGCCTGGACGGAGTAATGGTAGTGCTGGGAATGCTCTATGGAGCATGCGGGATTGCTGCAGGCTATATGAAATACAATAGGAAAGATATTCTATAGAAAACGGATTTGAGACATCCAGACAAGCGTGTCGGGTTGAAAATACGGCATTTTCTCACTTTGTGTCGTGTAAATAATCGGACTTTTGACATACTCTGTTACTCAAGGAGGTATGGTGAATGGATCAGAAAAAGACAGGTCAGTTTTTGAAAACGCTGCGTAAAGAAAAAAATATCACGCAAGAAGTGCTGGCAGAAGCTTTAAATGTATCCAGCAGAACAGTATCCAGATGGGAAACAGGAAGCAATATGCCGGATATCAGTTTGCTTGTCGAACTAGCAGAGTTCTATCAAGTTAGTATACCTGAAATCATTGACGGAGAAAGGAAAAGTGAGAAAGTGGAGCAGGAAACAAAAGATACAGCAATAAAAATGGCAGAATACAGTAAAAATGAGCTTAATACAGAAAAAATGAAAATAATAAGTGTTTTTCTCATGACATTTGGGGCATTTATTATGATATCTTCTTTTGCAATCTTTCCAAGTGAAAGTAGTTGGGGAAGCATTTATGCAATAATTGGCGGAATGATACTAACAGCAGGAATTTATTTTAGACTGAAACCCGTGCTGCTGAAAAGAAGTTTGCGAATAGTATGTATTGCCGGATGCGCTGTTGTGTTATTTGGAATATTTACAGTTTCAGATTATATTGCAGTTTCACAATTTCATCAGGTTCCACGGTTCAGCTATGAGAAATCCTATGGAGAAGATATAGTCGAACATAAAACATTATTTTATACGGTTATTCAAAAAAATCCAGGAACTGAAAATGAAAACGTAGAAATTGAAAAATGATTTCATACCGATTTCAGTTAGGCTGGTAAAAGTTATGTTATAGAAGAAAATGACAGGATACCTAGTGAATGATATAATAAGGAAAACGGCTTAAAAATTGAGACATAAGCGGGGGAAAGTTTTGAGAATAGAAATCAGAGACTTGCGAAAAAAGGACTATAAAAAAGCGATACAATTTGCAATTACAGGGATGCATTTTGACTGGTATTTAAATAATAAATTTTTGCTCAATGCGTATGGACGGTATTTTTGGTATCTTGAACTGAACCGCGCGACACAGATTTTTGCGGCCTATGTAAATGGCAAATTTGCAACGTGCTTTGCCATACGATCGCTTATTAAAATGACGCAATTGCACATAATATTCCTGTGAAGATTAAAAATACTCCTGCTATGCGGTACAACATGAGTGCCAGATCCGAAGGTTCTGCGTTTTTATACCACCAACCACGAAAGAGATACCAT
>QWCV01003842.1_pt1 | contig 21903 bp, 21 predicted proteins | sample 1972621 | NCBI WGS metagenome assembly QWCV01 (sample SAMN09866699, study PRJNA288562) | Human gut metagenome isolate pre2_stool, whole genome shotgun sequencing... | isolation source: gut | host: Homo sapiens | place: USA: California | reverse complement strand
CCTGGCGCGCAACGGCAACCGTCTGGTGTCCACATGCGCGGACATGCTCTCCAATCATGAGGAGCTGGTCTCCGCCTGGCAGGTGCTCCAATCCGTCAAGGCCGTCAACGGCCTCAACTCGCATGACCAGTGGATCCGCGCCGCCGTCGGCTTCGGCGCAGACGAACGGGCGGTTCGTGACGCCACGGACGATTGGCTCGTGGTCGACTACCTCATGCGCAATACAGATAGGCATTACAACAACTTCGGTCTGATCCGGAACATCGAGACCCTTGCGGTCCGCCCGGCTCCGATCTACGACACCGGCGCGAGCCTGTGGAGCGGCGAGCTCGATGTGGACGGCCGAGACTGGTTCGCCAAGCCGTTCTATTCGGCGACCGGACGCCCCTCGGCCTTGCGGCAGCTCAAACTGGTGGAGGATTGGGGCCGGTTCAATCTGGATGCTCTGTCGGACTGGCCCGACGAGGTGGCGCATGAGTTGTCGCGCATGCGCATGTTCGCGCCCGAACGCCTCGATGCCATCCGGGTACAGTTGGTAAAGCGTATCGGGATGCTCCGCAGGATCAGGGAAGGTGAGGTCCTTCGTGTTTCTGGCCCGATCCGCAATAAAACGGATTTGATGGACAGGTTTGGCGAGACGTTGCGGAAGAACCTTGGACAACGGGACGGGGATGCCAGAAGCGTCGGAACCGGACCGGATGCGTTGAGCCGTCATCTGAACCGCTAGCGCAACGAATCACTACTGGAATAATGGACTTTGCAACCGGAACACGAAAAGAGGAGCATGATGCCTAATCCTGAGCTGTCGCAGCGCATACGGGCATTGCCCGAGGAACTGCTCGGCCTTGAGCGCGAGCCGGGAACCGCCGAATGTCTGCGGAGGATTGACGCGTTGAAGGGCCGGGCCCGCGCGTTGGACTGACCCTGGAGGACACGTCGCTGGTATTGGAGGGCGAGTTCGTCCCATCGGACTCGCCGGCCAGATACGTGTTCGCAGCGCGAGGGGTCGCTGACGGCATGGCCTACGTGCGCGAATATGCTGAGGAGGGGCGGAAGCTGGACGAGGAACTGGTTCGGCGTGTCCATGAGGTGACCGCGCTGGATCTCCAACCGTTCGCCCGCGGCACGTTCCGCCCGTACGGTTATCTGGCGAGGACCACCGCGACCCGTGTCAAGACCGCGGACCCGCTGGAGATCCGCGACGACCTGCGATCCTTGATCGACGGGTTGGATGGCTGCGCAGCGCATCCGCTGCTCAGGGCCGCCGGTTTCCACGCGATGTTCGAGAACATCCATCCGTTCATGGATGGCAATGGGCGGACCGGCCGCCAGCTGCTCAACTTCGTGCTGCTACGGAACGGATACCGTCCCGCAGCCATCAAATACGATGCGGGTCGGGCATACGCGCGCGGCCTGGAGGCATGGCAGGTGGACGGCAAGCCGGATTCGTTCTGCTCCATTTTCCTAGACTGCGTGGAACAGGAGGAACAGACGCTCGTCGATCTGATCGAGCGGCTTCGCCATCTGAGATAGGTCGCGGGAACACTCGTATGCTTCTTTCGTGTGCGTCGGTAAGCCGCTGATATGCACAGAAGAATGAGATTATTCTTGGGTTCCTGTAGGTGCCTCGTGGAGAACGAGCGTAATCGGCATGTTTCCCAAAAATCGAAAACCTTGGAACAAAGCCAAAAACAGCCGGCCACGTGTATCATGCGAGGTGCGCATGATAACTGTAGTCATGGCTCCAAGTGTCTCATGGGCTTGAGACCGGCGTGGATGCCGACGGCACGGATACAGGACGGCGGATTGGTAGACGCGTAGTATTAAGACGGTGTTCGAACGGTCAAGAAAAGAGGAACGAACATGTCGATGAAGGACGCGCTGAAGAAAGCTAAGATCGCCGCGATGAAGGCCAAGGACAAGGCCAAGCTCAACCCGATCAACCTGACGTTGGCGGACATCCAGAACCTGGAGATCGCCAACGGTCACGGAGCGACCGACGAGGAAGTGCTCAAGGTCATCCAGAAGGGCGTCAAGACCCGTCGTGAGACCGCCAAACTGTACGAAGACAAGGGACTGGCGGACAAGGCCGCTCCCGAAACCGCCGAGGCCGATTTCCTGGAAACCTTCCTGCCGGCGGCCGCCAGCGACGAGGACTACGCCAAAGCCGTCGCCGACGCCGTGGCAGAAGTGAACCCGGCCGGCCCCAAGGACATGGGTCGCGTCGTCAAAGCCGCTCGTGCCGCGCTTGCCGGCAAAACCATCGATGGTGGCAAGCTGGCCGGTCTGGTCAAGGCCGAGCTCAACAAGTAATCGTCTACGAGCAGCGTCTCTTTCCGTGTACGAAAAGCGGGTCCAAACAACAAACGTTTGGACCCGCTTTTCGTAAGGAACGCGAATGTGCTGGCTCAACGCTCGTGATGGTCGATATGGTCGGACACCACGTCGCCGATGGTCTGCACGATCTGCACGAGAATGACGCACAGGATCACGGCAACGGTCATCACGTCGTACTGGTAACGCTGGTAGCCGTAACGGATGGCGATATCGCCCAGGCCGCCCGCGCCGACGGTACCGGCCATGGCGGAGAAGCCGAACAGGGTGATGAACGTCAGTGCCGCACCGCGCACCAGCGATGGCAGGCTTTCGAACAGCAGCACCTTGAACACGATCTGCAGGTTGCTGGCACCGAAGCTTTGCGCGGCCTCCACCAGACTGCCGTCCACTTCGGCGAGCGACTGTTCCACCACGCGCGCCACGAACGGAGCCGCGGTGATGACCAGCGGCACGATGGCGCCCGGCACGCCGAGCGAGGTGCCGACAATCAGTCGGGTCAGCGGGATGATGGCCACCAGCAGAATGATGAACGGCACGGAACGCACGATGTTCACGATCCAGCCGAGCACGGTGTTGAGCGGTGCGTTCGGACGGATGCCCTTTTTCGCGGACGTGATGAGCAGCACGCCGACCGGCAGGCCAATCACATATGCCAGCAGCGTCGCCACAGCAGTCATGATGATCGTGTCACGCACGCCTTCGACCAGCAGTTCGCCATAATCGGCGATGAATTGCGAAACCACCTGTCCCATCTCACTTCACCTCTTTCTGGGCGGAATCATCGGCCGCCCCATTCTTCGCGCCATCCGCCGTTTCGTGCGTATGTCGATGGTTCGTCACCTTCGCGTCGGCGATCAAAGTCTTCAGAATGTCACTGTGCGGATCGGCGAACAGCGCTTCCGTATCGCCCATTTCCACAATGCGGCCTCCGTCTATCATGGCCACACGGTCGCAGATGTTGCGTGCCACGGACAGCGAATGCGTGATGACGACCAGCGTCACATTAAGTTCACGGTTGATGCGACGCAGCAGGTCGAGGATCTGCGCCGTCGTGGTGGAGTCGAGCGCGCTGGTGGCCTCATCGCACAGCATGATGGACGGATTGTTGGCCAACGCCCTTGCGATGGCCACGCGCTGCTGCTGGCCGCCGGACAGCTGGCTGGGGTAGCGGTCGGCCAGATCAGCCAGACCGACCAGATCGAGCAGATACCGCGCACGTTCCTCACGCTTGGCTTTCGGCGTGTGGTTGAGTTCCAGCGGGAAGGTCACGTTGCGCAGCACGGTGCGCTGTTGGAACAGGCTGAAGTTCTGGAAGATCATGCCGATTCCGGCGCGCACGTCCGCCAGCTCCTTGCCTTTCACGCCGGTGATGTCTCGTCCGTCGATGAGCACCTTGCCGGAAGTGGGGCGTTCCAGCAGGTTGATGCAACGCACCAATGTCGATTTGCCCGCGCCGGACGAGCCGAGAATGCCGAAGACCTCACCCGAATCGATGGTCAGGTTAATGTCGTGCAGCACCTCATGCGCTTCGGCGCCACTGCCGTAGCTTTTGTGCAGATGGTCGATCTGAATCGTCATAATGTCCTGTTCCTAATCGTGTTCCATAACAAGAATGCCGCAGGGTAGTATACCTGCGGCATTGAACTCCTACTGCCGAAGCGGGTCTTAGAAGACCGGAACGACAGCGCCCTTGTAGTTCTTGTTGATGTAGTCACGCACCTCGTCGGACTTCAAAGCCTTCTTGAGCTCCTTGGTCTTGGCGGTGTTCTCATTGCCTTCCTTCACCACGAGGATGTTCTGGTAGGTCTTCGCGGCCAGACCGTCGGCCTTCTCGGTGGCTAGCGTGTCCTTGGTCGGGTCGAAGCCGGCCTGGATGGCGTAGTTGCCGTTCAGGGCTGCGATGTCGACATCCTTGATGACGGTCGGCACGACGGCGGCCTCAAGTTCCTTGAACTTCAGGTTTTTCGGATTGGAGGTGATGTCCTTCGGCGTGGCGTTGATGTCCTTCGGATCCTTCAGCTTGATCAGGCCGGCATCCTGCAGCAGCAGAAGCGCGCGGGCCTCGTTGGTGGCATCATTCGGCACGGCCACGGTGGCGCCGTCCTGAAGATCCTTCAGCTCCTTGGTCTTGCCCGGGTACAGGCCGAACGGCTCGAAGTGGATGCCCTCCACGGACACCAGATGCGTGCCCTTCTCCTTGTTGAAGTTGTCGAGGTACGGCTTGTGCTGGAAGTAGTTGGCGTCAACCTCGCCATCCTCGGTGGCGGTGTTCGGCTGCACGTAGTCGGTGAATTCCTTGACGACCAGCTTGTAGCCGTCCTTCTCGACGAGCGGTTTGACCGCCTTGTTCAGGATCTCCGCGTGCGGGGTCGGGGAGGCGGCCACGGTGATGGTCTTGTCGTCCTCCTTGGAGGCGGCACCGTTGGAACCGGAATTGCCGCAGCCTGCCAGGCCGAAGGTCGCGAGCGTGGTGACGGCGAGCAGTGCGCCGAGAATCTTCTTGTTACGCATGGTTGAGTTCCTCTCTCTCAATTTCGCTACACGGCCCGGACGCTTACTGCGGTTGCGGGCCAACGATTGACCAATATAGAGGAACCTGTGACGGCAACACGTCGCGCGCTTATCGGAATTATTTATAAAGGGCGCGAAAACCGCAGGAATATGCGAAAAACAGACTTGTGAATCGTAAATAATCTTGCGGAAACACCGTCATATAACGCCGAAATGCTTAAGCGCGTTGGCTATGCCGGCGTCGTCGACGCTGTCGGTGACGTAATCGGCCGCCGCTTTCGGCTCGTCGGTGGCGTTGCCCATTGCCACGCCGATTCCCGCGAATCGTAGCATGTCCACATCGTTGCCGCCGTCGCCGAATGCGATCGCATTGTCTTTCGTCCAACCGAAATGCTCCAGCATCACCTGCATACCAACCGCCTTGCCTCCATCGGCGGGAATCAGATCGGTGAAAGCGGGATGCCATCTGACGCCGCGCACGTTGCTGCACATGCTGGCGATTTCGGCTTCCATCGTCTCGTCCACATACGGGCTGATTTGGAACGTGGAATGGTTTGCGATGCGTTCGCGCGGATCATGCACGTCGATTTTCGGCGCGGTCTTGCCGAGACTGTTCCACGTGCGTTCCAATGCGGCGTTCGTGCGATTGAAATACCCGTAGTCGCTTTCCGCATAGTTGGCGACCACGTCGGCATGCGTTTCAAGCCAGTCGGTGATCAGCTTCACGTCGGCCTGGTCGATCGGATGCCGGTAGTCGAGACCGTCGCGCGTGGTGCAATACTGGCCGTTAAGTCCCACGATGCCGTCGAACGTGACGGGAATGGTATCAAGCACCACGCCCATGTAGGAGGGTGCGCGGCCCGAACAGATGAACACCTTCACGCCATTGCGCTGCAATGCATGCAACGCGTCGACGGTGGACTGCGGCACCACATGCGTGACGAAACTCGTCAACGTGCCGTCGATGTCGAAAAACGCCGTCTTGATGTCCTGAGCCATGCTGCCTCCATGAAAAACCATGTCAAACCCGGTATCCAGCTTACGAGGATATGTGCGAAAACGTCGTGCACGGCACGGAACACGACCACGAAAATAGGAAAAACGGCCGGATGTGCCTACAATCGTCAACCATGAGCGAACATATCGAAATCACGCCGGAGATCATCGAAATCAGGCACTATCTGCATGCGCACCCCGAACGCAGCTTCAAGGAATACGAGACCAGCGCCTACATTGAGAAGCTGCTGCGCGCACACGACATCGAAGTGCTCAACAATCCGCTCGAAACCGGCGTGGTCGGACTGATCCGCGGCGACCAGCCGGGACCACGCATCGCATTGCGCGCCGACATCGATGGTCTGCCCATCCAGGAAGACACCGGTCTGCCGTTCTCATCCGTCAACGACGGCGTGATGCACGGCTGCGGCCACGACCTGCACATGTCGTACATGCTCGGTGCCGCGTTCTGGCTCGCCAAGCGCCGCAAACACATCAAGGGCTCCATCAAACTGCTGTTCCAGCCCGCCGAGGAACTTGGCCTCGGCGCGAAGGCCATGGTCGACGCGGGACTGCTCGCCGACGTATCAGCCGCCATCGGCGCGCACAACAACCCGAACTACGCGCCCGGACAGATCGCCGTCGGCCCCGAACCGATGATGGCCGGCTGCGTGAAATTCCATGTAACCCTGCACGCCACTGGCACACACGCCGGCTATCCGCACAAGGGCACCGGCCCGATCGAGGCGCTCGCCACGATGGTCCTCGCATTGCAGACCATCGTGAGCCGTAACGTATCGCCGTTCCATCCGCTCGTGCTGTCCATCACCGAAATGCACGGCGGCCACGTGTGGAACGTCGTACCCGACAAGGCGAGCTTCCAAGGCACCGTACGATACTTCCACAAGTCCGACGGTGAACTGGTGGGGAAACGCTTCAAGCAACAGGTCCAGTCCATTGCGGCCGGTTACGGCATCACCGCCGACATCGATTGGGACGACTTCCAGAATCCGCTCGTCTCCGATACGGAACTTTCCAAGATAGTCGCCGACAACGTGCGCGATTACGCCCAGCTCGAACCCATCCACCCGTCGATGGCGGGGGAGGACTTCTGCGATTTCATGCCCGTCACCATGCCTGTGTTCGCCTTCATCGGATCCAACGGCGAGGAAGGCTGCCCGGATTGGCACAGCCCGCACTTCGTCGGTCTTGACGAATCGCTGCAAGCCGGCGTGGAATTCTACGCCAACGCGGCGCTGACGGTGCTCAACGAACTGTCGTGACGCCACGTGCGGAACGCCGTAATCGCAATTTTCATAATCGTAAAAACACAACATATCCAACAAATCAACGGTAGGTTAGGCAGCTATGACAGACATTCGCTTCGCACTCGCCCAAATCGACATCTGCGTCGGAGACCTTGATTCCAACGCCGACAAGGTCATGCGATACGCGCATCTCGCCGCTCAGCAGGGCGCGCAAGTCGTCGTGTTCCCGGAAATGACATTGACCGGATACCCCATCGAAGACCTCGCCCTGCGTGCCACCTTCCGCAAAGCCGCATGGGACAAAGCCAACTGGCTCGCCACCGAACTGGCATCCGACGGTCTCGGCGAACTATATGTGGTGGTCGGCACTGTAGGCACCGACCGTGAAACCTCCAAACCGCGCAACCGACTCGTCGTCCTGCACGACGGCGTTGTCTGGGCCGGCTACGACAAGCATTTCCTGCCCAATTACGGCGTGTTCGACGAATTCCGCATCTTCAGCCCCGGCAACAAATCCATGGTGCTCGACGTGAACGGCGCGCGCATCGGCGTGGCCATCTGCGAGGACATCTGGCAGGACGGCGGCCCTGTGGCCGAACTCGCCAAGGAGAACATCGACCTGCTGCTGACCATGAACGGTTCGCCATACGAGGAAGGCAAAACCGACACCCGTCTCGACCTCGCGGTGCGCCGCGCGGCCGAAGTGAACGCCCCGATGATCTACCTGAACCAAGTGGGCGGCCAGGACGACCTCGTTTTCGACGGCGGCAGCTTCGTTGTGGACACCAACGGCACCCTGCTTGAGCGCTCGCCGATGTTCATGGAGGATCTGAGCTTCTTCGACTTGGACACGTCCGTGGAGCATCAGAAGGTCGGTATGATCGCAGCCAAGCCCGATCCGGACGAGGAAGTGTACACCGCCTGCGTGCTGGGTCTGAAGGATTACATGGCCAAGAACCATTTCAAGGGCGTGTGCCTGGGCCTGTCCGGCGGCATCGATTCCGCGCTCGTGGCTGCCATGGCGGCCGACGCGGTGGGCGGCGAGAACGTGTACGGCATCTCCATGCCGAGCATGTATTCGTCCGACGGATCCAAGGACGATGCAGCTGATCTGGCGCGCAATATCGGCGCGCATTATGACATCCAGCCCATCGAGCCGCTGTTCGTCTCCTTCCAAAACCAGCTGGAACTGGAAGGCGTCGCCGCCGAGAACCTGCAGGCGCGCATCCGCGGCGTCATCGTCATGGCCTACTCGAACTCCAAAGGACTGCTGGCCGTGGCCACCGGCAACAAGTCCGAACTGGCATGCGGCTATTCCACAATCTACGGCGATGCGGTCGGCGGCTATGCGCCGATCAAGGACCTGCTCAAGACCCGCGTGTGGGAGATCTCCCGCTGGCGCAACAAGGCTGCCGCCGCCGGCATGGGCATCGGCGGTCTGCATGTCGTCGGCAACGAGCAGGGGAGCGCGGGCACTCCGCTGCCGGATGGTGTGATGATCCCCGTCAACTCGATCGAGAAGGCGCCGTCCGCCGAATTACGCCCAGGGCAGAAGGATTCCGATTCGCTGCCGGAATACGCGCTGCTCGATCAAGTATTGGCGATGTACATCGAGCATGCTCATGGCCGCGCCGACCTGCTGGCCGACGGCTTCGACGAGGCAACCGTCGACACGGTCATGCGATTGGTCGACCGCGCCGAATGGAAGCGTCGCCAGTATCCGCTGGGACCGAAGGTGACGGCGCTGGCGTTTGGACGTGATCGCCGTCTGCCGGTCACCAACGCATTCCGCGAATAATCGGCGATCGCAAGTAGAACATCGAGAGCCGAAGGAAGCCGATATGGAAAAGCAGTGGTATTTCAACACCGTCACCGAGCAGCCGGAATTGGGCATGATTTCCCCGGCAAGCCACCGCATGGGGCCGTACAGAACCCGTGAGGACGCGCTCGACGCGTGGAAGATCGTGCAGGAACGCAATCTCAAATGGGAGGAACAGGACCGCGAATGGAAACGCTGGTCAGCGGACGGCTCGGCATCTTCCGAAAAGTGAATTCCATATGAAAACCACGCCCGATTGTGATTTATGTCACTAATTTCGGGCGTGGTTTTCAGGCTTTTCGCAGATGATTGCCGTTACAATCATGAAGTAGCGACGGCGTAACGATGCGTCGCCAACCGACACCCAGTAAGGAGTGGAAATGGCAGCAGTTGATGCAACGGCGGTCTCCCAGGAGGAACTTGAGGCTAAGGCCTGGGAAGGCTTCACCGAGGGCAACTGGCAGAAGGACATTGATGTCCGCGACTTCATCCAGAAGAACTACACGCCATATGAGGGCGACGAGTCCTTCCTGGCTGACGCCACCGACAAGACCAAGCACCTGTGGAAGTATCTGGACGACAACTATCTGTCCGTGGAGCGCAAGCAGCGCGTCTACGACGTGGACACCCACACCCCGGCGGGCATCGACGCCTTCCCGGCCGGCTACATCGATTCCCCGGAAGTCGACAATGTGATTGTCGGTCTGCAGACCGATGTGCCGTGCAAGCGCGCCATGATGCCGAACGGCGGCTGGCGTATGGTCGAGCAGGCCATCAAGGAAGCCGGCAAGGAGCCCGATCCGGAGATCAAGAAGATCTTCACCAAGTACCGCAAGACCCACAACGACGGCGTCTTCGGCGTCTACACCAAGCAGATCAAGGTAGCTCGCCACAACAAGATCCTCACCGGCCTGCCGGATGCCTACGGCCGCGGCCGCATCATCGGCGATTACCGTCGTGTGGCCCTGTACGGCGTGAACACGCTGATCAAGTTCAAGCAGCGCGACAAGGACTCCATCCCGTACCGCAACGACTTCACCGAGCCGGAGATCGAGCACTGGATCCGCTTCCGTGAGGAGCATGACGAGCAGATCAAGGCCCTGAAGCAGCTGATCAACCTCGGCAACGAGTACGGCCTCGACCTGTCCCGCCCGGCACAGACCGCACAGGAAGCCGTGCAGTGGACCTACATGGGCTACCTCGCCTCCGTCAAGAGCCAGGACGGCGCCGCCATGTCCTTCGGCCGTGTCTCCACCTTCTTCGACGTCTACTTCGAGCGCGACCTGAAGGCCGGCAAGATTACCGAGACCGACGCACAGGAGATCATCGATAACCTGGTCATGAAGCTGCGCATCGTGCGCTTCCTGCGCACCAAGGATTACGACGCGATCTTCTCCGGCGATCCGTACTGGGCGACTTGGTCCGACGCCGGCTTCGGCGACGACGGCCGTACCATGGTCACCAAGACCTCGTTCCGTCTGCTCAACACCCTGACCCTCGAGCACCTCGGACCTGGCCCGGAGCCGAACATCACCATCTTCTGGGATCCGAAGCTGCCGGAAGCCTACAAGCGCTTCTGCGCCCGAATCTCCATCGACACCTCGGCCATCCAGTACGAGTCCGATAAGGAAATCCGCTCCCACTGGGGCGACGACGCCGCCATCGCATGCTGCGTCTCCCCGATGCGCGTGGGCAAGCAGATGCAGTTCTTCGCCGCCCGTGTGAACTCCGCCAAGGCCCTGCTGTACGCCATCAACGGCGGACGTGACGAGATGACCGGCATGCAGGTCATCGACAAGGGCGTCATCGACCCGATCAAGCCGGAAGCCGATGGCACGCTGGATTACGAGAAGGTCAAGGCCAACTACGAGAAGGCCCTCGAATGGCTGTCCGAGACCTATGTGATGGCTCTGAACATCATCCATTACATGCATGATAAGTACGCTTACGAGTCCATCGAGATGGCTCTGCACGACAAGGAAGTGTACCGCACCCTCGGCTGCGGCATGTCCGGCCTGTCGATTGCGGCCGACTCCCTGTCCGCATGCAAGTACGCCAAGGTCTACCCGATCTACAACAAGGACGCCAAGACCACGCCGGGCCACGAGAACGAGTACGTCGAAGGCGCCGATGACGATCTGATCGTCGGCTACCGCACCGAAGGCGACTTCCCGCTGTACGGCAACGATGATGACCGTGCCGACGACATCGCCAAGTGGGTCGTCTCCACCGTCATGGGCCAGGTCAAGCGTCTGCCGGTGTACTCCCACGGCATGCTGCCGTCCATGTTCTCCGTCGGCAAGATCGACTACAACGACGCTCTTGACGGCATCTCGCTGACCAACACCATCACCCCTGATGGTCTGGGCCGCGACGAGGAAGAGCGTATCGGCAACCTCGTTGGCATCCTGGACGCCGGCAATGGCCACGGCCTGTACCACGCCAACATCAACGTGCTGCGCAAGGAGCAGCTCGAGGATGCCGTCGAGCATCCGGAGAAGTACCCGCACCTGACCGTGCGCGTCTCCGGCTACGCGGTGAACTTCGTCAAGCTCACCAAGGAACAGCAGCTCGACGTGATTTCCCGTACGTTCCACCAGGGCGCTGTCGTCGACTGAACGGCACAATCAGCCAAATGAAAGCCGCCGCATGAAACGACGGTAATGCGAAGGGACGGAGCTCGTGGCTTCGTCCCTTTCGCTTTTCCCATATCGTTTTCCCATATGATTGGGATGGCAGATGAAAGGGGACATTGATGTCTGAACATATTTTCCGTTCCACGACCAGACACATGCTGAGGGATTCCAAGGACTACGTCAACCAGACGCTGATGGGAGGCCTGTCCGGATTCGAATCGCCAATCGGCTTGGACCGTCTCGACCGCATCAAGGCGTTGAAAAGCGGCGATATCGGTTTCGTGCACTCGTGGGACATCAACACTTCCGTGGATGGTCCTGGCACCAGAATGACCGTGTTCATGAGCGGATGCCCTCTGCGCTGCCAGTACTGCCAGAATCCGGATACTTGGAAGATGCGCGACGGCAAGCCCGTCTACTACGAAGCCATGGTCAAGAAAATCGAGCGGTATGCCGATTTATTCAAGGCCACCGGCGGCGGCATCACTTTCTCCGGCGGCGAATCCATGATGCAGCCGGCTTTCGTGTCCCGCGTGTTCCATGCCGCCAAGCAGATGGGAGTGCATACCTGCCTCGACACATCCGGATTCCTCGGTGCGAGCTACACCGATGACATGGTGGATGACATCGACCTGTGCCTGCTTGACGTCAAATCCGGCGATGAGGAGACCTACCATAAGGTGACCGGCGGCATCCTGCAGCCGACCATCGACTTCGGACAGCGTCTGGCCAAGGCAGGCAAGAAGATCTGGGTGCGTTTCGTGCTCGTGCCGGGCCTCACATCCTCCGAAGAAAACGTCGAGAACGTGGCGAAGATCTGCGAGACCTTCGGCGACGCGTTGGAACATATCGACGTATTGCCCTTCCACCAGCTTGGCCGTCCGAAGTGGCACATGCTGAACATCCCATACCCGTTGGAGGACCAGAAAGGCCCGTCCGCGGCAATGAAACAACGTGTGGTCGAGCAGTTCCAGTCGCACGGCTTCACCGTGTACTAAACGCCCGTCCTCTCAATGGCTTCCCCATATTCGCTGGATATGCGGAACGCCTCATATTGGTCCATGCCGCCGACTGAATCGATGACATGGACCAATTTATTCATACGCTGAAAAATCTTCACATTCGACGCGTGGCAAAGTGGTTCGAAATACTACGAAATGCCCTTCTCTGTCGTAGCCTTGAACTATGGCAGACATCTTTGATTTTCCACGAGATGCGCGCAACGTGGCGCGCGCCGATGGCAAGGGAGCGGATATGGGCGGCGAAGCCCCACAGACCATGCTTATGCGACCGCAGGGCGTTCCCGACCAAGTCTGGAATGCGGTGCTTTCCGTGGACCGTATGCGGCGTTTGAAAGGCATGACATACCGTGAGATTCCGGTGCCCAATTCCATGGCGAACTTCGGCATCGGCGTCGCGTTGGAATGCGATGAAACATACGCATCCGGCTGGATCATGATCCTGTACTCGCTCAAATTCCGAGAGGACTGGCACTCCCACTGGCGTTGCGTGGCTTTCGCATCCCTGCCACTGCCCGACAAGGAGGACGACTGCCTGACTCCGGGCATGTACTGGGACATGATGATGGAACGTCTCAATCCAAACGATTCCGAACATGTATCCGGCACCGTCACAGTCACCCAAAACACAGCATTCGGCCATGACCCCGACGTGCCCAGGGTGGGCTGCGAGATCCGGGTGTCTTGGACTCCACTAGACTATGCCGATGGAGGCCTTGACGCCGGCTCCCAAGTCGGACAGTGGGCGTCGTTCCTCCGGTCCATGACGCAATCCGAGGAGGAAAACCCCGTTGACTGACGAGCCGAAGCTGCTGGCGGAACCGCGCGAAGGCGTGCCCAACGTGATCGACACGTTGCCGGCATTCCGTGACTATTGCAGTGAGCTGGCTTCCTCACATGGCTCCCTTGCCGCGGACGCGGAACGCGCATCCGGCTTCCGGTATGGGCATGAGGACTGGTTGGTGCAGTTCAAACGCGACGGAGCCGGCATCGGCCTGCTCGATCCGCAGGCGCTCGCCGCGGCCGGGGCGGATTGGAACGATTTCAACCGTGCCGTCGGAGATGCGGTATGGATTCTGCATGATTCCCTGCAGGATCTTCCGGGATTCGACGAACTCGGCATGGAACCGCAACGGCTGTTCGACACGGAAATCGCCGCGCGTCTGCTGGGATTGAAACGATTCGGACTCGCCGCTGTCACCGAGCATTTTCTTGGACTGACCCTTGCCAAAGAACATTCTGCGGCTGACTGGTCGTATCGTCCGTTGCCCCGCGACTGGCGAAATTACGCGGCGTTGGACGTCGAACTGCTCATCGAGCTTGAAACGAAGATGCGCGCCGAACTCAAACGCCAAGGCAAGATGGAATGGGCTCAGGAAGAGTTCGATTACGCGCTCAAAGAAGGTCTGGGACCACGCAAGGAGCATCTGATTCCCTGGATGCATGTCTCGCACATCACTGAAGTCATGCGTGACCGGCAGGCGCTGGCCATCGTCCGCGCGCTATGGACCCGACGCGACGAACTCGCGCGCGAATACGACATCGCGCCGACCCTGCTATTGTCCGACAGCTCCATCATCGAAGTGGCGAAACGCAAACCACACAACGCTGCGCAATTCCGTTCGATTCGCTCCATCAACGAACGTGTGCGCATCCATACCGATTCCGAACAGGACAAGATGTTCGAACGGTACGCGCCGATTCAACGCAAAATCAAACCGAGCATGTGGAAGAACATCATCCAGGACGCGCTCGCCCTGCCGCCAAGCGAATGGCCGGACGTGGACGGCGGCGCCGCGCGGCGTCATGAATCGCAGTCAGCCTCGGCTCCCAAATCGATTCGCGTGTGGAAGGAACGGTATCCGGAACGTCTGCAAGTGCTCAACAGGGTGCGCAAGGCGGTCTCCCAGATAGCGGAGGACACGCGCACGCCTGTGGAAATCGTCATCAAACCGCAGTATTTGCGTAACCTGTGCTGGACGGACGAACCTCGTAAGCGTGACGTCGCGCGATTCCTCAGCGAACAGGGCGCACGCGACTGGCAGGTCTCCCTAGTTGCAGAGTCCGTAAGTCGCGCTATTATATAGAGGTTGCCTAACGGCAGAAATATGAAGAACCGTATTTTTCAGGAGCGCAAGCGTGAAAATCAGCGTCAGGAATCTTGAGCCGACCAAGGTGAAGCTCACCGTCACCGTCGACCCGGAGGAGTTCAACCCGTATCTCGACGAGGCTCGCAAGGAAATCGCAAAGCAGGTCAACGTGCCTGGCTTCCGTAAGGGCCACGTGCCCGGCAAGATCATCGACCAGCGTATCGGCTTCGGTGCCGTCGCCGGCGAAGCTGTGAACAACGGCGTGCCGGAGCTGTATTCCAAGGCTCTTGAAACCAAGAAGATCCACCCGATGGCCCAGCCGGAGATCGACGTTCAGGACGTGCCGGAATCCGCCAAGGATGAGACCAAGCTGAAGTTCGTCGCCACCGTTGAGCGTCGCCCGGACATCGAACTGCCGGCTCTTGACGGCATGGAGATCGAGGTCGCCAAGGCCGAGGTCACCGATGAGGACATCAACAACCGTCTGGAAGCCCTGCGCCAGCGTTTCGGCACCCTCGTGAGCGTCGACCGTCCGGCCGCCAAGGGTGACTACGCCAGCATCGACCTCAACGCCGAAATCGACGGCGAAACCGTCGACTCCCAGGAGGGCGTGAGCTACGAGCTCGGCTCCGCCACCATGCTCGACGGCCTGGATGAGGCCCTCGAAGGCCTGTCCGCCGGTGAGGAAACCAGCTTCGAAGGCACCCTCGAGGCCGGCAAGCACGAAGGCGAGAAGGCCCTGATCAAGGTCAAGGTCAACTCCGTCAAGGCCGAGGAACTGCCGGAACTCGATGACGACTTCGCTTCCGAAGCCTCCGAGTTCGACACCCTCGACGAGCTGAAGGAAGACCTGAAGAAGGTCGCCGCTCAGGACGCCGAAGGCCGTCAGGCCACCGCCGCTCGTGACGCGTTCATCGCCAAGCTCGAGGATGGCCTCGAGATTCCGGTGCCGAAGGGCGTCAAGGCCGAAATGGTCGAGCAGCAGCTCAAGAACGTGACCGCGGATCCGTCCAAGGCCACCAAGGAGCAGAAGGCCGAAGCCGAAGAAACCGTGGAGAAGGAACTGCGCGACCAGATGGTGCTCGACGTGCTCGCCGAGACCATGGACGTCAAGGTCTCCCAGGGTGAGGTCTTCAACTTCCTCGCCTCCATCGCCCAGCAGTACGGCATGGACCCGAACGCCTTCATCCAGGCCATCATCCGCAACGGCCAGATCGGTTCCGCCGTGCAGGAAGTCGGCCGCTCCAAGGGCCTGCTCTCCGGCATGCGCGCCGTGACCTTCAAGTCCGAGGGCGAGACCCTGGACCTGAGCGCCTTCCTCGGTTCCGCAGCTGAAGACGAAGAGTCCGAGAGCGTCGAGGCTGCTTCCGCTGCCGCCGCCGTGGCTGACGAGCTCGCTTCCGACGAGAAGTGAGACCGATTGGCCGCCTGTGGGCGTTGTATTGACGCAGCACATGCGATAAAGGCTGGAATCCTAAGGGTTCCAGCCTTTTTCTATGATTCCTTTGCCTTGCTTTACACTGGAATACAGTGTGTGACTGGAGGAACAATGAATCAGGGATTCGCGGTGGTTGATTTCGAAACCACGGGATTGAGTCCGGCGAAAGGCGATCGGGCCATTGAGATCGGCTTGGTGCACGTGGCTCCGGACGGCACGCTCGAAGACGAGCATGAGACGCTGATTCATGTGGATCGCAGTGTCGGTGCCTCCTGGGTGCACCATATCACCGCGCGCGATCTGCTGCACGCGCCGGATTTCGAAGGCATCGCACATGAACTGCGTGACCTGCTTGCCGGCCGCGTGTTCGTGGCCCACAACGTGTCGTTCGACTCGCGGTTCCTGCTCGCCGAATACTCGCGCATGGGCGCCTCCATACCTGTTCATCAGAGCACTATGCTGTGCACGATGAAACTGTCGCGGTCACTGATTGGTCGCGGCAAGCTTTCCGACTGCTGCGACTACTTCGGCATCGCCAATGAGGATGCGCACAGCGCGTTGGGCGACGCGCATGCCACAGCGCTGCTGCTCGGACGGCTGCTGGAAGCCGATCCGAATTGGCCCGGCTTCCAGCGTCGTCTCGAATCGGCCGCGGATGCCGCGGAACAGTGGCCCACATTCGCCGCATTGCCGAAAGGGCAATGGCTGCCGCGTGGTACGCACGCCGCGGCGCACGCCAGCTGACCTTCAGACATTGGTCCAGCGGGGGAAGCGATTTCTAATATCCAAGCTCGGAACTTGCAGGAACTAGGACAGCAGGAATTTGATTTCGGCGAAGAATTCGCGGACCATGTTGTTCACCAGCATATCGGGCGGTGAACCGGCCGCGATGCCTTGGGCTTCGTCAAGTCCATTGTCATGCGCGATCTGCAATGCGCGGAACATGTGGAAGTCATTGGTGATGATGCCGACGGACGCGTTGTCTCCGGCAATGAGCTTCTTGCTGTTGACGATATTCTCCTGGGTGGTTTTCGACTTGGATTCCTGAAGGATGCGGCCTTCCTCAATGCCATGTGCCTTCAGATAATCGGCCATGCCCTGTGCCTCGGGGAATGGCTCGTTCGCGCCCTTGCCGCCGGAGACGATGCAGATGGTATCCGGACTGTTCCGCAGATAATCGGCCGCCGTGTCCAGACGATACCGCAAGGCCTTGCTGGGGCCGGACTTGCGCACCTGCGCGCCGAGCACCACCACATAATCGAGATGCTGGTCGCCCCGCGCATGCATGTTGCTGATGATGCACCCCTCCACCGTGCCGAATATGGCGATGCCGATGCACACCACGGCGATGATGACCCCTCGTATGATGCGGGGGAGCGCCACCCACCAATTGGCGGCGATTCCAACCGCGAGGAGGGCGAAAACGGCGGCGATGACCAGCCAGACCTTCCAGAAGCCGGTACCCGAATGTGTCTTCATCACGGCGAACGCGTAGAACGCCGACAGCAAAGCCAGCGCCATGCACAGAACGGTTCCTATTTGCCGTGCCATCGTCTTCATGCCAACCTCTTATCGTGTGGTGGTATACGCCGCTTGAAATCCATGGTCAAGCGTAAGCGGAATGGGGTTGCGGATTGTTGCGATGCGGACGATGTAGACGATTCTTTCGCAAATGTGACGTGTATGCTGCTGATGCGTTTCATATGCGAAACGCTGGCGGACATGGGAACATGGCGTCCGTATAATGGCGCGCGTCGCTCCTGCCCGGGCCGCGCAGGTCGAGGAGCGGCCCACGGCGACCGCCGCGATCTCCAACTCACGGTGCGCGGCATCGACCAAAAGGACTTCATCATGGCACGGCCATCCTCGCAACCATACCTCCACGACTCTTCGGCGCAAGCTTCGGAACAGGCTCCGCAGGCACGACCGACGGCATCGACCGCAACCAAGTGTGCGACACGCGGATCACTGCGATGGCGTGTGATCGACATTGCGGTCGGTGCGGCGGTCGGTGTGATGTCGGGTGTGATGTTCTGGGTGTTCGATGGCCTGTCCTATGGTCTGTTCCCGCTGCTGACCCTGATACTTCCCGGTTCGGCGGCGCTGTTGCATGCATTGTTCTACTTTCCCGCGACGCTGGGTTTGTTGATCGTGCGCAAGCCGGGCGCGTCCGCCTACGTGCTGTTGGTCGCCTCGTTCGTCGAAGTGGTGCTTGGTACGAAATACAGTGTGAGCCTGGTGGTGATCGCGCTTGTGCAGGCGCTTGCCGCCGAAGCGGTGTTCGCGGTGTTCCGCTACCGTCGTTGGACGCTTGGCGTCACGTTGCTGTCGGCCGTGGCGATCGGCATTGTATACAACTTCTACCTGTTGTTCTTCTATTACCAGGCGTTTTCGTTCTTCAGTCCGCGTGGACTCATCGGCATGGCATGCGAGTTGCTGAGCGCGGTCGTATTCGCCGGGTTCGGTTCGTGGGTCCTCTACCGAGCCTTGGCCAAGTCGGGAGTCCTCACCCGCTTCGCCTCCGGACGATGACGCATGCTCGGGGGAATTTACTTTGATTGGTCGGCGTGCCGGAATGTGAACCAGGCGAGGAGCTGCTGCTCGCTGACGGGCTCGAAATCCCACGCATCAAGCCCCACATTCACGCTGAGCGGATCGGTGCCGTCGGGAATGCCTTGATGCGTATGACCATAGAGCAGCCAACTTTCGGTGGTCGGCGCCACATCGGCGAACTTGTTCCAGTTTTCCGGCCAGTTGCCGTGTTCTTCGGCCAATGCCGAGAGCCTGGGGAAGTGGCTCATGCCTATGGTCTGCCGTGCGGTTGCGGCCGTCGGCTTGCCGGTTCCGTCGAGAACGGGAAGCTCCATGTCGATCTCACGGTAGTCGTCGATGGTCTCGAACACGTTCTCGTATAGCGCGTCATTGGAGCGGAGACGGAAGTTGCGGTCGTGGTTGCCGATGATCAGGTGCAGATGGCGGCAGTTGATGCGGCGTAGACAGTCGAGCGTGTGCTCGACGGTGCAACGGTAGGAGAGATCGCCGAGAATCCATAGCTCGTCATCACGCCCGACGGTCTCGTTGATGTTGCCGATGATGGTGTTCTCATGGCGTGTGATGTCGCAGATTGCTTTGAACGACGTCTGATTGTCGCGCACATATTGTTTGATCCACGTGTGCGCGGCGGCACGCCCCTGCGCCTGCCAGACATCACGGTATTCGGCGCGGAGCCTGCCATTGTTCAGGAATCCGCGCAGTGCGGTGACCAGAGGGTGGCCGAAATGCGTGTCCGAAGTGAAATAGCGCATGTGATTCCTTACGGTATGCGGTTGCTGGATGTTTTTATCAATGATAGAGCGCAACATCACGCGAATGACTCTCCCCAAAAACGCTTGTTGGCTTGTTTGTGGCACCGTTTGGCGATTATGGCGAGTATGAGCGTTGGAATTCCAACGCTCATGCTTCGGGTTTTGGCGTTCGGCTGCCACATTGCAAATTCTGTGAATCTAGAGTTTTAGTAATCCAGATATGGAATATTAGCAAAACATGTCAATAAGATATAAAATGATAAAAAATAGTGATTGGAGTGGCAATGGTAGTTCAGCTTGCGACACGTGTTGATGATGATCAGGCGGAAGAGTTCCGTGAAACGACAAAGAAGCTCGGTCTTTCCACGGCTGATGCGCTGCGTATGTTCGTCTCGTCCTTTAATGAATATCAGGGGTTCCCATACCAGGTACGAGTTCGACAGGTTGCGGAACCGTTCGAGAATGAACGGGAGGCTTCTGATTTCGCTAATGATTTGTCGATGAGGATGATCGCTGATGAGGAGGGGTGAGATCTGGACTGTGCTGGCTGATGGTTACGCGAGAAAGCCTCGGCCGGTTGTCGTTTGCAGAATGACGAAATCGAGGGTTTTGACTCTACCGTGGTATGCCTGATGACTTCTTTTACGTCGGATGATATGACTACCCGGGTTAAAGTTCCTCCTACTGCGCAGAATGGTTTGATTAAAATAAGTTGGGTGATGACGGAGAAGATTCTTGCAGTGCACACTTCGGCATTGGGCCAACGCATTGGAATTTTGGAAGATGATGTCATGCGCCAGGTGGAAAAGAAACTTGCACATGTTCTAGCTCTATGAAAGCGCTTGATGTGATTTCGCGGGTCGCTATGCCGCAGCAGATAGCGGAGATTGCTCGTCCTATCGCGCTGCGGCATCATGTCAATGAACTGTACCTGTTCGGTTCCATGGCTCGAGGGGAGGGGCATGCGGATTCGGATATCGATTTCATCTATCAGTTTGACGACACCGCCAATCCAATGATTGATGAGTGGGCTTTGCGTGATGATCTTGCATCGACTTTTGGTCGGGAGATCGACTTGGTGAAAAAACGATACATTACCACTGAACTGCAGGACAGACTGGCTGAAATGCAGCGTGTGATATTCGTCAATTCCATAACCTCCAATCCGATGTTCCGCATTATCTGAGGTGTGTTATGAAAACGACGGAAAAGATGCCTTGCATATCGTCGCGATAGTCCGCGCTCTTCATGATGCGCAACGATTCCTTGGAGGGCTAAGAGCTGAGGAATTCGCTGAGAATGATGAGAAACAGAATGCCGTGGCTATGGCGATTGCCAGAGCAGGAGAGCACACCAGGAAGCTCTCAAAAGAATTCCGTGAATCGAAATCCGGTGTTCCATGGCGTGGAGTGAGTGGTATGCGCGACTGGATTGCCCATGATTATGACGGACTTGATTTTGATCGCCTGTACTATGCCGTAACCCATGAAGTACCGGAGGTGTTGGCGGTTCTACAACCATATGTGGAACAACAGGCGCAGGTGCAGTTTACAGGGAAGGATCCTTTTGATGTGCCGCGGATCTGAGGGGAAAGGTTCTGAATATGACATTCCAGCTTGTGCTGGGTTGTTTCCATATTCTCCGGCTTATTTCTTGCCCCGCCCGAATATGGGCAGTTTGATTTCCGGGAGCTGTTTTAACCCGCTGGCGATGCCTTTGCCAAGCTGCTGCACTCCGTCTGCTATTCCGGCGCCTGCATCTTGGGCACCTTTCGCGATGGCGTTGCCCGCATCCTGCGCGATGTGTGCGGCCTGGTTTCCGGCATCCTGCATTCCCCTGGCAACGGCGGCACCGGTATCTTGAGCGCCCTTCGCTATCGCATTGCCGGCGTCTTGGACGGCGTGCGCGGTCTGCTGCCCGGCGTTCTGCAAGGCCTTGCCGGTGTCGTCTACGGCCTTGCTGGCGAAAGTATTGAGATCGCCGGTAATGCTCTCGATGTTGGCAATGGCATGAGGTGAACTGTATGGGTTCAGCAGCACCTTCCCGCCTACGATTCCAACCTTCGTCTCCAGCTGTCTGCCCAATGCGTTGAGCGACTGTTCGATCTCCTCAAGTCGCTTGTTCCTGGCGAGCACTACGCCCTTCTTGTGCGCCTCAAGCTGTTCCGGCTCCTCCTGGCATACGCGCGCGAGCTCGATGCAGGAAACCTGATCCTGCATCTTGACCGCGGATGCGAGCATGCCCAGCCACTGGTGGATCTCCTGCCGGATCTGCTGGGTGAGCGGGCGGACCTGCTTGGGATCCTGCTCGCGCTCCACTTTCTCGGTGAGACCCTTGATCTTGGCGATCGCATACGCCTGGATGGTAGCGATGTCCTGCGGGCAGCCCGACACCTTGGACCATGTGGTCTCGCTGATCGAACCGACCTGCTGGTAGATGAGCATGGTCTCGTCAATCATGTGGGAGATTCCGGCGAGTTTGCTG
>QWCV01003966.1_pt1 | contig 21982 bp, 18 predicted proteins | sample 1972621 | NCBI WGS metagenome assembly QWCV01 (sample SAMN09866699, study PRJNA288562) | Human gut metagenome isolate pre2_stool, whole genome shotgun sequencing... | isolation source: gut | host: Homo sapiens | place: USA: California | reverse complement strand
CAAGTGAAGTTACATAGTATCTGACCTCTTGAGTATATTCCCCTGTTGCGACTATTGTTCTTTCCGACTTTATCCTTACAACAGACTTCAACCCCACAAATTTCTCCTTGAACATTTTCTCCATTATAGATCCATAACTGACTACAGTACAGGTTCTTTTCTCAATCCTTCCATGTCCGGCATTTTTCCGACACATGCCTGATGACTCTATTGATTATTTCATCTCTATCCTGATAATAGTCAATGATTTGTTTAGCCGGTTGTTTAGCCGGTTGATAATTTTTTTTCTTATTCTCCTTTATAGCGATAATATAATTTGCATCATGCTCAATAATGGTCTGGGTTATATCTTTCTGGCACCCCATCGCGTCAATTGTAACAATACAACCACTTAGTTCCAAAGAGTTAATTAACAATGGAATAGCTGTAATCTCATTGCTTTTGTCATCTACTTTCACCTGACCTAAAGAAATTCCATTAGCGGCAGACCAGGCGGAAACCATCCATTATTTGAATCCTTCTTTTCCCCTAGTATGTTCTCCATCACATTGGCTTGGACCACGCATGAGCTTGCCATCTATAGCTACAACACCTTTCACCTCCAGACAGACTCGTTTTACCCAATTACGGAAGATCAACTCAAAATAATCGGGCTTTATCATCTGAAGAATCTGTTAAAAGTATCATGACTGGGGATGAACTCCAGACTGGGTATGCGACTCTTGAAAAAAGTCATTTTCGAATTGCCAAATTCCTCAATTTCATTCCAGGATTGGGCCCCACAGATTACAGCAGCAATGGATATATAGATACTAGTTTCCATTTTATGGACTCTCTTGCGGTTCATACTAGGATCTTCTATTTGTTTACAAAGGTCAATTATACCATTTTTCATGTTAGTTTATGTTTTAATATATCTTATAAGGATAAGAAAAACAATCGACACAGGCAGATAATAACACATTAATAATCAACAATATAATAAAAACAACAAGAAATAATATAGTAAAAAATATAATGCGTCTGCCCTATTCCTCTTGATAAATTTATCATTTCACTAAGGTGATGAAATTGCATCACTTTAGTGAAGAATTTTCATCACTTAAGTGATAAAACTTACCCACTTAAGTGAAACGATAAGTTTATCAGGAGGAAGCCACATACTCATCAAACTGAAAACATATATTCTATGGGAAGATGATAACCTACCCAGCAATCCATACCATAAAAAGACCGCCGCTTCTTCCATCAGAAACAGAAAGAAACGGCGGGTACTCTTAAAAAACAAAAAATCAATCTCTGTATCCCGGATTCTGATAAGCGTCTTTTTCCTCCTCTGTCATTTCCATGCCATCCAACTGTCCTTGTGGGATAGGACGGAGATAATGGAACGCTTCGATGGTACGGCTGTAAGTCTGCGGATTGTGATCACCCTTGCCTCCACAAATCACGTAACTGTCAGCATATTCGTTCCATTTCTGAGTACGAACCAAGTCGAACCAACGATAACCTTCGCCATAGAACTCGCGGCTGCGTTCATCCAGAATATAGTTGATGTCAATGGTTGCCGGAGTGGCGGCTGTCATTTCAGCACTGAAATCACGATCCACTTCCTTGTACTCGGCATTGCTGTAAGTCCAGCGACCGGCACGGGCACGAAGCACGTTCACCAGGTCACGGGCAGACTTGCCGGCTTGTGTGGCAGCTCCTTCTACGGCAGCTTCGGCAGCAACCAGATAAAGTTCGGAGAACTTGGCGATGTTATACGGACGGGTACTTCCCGCATTGGGCTGTCCTGCTCCGGAGCCGTTGTCTGTACGATACGGGCCGAGTTTCCAAAGACCGGGATATACATAGCGACCTACCGCATCCAGTCCCAATACCCAGTCGGCACGACCGGGCAACGTACCTGCTCCCAGATTGCTTTTAGAACCTTCTCCTGCATAGTCTATCTTATCCATATCCTGGAATACGAAAGAGAATATAGGTTCACGTTCTTTCACTTTCATTCCGTTGGCATTGGTCACCGATTCCCAGTTCTGTCCGGCTGTAGACCAGTTGCCGCGATAAACAGTAGTGAAAGTACCGTCGTAACGGGAGTCGTTCACCTTGTCGGCAAACGTCTTGGTAAACACACCCAACGGAGGAGCCATACGGGTCCAAGGGCGGCCATAACACTGCTCGGCAATACGGTTGATGACAGCCTGATTATCAGCCGAACGCGCGTCGGTATAGTTCCAATTCATCATCCATCCGGCAAAGTTATCGGGAGCACCACCGCCACCGTAGCTCAGGCTGCCACCATTATAATACTCGTCTTCCTGCGTATGGTCTGCATAGAGCAGGATTTCCATGTTACGATCATTGGGTCCGGCATTCACCATCCAAAAACTTTCCTGCAAGCCGAAAGGACCAGGGTTCTCGATAGCGGTAACCGCCACATCGTATGCCTGCTGGAAGTACCATGCCGCATCGTGTCCGTTGGGGTCTGTACGCTGGCACTCGGGATAAGTAGGAATGTTATTCGGATTCTTCAGCCACCAGGCATAAGTCAGGTAAGCCTTTGCCAAGTACAGGCGAGCAACGGTTTTGGTCACTCCACCCGTCACACGGGGATTGGCAGGCAAGTTCTCGATAGCGGTCAGCAAGTCGGGGAAGATGGCCTTGGTATACACTTCGGGCACGGTATTGCGCACGGATGTACGTGAAGGAGTGATATTGAACTTCAGTTCGCCGGACCCTAGGTCCAAAGGCACTCCGCCGAAGGTCTGCACCAACAGGAAATAATCGAACGCACGGAAGAAGCGGGCTTCGGAAACCAATGATTCATTGACTCCTACTTCGGCACCGTTCTCTATCACTCCGTTAGCGGTGTTGATGTTCGAGAAAGCGGTTCCCCACAAGGCGTCGGAACGGCAAGTCGTGGCAGTCAGGTTGCCTACTCCGGACAGGTCGGCATCCTTGAAGTTACCATCGGCACTCCATCCCCAGGTTGCCTCGTCGGTTCCCGTCAGACAGGAATTATAATAATAAGCTTGTCCGTAAATATAGCGCAAGTGTGCATACATAGAGGTCACACCGCCTTCCACTCCCTTTTCTGTCTTAAAGAAAGTAGGATCATAACTGCTGCGCGGCTGCTCGTCCAGAATGTCTGAACAGGATGCTGTCAGGAACAAAGCCAGTGCGGCTGTTCCCAAAACTCTTATTTTTGAAAATATAGGTTTCATAGTCATGCTTTCATTTAGAATGTTAAGTTAATACCGAATAAATAGTTACGGGTGGACGGTGAGTTAGTACCTACTGTCAGGAATCGTTTCTGAATACCTTCTGTCACAGCTACATTCTCGTTACCGTAAGAGTTGGTTTCGGGATCCAGTCCGGTTTCTTTATGGAAAGGAGAACAGATAATGAACGGATTCTGCACGGACAGGTAAGCACGCAGGCTCTGTATGCCCATGCGGGTCAGCCAAGCCTGCTTCTCGAAGTTGTAGCCCAGCGTAATGTTGCGTACTTTCCAGTAAGAAGAGTCAAAATAGCCCAATGTGCTTCCGTATTTCGGATTGTCACCACTCTGGATACCACCCGGTTTCGGGTACTTGGCCCCCTTGTTCTCCGGTGTCCAGTAGTCTACATCCACTTGTCCGCGACGACCGGTCAGCATATTCAGGTAACCGTTGCTGTGGTGCAGTGTACTGATCAGCTTGCCTCCGCAACGGAAGGCGGTGATAACGTTCAAGTCAAAGCCTTTATAGGCCACGCGAGTGCTGAAACCTCCTTGGAATTTAGGTTCCAAGCTGATAATCTGACGGTCTTCGGGACCAATGGCGCGGGTCGGCTTGCCGCTGGCATCACGATCACCGGTATATTTCACTTTGATCATACCTTCATTGCCACCCGGCTCCAGAATGTCCAAGTATTGGAAATCGGGATCATCACTGTTCCATAAGCCTACTTTTTCATAGTCATAGATACAGTCGATGGGATGTCCTACAAACCAGTTGTTCGCTTTATCATCTTTGGAACCCGAAGCCAGTTCGGTAAGTTTGTTACGGTTGGCAGACAGGTTGAGGCTTGCCTCCCATGTCCATCCGTTATGGTTGTCCAGAATCGTTCCGTTCAAGGTAAATTCAAAACCTTTATTTTCCGTCTTTCCCACATTAGCCATATAGCTGCTTACTCCCGAAGTGGAAGGAAGGCTTACGCTTTGCAGCAAGTCGGTGGTTTTCTGAATGTAATACTCAAATGTACCGGACAGGCGTCCTCTTAGCAAGGTGAAGTCCAGACCGAAGTTCCATGTAGAAGAGTATTCCCAACCCAATTCGGCATTAGGCAGTTCGGATACATAGTAACCGGTGACATAGCCAGTAGGACCGAAGTTATAAGGACGGGTTGCCAAGCGTCCCCAGGTCTTATAAGGATCAACAGCCTGGTTGGAGGTCTGTCCGTAACCTACACGCAGTTTCAGGATATCTATCCAGTCCACCTCGTCCATAAACTCTTCCTGACGAATGTTCCATCCTGCCGATACGGCGGGATAAGTGTGCCATTGGTGTCCCTTTGCCAAACGTGAAGAAGCGTCGGCACGTACAGTCGCCATCAACATATAGCGATTGTCGTAAGTGTACATCACACGACCCATCCAAGACATCAGACCGCTCTTCTGATAGTTCCAGTTGTCGGGGTTCACCGTAATGGTGCCTTCCGCACGCCCGATGTTATAGAACTGGAAATATTCGGCAGGAATATCCCGTCCGGCAACGTCCGAACGTGTATAGACAGTCTGTTCGGCAGAGTACATACCGACAACATTCAGCTGGTGCTTTCCAAAAGTACGGTCGTAAGTCAGCAGGTTCTCCACAGTCCAATTAGTCGTTTCCGAGTGGTTCAGCGAAGCGGTGGACGGAGTGTCTGCCGTAGTGCTGTTGATGCCTTCGCCAGTGAACGATCCACCTTTAGTAGAACGATAGTTCAAACCCAGGTTGACACGGTATTTCAAACCTTCCATCCACGGGCATTTCACTTCGGCAAACAGGTTATTGTACGTACCGAAGCCTTCGGTCTTGCTCAGCCAACTGTCTTCCAATTCTTCCACAACGCCTCTGGTCAGTACAAATGACTCATCCTGACTGTTGTATTTCACGGTACGTTTCAATGTGCCGTCCGCATTATAGGGGTCGGCGATAGGAGACATGGAAAGTACACCATACAGTCCGATATTGGAACCTTTGGTGACGTTATAGTTGGTATTGTTCACCAGTCCGAAGCGGAAATATTTTCCCACACCCTGATCGAAAGAACCACGCAGAGAGTAACGGGTATAGTTCTGAGTAGGAATGACACCTTGATCCTTATAGTAAGCCGCGCCAAAGCTATAGCCTCCACCGTTGGTACCACCGGACACGCTGACATCGTGGCTGTTTACATAACCGTCTCGTAACATCAAGTCCTGCCAGTCAGTATCCACATCGTCCGACTCGTCCACCGAATTCTCGAACTTGCCTGCTAGTTTACGCATTTCGGCAAACTTGCTACCGTTCATCATGGGATATTTGGAAAATACCTTCTTCATACCTGCATACCCATTGTAAGTAAACCGGGCGGGACTACCCTGTGCCCCTTTGTGTGTAGTGATCAGGATAACACCATTGGCACCACGCGAACCGTAGATAGCAGTAGAGGATGCATCCTTCAAAATATCCATGCTCTTGATATCACCGGGGTTGATATCGGACAAATTACCCATAAAGGGGATTCCGTCCAATACCACCAACGGGTCGTTACTGGCGTTCAACGAACGGGTACCACGGATACGGATCTGCATGGAAGCACCCGGTGCGGAAGAAGTCTGCGACATATCCACACCTGCCACGCGGTTCTGCAAAGCGTATGTAATATTGGTGGCAGGCATCTCACGCAGCTTCTCTCCGCCTACCGATGCAATAGATCCGGTCACATCACTCTTGCGGGCGCTACCGTAACCAATCACCACCACTTCTTCCAAAGCTTTGGAATCTTCCTTCAATGTAATCTTTAAAGAACTTTTTCCCGCTACCGGGATTTCCTCGTTCTTGTAACCGACAAAACTCACCACCAACACGGCGTTTTTCGATACATTCAATGCAAAGTTACCATCAAAATCGGTAATCGTACCGTTGGTAGTGCCTTTTTCCAAGACACTGGCTCCGATGATGGCTTCACCACTTGTGTCCTTTACTACACCTTTTACCATCACGCTCTGTGCAAATGCCCACAAAGGAATGAGACAGAATAGAAGCATCAGCCCCACCGGCCTAAAATTCATAGCATTTTTCATTAATACATTAATTTAAGTTATACAAAAAATCAAACAGTCATTTATTTTAAGGTAGCATACATGCCTATCGTTGTTCCAGTAAAGCCTCCGGCAGTGGCCGTTGACAGATACCCAGCGTCCACATTCCTGCACAACACGTACCACACACCTTCCTGGCGAGCATAGTAGAAATCATAATGTGTTCCGCGCGAAACCACCTTCAGGTCGGTAAGCACTCCTCCGTCGTCCAAGCGAACGGAAGCCAGCACCTTACTTTCCCCATCGCCTATCTGCCTGAGGGAAATACATTCACCTTGATCATCCCTGCCTACAGCTAGGAAATATTGATGCTTTTCGTCCTTGAACAACAATATGCCCGCTTGCTCCGCCTTGCTCTGCGGACAGAACAACATACGTGTGCTGCATTCGAACTTATGATGCTGCAACCGGCGGCATATAAAAGCCGGCACCTTCTTTTCGGAAGCACTGACTGAATCACATTTCAAAGTGAGATAACCCGGAGTCTGGGAAAGCGAGTAAAGTCCGGTAGCAGGAGCACGCAAAGTCATCCATTCCATACCCAATGTTTGTCCGTCGAAACCGTCATTCATTTCAAAGTTTCCGAAGGTGGCAGATTCGTCACGCTTCACTCCTTCGCGGCGAACAATGACTGGCACCAGATCATCCCCCTGCGTCATATAGGGGAAACCATCCTCACTCCACTTAACGGGCATCATAAAAGTCTCACGTCCTAAATTCTCGAACGTGTTGTTTATGGGACGGCAAGCCAGAAAGACTGCCCACCAATCCCCTTCCCGGGTTTGAACCAAGTCGGCATGTCCAGCGCACGTCACCGGATTAGGACGCTCCGCATCCAACTGACGCTGGGTCAGAATAGGATTGTTCTTCCACGGTGTGAATTTGCCCGTCGGAGAATCACCACGGAAAATCACTTCCGAATGCCATCCGGCTGTTCCACCCTCGGCAGACATCAAGAAGTAGTTCCCGTTTATTTTATAAAGGTGCGGACCTTCAATCCAGATGGGCTTGTCCTCCGGACGAGCTCCCTTGTTCACCAGAATCTTGCGCGGCCCCACCGTCTTGTCCGCATTCACATCAAATTCCTGCACACGGATGGTACGATGTCCGCTGTATTCAGGCTTGTTGTCCGGCGCGTCATCATTATTGACAAGGTAGGCCTTCCCATCTTCATCGAAAAAGAAAGAGGGATCAATGCCTGTCACTTCGGGCAACATAATAGGATCAGACCATTCGCCAAAAGGATCTTGTGTCTTCACAAAGAAGTTTCCAACCCCTACATTGGTAGTAACCATATAATAAGTCTTGTTATGCGGGTTGTAGGATATGGCCGGGGCAAAAATCCCTCCACTTACGTGTTGCCCCTCCATGTTGACTAATTGAGAAGGACGATTCAAGATATGCCCCACCTGCTTCCAGTTCACCAAGTCCTTGCTGTGGAAAAGAGGCACACCCGGATAATAAGTAAAGGTGGAAACAGCCAGAAAATAATCACCTTCACCATTGGTGCAAATGCTGGGATCGGAATACCATCCCGGCAGAATAGGATTATAAAAATAATCATCTCCTGGAAGCGGATTGGAAATATAGACATCATCCTCACCTTTATAATTAAAGTAATCGAAAAGAGCGACAGACTTTCCTACAACTGGCAAATCATTTCCTTTCTTGATCGAACTACATGAGGTAAAAGAGGAGCCCAGCACCCCTAAAGCGATCAGCACGCCCGACCATCTTTTCAGCTTTTGTTTTTGTTTCATTGTCTTTCTAGTATTATAATTGACCAATTCCTTTACGGATTTCAGACGCAAATATAGAAAGTGTCGCCGAATATAAATTCTCTGCATGATACACGCATCTTTCGTAGAGTTACATCTTGCTTCAAACGTGTTACATGAATCTTTACCTGCGTTACAATACACACATAACACATTATATTACAACAAATTACATTCACACCACCAGACATTATATTTGAAGAGCACAGATATAAACAGACCGTTTGCAAGTTCCGGACAATGAACATAATTTCTGCAAACGGTCTGTTTGGACAATGCCCGGCAAAGCAACCGGTCCAATCTGTCCGAATGATGTATCACTGATTTATTTTCAGACAGATTCTATGGTCTTTATTTTCCCTTCCGCATCATACTCCAATTCGCATACCTTTAGGCTACGCAACCAAGTGGTTCCCCCCGAAGGGACACAATCGTGATGAAACAGATACCATTTTCCTTTGTATTCTACAATGGCATGATGAGTAGTCCAACCTACCACAGGCTGCAAAATAACCCCTTGATAAGTGAACGGACCATACGGATTATCTCCTGTGGCATAGCAAAGCAGATGAGTGTCTCCCGTAGAATAAGAAAAATAATATTTCCCGTTGTACTTGTGCATCCATGAAGCCTCGAAAAAGCGACGCGCATTGTCACCGGCACTCAACGGATGTCCGTGTTCATCCAGAATAACCAAAGGCCGCGGCTCTTCGGCAAACTGAAGCATATCGTCCGAAAGTTTTACCACACGTGAAGGCAAAGCCGGTTCACCATCAGCCGGAAAAGCCGCCCACTCCAATGCCTTGTTGTTGCGATAACGCTGAAGCTGTCCACCCCATAAACCGCCGAAATACATATAATAGTTCCCATTACCATCATCAAATACCGCCGGATCTATACTGTAGCTTCCACGCATGGGATCGGGCTGGGGAATGAACGGCCCTTCGGGGCAATCGCTCACCGCCACGCCGATACGGAAGATGTCGTTCCGGTCTTTCAATGGAAAATACATATAATAGTTCCCGTTTTTACAGGCCACATCACAATCCCACAACTGACGCCCGGCCCAAGGGACATCCGAAACTTTCAGTACGACTCCGTGATCAGTCACTGTTCCGTTCATCACATCTTCTGTAGAAAAGACATGATAGTCACACATGTCAAAATGATCACCATTGTCATTCTCCTCCACTCCGCTCTCGCGATCATGAGAAGGATAAATGTAAAGCTTTCCGTCAAAAACATGTACAGCAGGATCTGCCATATAGTCTCGGGGCACCAAGTATCTGAATTTCTTTTCCATATCGTTACGTTATTAAATGTTATGTTTTCCTATCAGTTCTTCCACAAAAGGTTTCGGCTGGCAATCACGGTCGAACAATAAAGGGTAATCCACACGTCCGGGCACAGGGAAATTATTCTTCCATGAGTCACCGTCCGTCACCCCCCACACTGTCACACGGGTAATGATATCCGAATGTTTCAGGAAAAGACCGAAAAATTCCTTCATCCGGTTATTCCATGCCACAGACACAGAGTCGGGCAAACCGTCGGGATAGGGATTCAAGGATTGTTTATAAGACACCGTATCCGAAATATTGGCTCCCATCCGTGCCGTGGGCAATGCACTCATATCCCATTCGGTTACCATCACCTTTACTCCGGTAGCTGCAAATGCCAGTATACTGGCTTCAAATTCGGACACTGACGGATAATCCATTCCCATGTGTCCCTGCATACCTACCGCGTCGATGCGCAGTCCACGGTCTTTCAGCATCTTTACCAATTCGACTACTTTGTCACGCTTAGCCTTCCCGTCCATACCATAATCATTATAGTAAAGTTCGGCTTCCGGATCCGCTTCATGAGCATACTGAAAAATAAGCGGGATGTACTCTTCGCCTAATATCTCGTAAAAAGGAGATTTACGCCAGGAGCCGTCCGATTCAATGGCTTCATTCAATACATCCCAGCCCTTTATACGCCCTTTATAGTGCGTCACAATAGTCTGGATATGTTTTTTTATACGCTCCTTCAAGATGTCGGCACTTACTGTTTTTCCTTGTTCGTCCACACAGAACCAAGGTGCCAGCTGTGAATGCCAGATAAGGCAATGCCCGATAACAGCCATATCGTTCACCACTTTCGAGGCGCAAGTATCCTGACCTGCTGCCTGACGTACATTCAACGCTACCCCCATCAGAAACTTGCCCGAAGCTGCTTCCTTCAGCGAAGGACCCGGCTCGACCTTCCGGTCATTGCCGCAAGCGGCCATTAATCCGGCAATGGCAGCCAATAATGTCACATATCTTATTTTCATTGTATAATTTTTAATTATTATATTTTTGCATAAACATTCAACATCAAAGTGTGGAATAAGGCTGAGTTTTCATTAGTCAAAAAGACCGTGTAGTATGTTTTACCCCACACTTTATACATCAGAAACCGGATAGTTCAATGGGCTTTTGAGACCCCGCATTCGCAATGATGGCTCACGATGTACAGATGTTGTTTTAATAAATCATTCAGACTATGACTTACGTTGGTATTGATGTCAGCAAGGTGACTTTCGTTGTTGCCTATTCGTCTGTAAAGACAAACAAGACGAGAACATTCAAGAATACCGTAAATGGTGTTCACGAGTTCGTCCAAACTATTTCAGCATCCGAACATAATTGCGTGCTGGAAGCTACGGGCAATTACAGCGCGTTACTCGTTTACCTGCTTTCAGAGGCAGGCATTACCATCAGCCTTGAAAATCCGTTGAAGATAAAGAACTTCGCCCGTGTCATGCTCACCGTTACCAAAACGGATGAGATTGATGCACGCCTGATAGCACTTTACGGAGAGAAGATGCAACCTGCGCCATACAAACTTCGCAGTGATGCAATCCTTGTCCTCAAGCAGAAACGGACGGTGCTGCGCCAACTCAAGAAGCAACTTGTAGCCACACGCAACCTCAAAGGCTCGATGGAGGTCCTTCCATTCTTTGACCCCAAATGCAAGAAAACCATCGAAAAGACGATTACATTTCTTGAAAAGCAAATCAAAGAGATGGAAGAGGAACTCGCTTCATTGGCACAAGGTGAATACAAGAAACAGATGGACCTGCTCACCTCCATCAAAGGCATCGGTGTCACGCTGGCAGCTGCGCTTATTGTAGCCACCGGCGGATTCTCTTACTTTGATAATGCCAAGCAACTGACCCGCTACTTGGGCTTGTCACCTACTTACCAACAATCCGGTACGTCAGTCAATGTCAAAGGCCACATCAACCGAAACGGGGATTCAAGCCTCAGAAGCCAACTTTATGTAGCCGCATTCTCATCGCTCAGGTGCAATACCGAGTGTAAGGCATGTTTCGACCGTCTCAGATCTAACGGCAAGCCCGCCAAGGTGGTGGTTATTGCGGTCGCCAACAAACTTGTGAGGCAAGCCTTCGCTGTCGTCACGCAAGGGAAACCCTATGTCGATGGATTCAAATCCGAAAAGCCATAACAGCTCCTGCGGAGGGAACGCCATGCGGCAAGGGACTGAGCACACAGCCCCGACGAGCTTTTCATGCACGTTCATATTACAAAGTTTTTAAGGTAAATAACTTGTTCTTTTTCATTAATAACCGGCCTTACTGCGACGGTCAGCAAGTTCCGCCTGCATCTGTTCGTTGTATTTTTTTGTAATAGGATAGAAGCATAAGGCAGCTACTCCCATTCCAAATATCATAGCCGGAATCAGACTGGAGGAAAGTACAATCCCCCTTATAGCCGTACCGCTTTGCTCTGCCCCGATACCGGACACATACCCAAATCCTGAAAGCAGAAACCCCAGGATGGCCCCACCGATACCCAGCCCGGCCTTCAAGGCAAAAACTACACCAGCAAACACAAAGCCTGTGGCGCGACGGTAATTTTTATATTCTGAATAGTCGGCTACATCCGCAATCATCGCCCACAACAAAGGTACAGTCGGCGCGTATGCCAAACTCTTCAGGAAATTCAGTACAAACATCGTTTCCACATCCGCTTTTCCCGGGAAATAGAACAAAGCTGTAAAAATGGCCGTAAGTGAGAGGCAAACGATAAAAACGCGTTTCTTACCATAACGATTTGCCAAAAAGCCGGACAAGAGAATCACCCCAAAGAACTGGACAAGTGCTCCCAACATATTAAACACTCCAAATCCTACCTCGTATGCCTTATCGGAAGAATTGACTACCAGCCCGAAAGCATTCAACACAGCATACCCCGCGCTGCCATCCGTTTCCATTGCCACCAGTCCCAGACGGTCAAGAAAGGCATACAATGCTCCGGCATCCACATAATTCTCAAAATAATAGTTCATGGCACTACCCCACATGGCAAGCGTAATAAAAATGAAAAGCGTAAGTATGAACATAGCCCGCCAAGGAACGCTTCCAAACACATCCTTTATATCCTGACGCGTATCTGTCTTTTGACTGGCAGGCGGCTCTATGCGCTCACGAGTTGAAAAGAAAGTAATGACCAGAAAAACGAACCCGATACAAGCGAACAAAGAGATGGTACATAACCAGCCATGCGCTTTGTCTCCACCATCCGAAAACTTGCTTACCAAAGGGAGCGTAAGTCCCTGCACCACAAACTGGGCAATGGTAGCCGCCACAAAACGAATGGAAGTGATACTGGTACGTTCCTTTATATCACCGGACATCACTCCGCCCAAAGAAGCATACGGCGTATTGTTAAAAGAATAAAGGCTCATCAGCAAGGTATAAGACAGCGTAGCATACAATGCTACCAGCCCTTTATCTTCAATGCCCGGATTATAGAAAGCCAACACATAGAAAACCATGAAAGGCAACGCAGTCCAAAGCACCCATGGACGATATTTCCCGAAACGTGTCTTGGTGCGGTCACTCAATAACCCCACTGTAGGATCGACAAAGGCATCCGTGATACGCGCCACCAACATCACCGTACCGGCAATGGCACCTTCCAGACCGAATATGTCCGTATAAAACTTTGTCTGATAAATCATCATCATCTGGAAGACCAGATTAGCCGAGCAATCCCCCAGGCTGTAACCGATTTTCTCGGCCATCGAAACTTTTTGACTTTGTGTATTCATGGTTATTACATTAAAATATCTTCCATAAAAAGTAATTCCATCCATTGGCTGGAATTACTTTATGCCTATTGAAAACAAAAATGAGCTAAACAAAATGTTGTCCCTGCTCCAATCTTTAGAATCTTATTCCAGACGAAACAAAAGTACACAAAGCTTTATGATTCCTGTAATCACAATGATACACGCATCTTTACAGGCAGAACAGACGTGCTCCGCCTGTAACATTTTTCTTTGATGATGTTACATCCAGGCCTATTTACCTTATAATTAAACAGAACGGGGGGCTGTTCAACATTGAACAGCCCCCCGTTTCCCGACAAACAGCATTCAGCGTTTCTCGTAATACTTCACCCAGTCCACCCACATTTCCACAGGTAACTCTTTCGGATCCACAGCACCAACCCATGAGCCACCCAACTGCATATCTATCAATAAATAGTAAGGTTGATAGAAAGGGAACTGCCCTTCCTTGTCCGTATCAATGCGCGGATAAGTATAGGTATGACGATGATTGACAGCAAACACCAGACTATCCGGATAAATATCTACCGAATAGATATTGTATTCCTCAAGATTTATCTTATTGATGCCTCCGTGAGGCGGATTATCCTTTATACCTAATATATGCGTATAATATGAATGAGTAGTCTGATAAGCAATATGATCATGGTTCAACCGTTCCATAATATCAATCTCTCCTCCTTTGGGCCACTCCGCTTTTTCGGGAAGCATCCATATAGCCGGCCATGCCCCCTTAGCGGCTTGCAACCTGGCACATACTTCTACTCTTCCGCCCGTAAACAGTTTCTTTCCTTTGGTATATACACCACCGGTCAGATAAGGAGCCGTATCATTCTTCTGAGTATGATTGGCTATTCCACGAAGTATCAGATTCCCATCCTGCATAGCATAACATGAATCATAATAAGACATATAGTTGTTCCAATCGGATGTTCCGCGAGGTATCTTAGTCCATACCGATTCGTCAAAACTGTTTTTTTGATCAAAGTCCTCTACCCATACCAGCTTCCATTCTTTACTTTTAACCGATGTCTTACAAGCACTCATCAAACAAACCAGCCCCATGCAGGCCCAAACAAATAAAAGGCTTTTTCTCATAGTATTTATTTCTATCTGATTAAAAAACAACGCCGTATCAAACGAAATATAATCTCATTCAATACGGCTAATTATCTATTAATAATGTATTTATTTCGCCAGGCTATAAACCACATCCATTATCTTCTGGCCTATTTCATCTGCCGCCTCCATGGTTGCAGCCTCAGAATACACACGGATAATAGGTTCGGTATTACTCTTACGCAAATGTACCCACTTGTCCGGGAAATCTATTTTCACACCGTCTATGTCGTTTATCTCTTCATCCTTATACAGTTCCTTCACCTTGGCCAGAATAGCGTCCACATCCGTTTCCGGAGTCAGATCAATGCGATTCTTGGCAATGAAATAAGGAGGATAAGTAGCACGCAGTTCACTGACTTTCTTCCCTTCATGCGCCAAATGGCTCAGGAATAAAGCAATTCCCACCAATGCATCACGTCCGTAATGACTTTCAGGATAGATTACTCCACCATTTCCTTCACCTCCAATCACAGCATGAGTCGCTTTCATCTTGGTAACCACATTCACTTCCCCTACAGCCGAAGCATTGTATTCACAGCCATATTTACGGGTCACATCGCGCAAAGCACGGGTAGAACTCAAGTTAGAAACGGTATTTCCGGGAGTATGTTTCAATACATAGTCTGCCACGGTCACCAATGTATATTCTTCGCCATACATTTTTCCATCCTCACAGATCATAGCCAGACGGTCAACATCCGGGTCTACAACGAAAGCCACGTCACAACCGCCTTTGGCCATCAATCCCATAATGTCCCCCAGGTTCTTTTCCAAAGGTTCCGGGTTATGCTGAAAATCACCGGTCGCTTCACAATAAAGCTTTTCTACATGCTTCACTCCCAACCTTTCCAACAATTCAGGAAGAATAATACCGCCAACTGAATTAACGCAATCTATAGCTACACGGAAATTGGCCTTACGGATAGCATCCACGTCTACCAATTTCAAAGCCAAAACACTATCTATATGTTTCTGATTGTAGGTATTGTCTTCGCGATAACTTCCGATGTGGTCTATATCGGCAAACTCAAACGCTTCCGCTTCTGCTATACGCAGCACTTCATTTCCTTCTTCCTTATTCAGGAATTCTCCATGCTCATTCAGCAACTTCAAAGCGTTCCATTGTCTGGGATTGTGGCTGGCAGTCAAAATAATGCCACCGCACGCTCCTTCCATGGTTACAGCCAGTTCTGTAGTCGGTGTAGATGCCAGTCCGATATTCACCACATCAAACCCCATTCCCATTAAAGTACCGCATACCACGTTCTTCACCATTTCACCGGAGATACGTGCGTCACGTCCTACTACAATTTTATTACTCTTTACTGTGGTTGTTTTACGTATCAGCGTTGCATAAGCTGATGTAAATTTCACTATATCCAGCGGGTTCAAACCTTCCCCCACGTGCCCACCAATGGTTCCACGAATTCCGGATATTGATTTAATTAATGTCATCGTGCTAATTGATAAGTTATTTCATAGTAACAAGGATAGACAGAAGCAGAAGCGTCAGACTGTCCTCGCTCTCCGTTTCCCTCTTCCACAATCTGCATATAAACACCTGTTTCCGAGAAAAGGACAAACTGGTTTTCATCCACATTGGTCGTAGAATCCTGTTCCTGGAACTGTTCAAAGCTGATCACATTGATATCTTCCCGTTCAATAAATCGTTTGATAGCTTCTCTCTCTTCTTCTTTCATTTCAGCATAGGTCTTTCCATTATTGCAAGACTGGAAGACCAGCCCTAAAAGAAACACAGATGCGAACAATATACCTAATTTCTTCATTCTAAGTTCTGTTATTTTCGGGCAAAATTAATAAATAAGCCCCTAACTTTTATATTGTTTGTATGCAATTATACTAAAATAACTATTTTTTTGCCAGAAGCAGTTCCTCGTACTTCACCAAAGCCTGTTTAAACAGATCGATGGCTTCATCCATTGTTCCATAAAACTCCCCACCGGATGCATTCAGATGACCACCTCCATTAAAAAATTCGGCAGCCACTTTATTACAAGGGAAAGCACCTACAGAACGCAGAGATACCTTTATCATATTCTTTTCCGTATCCTCACGCAAGAATACGGAGAAAATAATATTCTTTATGGAAAGTGGAATATTCACAAACCCTTCCGTATCTCCTTTTACATACTGGAATTTACTTTGCTCCTCTTTTGTCAGCCAAACCAATGCCGAATTGAACTGAGGAAATACTTGCATCTTGTCGTACAGCACATATCCCATCAGGCGTAAACGCCCTTCAGAATACGTATTATAAACTTTACGATAAATCTCATCCTTATCAATGCCTTTCGAAAGCAGTTCGCTGATAATGAAATAAATCTCACGGTCATTAGAATTATAAGTAAAGCCACCTGTATCGGTCATCATCCCCGTATAAATACATTCAGCACCTTCCTTGGTGATATCCTCAAAATACCCCAGACGGCATATCAACCGGAAAACCAATTCCGATGTAGAAGATATTTCAGGATGAGAAATAATGATTCTACAAAAGGCTTCCGGATTAAGGTGATGGTCAATCATCATTTTGCGTGCCGGCGACTGAGCCACAGCATCCGCCATCGCATCAATACGAGACAATGCATTGAAATCCAGACAGCAGATCACATCCGCCTCATTCAGCAGCTTATTGGCAAATTCAGTATATTTATCGTACCGGATTATATCCTTGGCTCCCGGCATCCATCTCAGAAAATCCGGAAAAGCATTGGGAACAATGACATTCACCGTCTTTTCCTGTGATTCCAAGAAATGCCATAATCCTAACGAGGAGCCAATGGCATCACCATCCGGTGACACATGGGTAACAATAACTATTTTATCAGCTCTTTCAAACCATTTTTCGGCATGGTCTATATTAGCCTGTGCAATTACTTTTGATAACATATTCAATCTTTTTCTTTTGAAATGGCAAATTTACAAATTAATTCTTTATTCACAGAAGAATACGGTAAGAACCTTTCGGAGACATATCAATATAATCCAATCCCAAACCTCTACACTCGTCCTTTAACAAATTCAATCTATACCCACCGAGCGAAGCATCCAGTATGACCGTCCTTATTTTAAATATTTTTTGTAATGGGGCAATTTTTCCTTTAAAACCTTTACACAAGTACATATAATCAATATCCAACAAACTATCAACCGATCTGCTCCGCCAGCGGTTATCCACCAAAACACATATATTCATACCTTTATAATGATAAATGCTATCCTGTTGCCAAACATCTTTTTGAGGGGAAACTTTTACTTGCGAATGGGCCAGGATTAACTGAAAAGACTCCTCTTTCATATAATATAGACAACCTGAAAATCCTATAAAAAGATTGATTCCACACAAAACAGTAATCAACGATTTCCGTGAAGGAGATAACAGATAAGATAATACCACAAACAATAATACATAAAGAATACCAACCTGAAGCAAAGACAAATGTATATCGCCGGAATGTGATACAGGCAAATCCCCCACCCATTGCATACTGTCATTCAGCAACCGCAACACCCCGTTCAATCCTTTTACCACCCATATATGCAATACCGTAAAAGGAGACAAGACAAAACTTGCTACCGATCCATAAATTATAACAAGCACTAAAGGTGCCACTATCAGATTGGCCGGTAAAAAATAAACAGGAAAATAAGCGAATTTATAAATAACCACGGGAGCTGTTCCTAACTGTGCCGCCAGCGAAACTGCCACTATCCCCCAAATATAACGAGGTACAGGGTGACGCACCCGCCAACACCGGGAAATGACAGGATAAATAAACAAAATTGAAAGTACAGCCAGAAATGACAACTGGAACCCGGTATCAAAAAGATAAAAAGGATTGTAAAGCAGCATAAAGAATGCCGCTACAGACAAGGTATTCAATGACAAAGTCCGTTCTCCTGCCGCACGCGCCGCTGTCATTAACATACACATCACCACCGCCCGTATAACCGAGGGAGGCAAGCCCACTAAAAAAGCAAATGTCCATAACAACAACACAATAATGCCACACTTTACCCATCGCAGCAGGCAACTTCTATCCAGCGGACGCAATATCCAACACAATAATCCCCACAAAACAGCTATATGCATTCCTGACAAAGCCAAGATATGGCTCACTCCCGCCACTTGATAAGTTTCACGTAAATCCTCACTCAGTTCCTCTTTATAGCCAACAGTCAAAGCCGACAATACGGCAAATTCATCTCCCGAGAATCCCCACTTCCGATAACTGTCCAGTATTTTCTCTCTCCATACACCTGCCCGCTGTTTCCATGTCAATGCCGATTTCTTGCCTGTCCATTGCCAATACCCCGGAAAGATTACGGCCGTTCCGCTAATTTGCTGTCTGAAAAGATAAGCCGCATAATCAAATTCTCCCGGAATCACCTCTCTTTCAGGAGTCGAGATACGTGTATAAAAGTTCAAATGGTCTCCACATCGTAAATTTACAGAAAGACTATCTTTCATAATATAGACTAGTATCATACGATTAACAGGAACCATCCCCCTCTCAGACATTTCTTTATCTATCCGCAATTTACAGAGATATGTTTTTGCCTTTTCTTGTGGAACATCCACTATCACCCCTTGATACATATTCTTCCCTGATGACCATTCATAGTCCACCCGTTGCCATTTTTGCTGTAGCAACAATGCCCCTACACAAAATAGAAACATAAAAACCATGCCTCCAAATAACCATCGGGAAAGGTAGCCTTGCCATTTCATCAATACAATCAAGCCAATCAAGCACCCCAATATTCCCGTGCCAGAAACAAGCACAGGCAAGGCGCCTTGAAAAAAATGATCGGATACAAAAATTCCGGCGACTAGAGGTATAGTCAACCGGAACATGGAACAAGGCTTTACAGCCGCTATATTTCGCACTTTGGTTTTAAGCTCAAAGAGATTTCAACCGATGTATCATGTCTGACATATCAGGAGCTTTGAACACAGCATTTCCTGCCACCAGCACGTCCGCTCCAGCCTCTACAAGCTGTCTGCCGGTTTCCAGGTTCACTCCCCCGTCAACCTCTATCAATGCCTGCGAACCTGTATTCGTTATCAATTCACGTAATTCCCTCACCTTATCCAAGGTATGTACAATAAATTTCTGACCACCAAAACCGGGATTCACACTCATCAGCAACACCATATCCACGTCACGGATAATATCGGCCAACATAGCTACAGGAGTAGAAGGATTCAATGTGACAGCCGCTTTCATTCCGGCATCCTTTATCTGTTGCACCACTCTATGCAAGTGTACACAGGCTTCATAATGCACATTCATCATCATTGTTCCCAAATCTTTCACTTCTTTAATGAATTTCTCAGGATTAACAATCATCAAATGTACATCCAAAGGTTTTTCAGACAACTCGGCTACATATTTCAATACAGGAAAACCAAAAGAAATATTCGGTACAAACACACCATCCATTATATCAATATGCAGCCAGTCGGCATCACTACGATTTATTTGTTCTATATCTGCCTGTAGATTAGCAAAATTGGCAGACAACAAAGAAGGGGATATCAGAGGTCTATTCATGGTTCACTGTTCTTATTCTTTTTATACAGAACAAAGATAACCATATTTTATATAAGAACAGTGAAAAAGTTCATTTTATTTCGGCAAAGTAAACCGCACACCCAACTGTATATTAAAATTAAAAGGATGTTCCTTGCGAATCGTATTTACATTACTGCCGTCATCAAAGTAATAAACAACTCCCGGCTCCGCATAAATACCCAATTTCTCCGTAATCTTAAACTGCGCACCTGCCGCTGCGGACAAAGACCATTGCAAAGGTTTCACTTTGACATTTTCCTCCCCTCCCGAAAACTGTTCATCTTTTCCTGCATTTGATGTAGAAACACTGCCGATAATGCTCCGCTTTCCAGACACACATTTTTCTACCGCTCCACCTGCCGAGGCATACACTTCAAACCGCTTGTTACTCCATATATTCCGGTTCACTTTCAGAGGAATACCCACATAATGCAGTTTCTCTTCCCAACCATAATTGTTTTTTTCGGTTCCCGAACGTGTTTCGGATGAAAGCTGGGTATAAGTCACCCCGGTTTCTACAGCCCAATCATCACTTAAATCAAAACGAAGGGAAGCTCCAAAAGTAACAGGCATACGATATTTTATATCAGACTGCGCATCCTTTCCTTCCGACAAGTTATTGAACTGAACCAGCTTATCAATTTCAGCCCTTGTTTCCACTCCATAAGCGCTATTCATTGTTGCATTCCTTGTGCCATTAGGCAAAGGCAAATATCCATCCATACTAGTCGAGGATGAAAAGATTCCATTACCGGTAGAAAGTCCTACCGACCAGTTTCTGTCCTTCTTTCTATGAGGAGCCACGTAAGCGTAATTCGTTTTGGCAGCCGAATAGGAAGATCTGCCGGCCTGTTTCTGCTGTTTTTGTTCCACTATAACAGATTCCTCTTTCTGCTCTTCAATATAATTTTCCTCTATTTGTATCTCTTCCACCTCTTTATTTAGCAAAACCTCCTGTTCGGCAGCCAATGCCTCTGCCTTAGCAACCCCACCAACTTTTACATGTTGTTTTTTCCCAGAGCGGGCAGCAGGAACTACCAAGGCCATAGGTTGCTCAGGAGTGATTGATCCCGGCACCAACTCATCGGGTTCGTGCATTACATTCAACTCTGCCGACTGTTTCTCCAAATAGTTTGCAGAAGGTGACTGCCAAAACCATACGGTCAATGAAGACACAACCACTAACAAGGCAACAGCTGCTACAGCCTGCCAGCGGCGCCACATCGGAATTACTTTCGGAACCGTATCCAGTTCCTTTTCCAACTGTTCCCAAAGATCAGCAGGAGCCGGTTCCGAATAGCCCTCCATCCGGGTGCGGAAATTTTTTATCCATTTATCTTTTTCTTTCATTCCTATATCCTCTTTCTATAATCATTTATTTTTTTCATCAATAAGGTTTTGGCTCTGTATAATTGAGATGATGAAGTATGTTCTGTAATTCCTAGCATTTCAGCAATCTCCTTATGTCCCTTTTCTTCTAATACATATAAATTAAAGACCGTTCTATATCCATCCGGAAGCTCTTTAATGAATTGCATTAAAACAGATTGGGGTATTTGCTCAAAATCATCCTCATCTCCATCTATCACATCGGGCAACTCTTCGACTATCACTTCCTGATTTGTAGAAGCTTTCTTGCGAAGATAGCCCAGTGCTTCATTTACCATAATACGTGTCAGCCATGCTTTCAATGACCCCTCTCCTTTATAAGTAAACTGACTGAATGAACGAAATATATTCAAAAATCCATCATGTAAGACATCCTGTGCCACTTCCCTATCACCTGTATAACGAACACAAACGGCCATCAATTGCCCGGCATAACGCTCATACAATTGCTTGCGTGCAAGGTTATCACCCTTGCCGCAACGTTCCACCAATTCTGTTTCATTCATTGTTTGTGACACTTCTTTATTGGATAAATGATAAGACTGCAAAAATACTGCATCCGGAAGAATAAAATTTTTGCTTAAGCAGATTTAACATTTTTACAAGCAGTAAACTTACTATCTTCGCATTTAAGC
>QWCV01001516.1_pt1 | contig 21994 bp, 18 predicted proteins | sample 1972621 | NCBI WGS metagenome assembly QWCV01 (sample SAMN09866699, study PRJNA288562) | Human gut metagenome isolate pre2_stool, whole genome shotgun sequencing... | isolation source: gut | host: Homo sapiens | place: USA: California | reverse complement strand
ACCCGAACAAGACTTTAAATGCTAAACTTGTCAAAGAACTCTTTGGCTTGGCGGAGGATGCCGCTTAGCCTATGTATAATTTTTTAACGAACTATTGTTTTGATGGTCTTGCATATATTTCGCTATATTACCATCGCTAACCCAATTAAGGGCCGTTTCAAGAAATTTCTGACGTTCAATGGGGCCTTGTACAAAAGCACTCCATAACTGTGTGTTAGAATTATTCTTATTAGAAAAGACCCTTTTTGCAAGAGTGACGAAGGGACCAGAGTAAACAGCATTAAGAAGTTCTTGAGTATTTAGAACTACACCACCTTTGTTTACGATTTGAAACCAAGCTTTGAGTTCTTCATCATTGCCATTACATTCGCAGATACATATTACAAGACGAGTTTTGAGGAATTCATTCTTCTTATTATCGGATAGAGAAGAAAACTTATGCGGTAGACCATTATCATCGATAATCGAAATTTTATCTCGATAAAATCGTCCAAGAGATGTTATGCGCTGTTGGCCATCGAGCACTTCATAGTGTTCGTCATCAATCTTATTAAAGTATATTATACCTAGAGGAAAGCCGGAAAACACAGAGTCGATTACCGGAATATCCATTTTTTTCTCGGCATAAATATAATTACGCTGGTATTCAGGTTGAATCGTTAATTTACCGCCCCAGCCAAATAGACCTTTTGCATCTGTTTCGCTATATTGAAAACCGTTGCAAATATCCTCAATGGTTAAATCAGTTCGTATTTCCGTTTTCATAATTTTTGTATTAAAATTCGAACATACGCTTTTGTAAAAAGTTCCTCGCCAACAATATAGTAAACCTCGTTTTCAGGTGGTTCAGCAACCTTGATGGCTGCGCCATCATTAAGTTTAGTTACTCGAGATCTTTTACCGTTCTTAGCTACTTGGATTTGCTCTGGATATATTCTACATGCTTGACCATCCCAAGATTGTGTGATACCAATAATCTTGAATTGCTCAGGACAATATTTACCTAAAAAAGAAATTGGCACGCCCATAATGCCGTCATAATCTGACGGTATTGCATCTACAAATGGAACGTCTATAGCATTAAAATTATCATAGTGAGGATAGTCAAGTTGGCCACGAAGTTCCTTGTGTTTACTAAATCGTAGATTATTAGCCTTTGTCATAAGTTGCAAAGGTTCGTGGCGTCTACCATGTTCAATATTAGTGAACCATACACTTGCTGAACGTCCCATGACTCTACCGTTAACAATCTTATACTTGCTTCCTTCTTTTTCATTATTTATAAACAAATCTTCGATTTCAGGAGGCATCGAAAATAGCATATCTGCTCCCATAGGAGTTTTGCCACACCACATTTGATTATCTCTAAAATGGCCAAATACCTCTTTATATGATATGCAGTTTTTATTGCATATCAAAAGAAATTTTTTACCAGACTCCATAATCCATGCAAAAAATTTCCTAAATAAAGAAAATGGTGGATTGGTAATAATGAAATCAGATTCATCACGAAGTGCACGCACTTCATCACTATTAAAGTCGCCAGAACCTTCAAGATAGCTCCATTGTAAATCTTCAATATCTATGCGACCATCTCCAGTAACATCACGGTCTAAAATGAACAATTTCCCTCTCGTTTCGGATTTGGACAATTCAAATCCTGGATTTGATTGTTCAAACAATGACGGCTGATAAGGTTTTTGAAGTTGTTTGCTTTTGGGGGCAAAACTAGTGCTGATTAATTTTTTTAGTCCCAAACTCTCAAAATTCTGGGCAAAGTATTTAGTGAAATTACTCCATTCGGGATCATCACAAGGAAGTAAGACAACCTTATCTCGGAATACATTTGGATTGTAATCGAGATATGCGTTTATCTCATTTTCTATATCGTAGAACTGAGTGTAAAATTCGTCAACCTTAGAAATTCGTGCCTCAGCTAAGTTAGAGTTTGCCATATTCTGAAGTGATTCATTAGAGTTGAGTCTTGATCAAATAAAGATTGTAATATTGAAGGAGTCTATATGTTAGGCGCAGGCTTAGCCCATTTTAATTATAATCTTTACATCACAATATGCTTTGTGTTATTGTTTTACTGCCAGAAAGTCGACCCTCTCTTAAAGAGAGTGAATCCATATTGTATTTAGATTGATGGGATAATCAGTTGCTAAACACATTGCTATTTCACAATAATGTGAAATCTTTTTTATTTATCATAGATGTTTTTTTCTACTGATATGGTTGTATTTTCAATATTAATTTGTAAATTTGCAGTCATGGAAGTCACTCTCTTTAAGAGTGTTGGATGGTTGCTAAACAAAAGAAGCCTCAGAACCGAGTGGTGCTGAGGCTGTAGTTATTTTAAGGGAATTTTATTGAGAATCGGATATATGATCCGTTTTTGCGGGGAGTAACGCTCTAAGCTCTAAGTGTTAAAGCGAGGACAGGATCAGGGAGTTGGCGCGGTCTACGACCGAGGTGTCGAGACTGGCAAGGTATATCTGGGTTGTGGCTTCGCTGTCGTGGCCCATGCCTTCGGATATGACGGAAATTGGGATGCCTTTGGCTTTAGCCGCCGAGGCCCAGCTGTGGCGCGCTACATACAGAGTCAGAGGAATGACGATTCCAACCATGCCGGCGATGCGTTTCAGGTTGTGGTTGATGTTGTAGCCGACATTCCGGTAGGTGCATCGTTCGTTGGTTCCGGGATTGCGGATAATCGGAAGCAGATAGTCACTGCGGTTTTCCGGATATTTGTCAACAAGCATCTGCATTTCTTTGGTCCATGCGATGACAAGTTGCTGGCCGGTTTTGTGACGACGATAGGTGAGGTATCCGTTTTTAAGGTCTGACTTTTTCAGAAAGGCCATATCGATGAAGCTCATCCCGCGCAAGCAGAAACTCATCATGAACATATCGCGGGCGTAATCAAGCGAGGGAGTCAGAGATAAGTCCAAAGCCTTGATTTTCTTGATAATGGCCAACGGAAGAGCACGTTTCACGGTCTTGTCCACGCCTGTATAGACGTGGCGGAAGGGATTGCGGTTCTCGATTATGTCTTCCTCTACCGCACGGTTGTAGACGGCCCGGAGGATTCGGGTGTAGAACGATATGGTGTTAGGGATGATTCCCCGGTTCCGTAGCCACGCCTCATAACCCTCCATTGTTTCAGAGGTGATGCAGTCCAGCATAATGTCCTGGTCTTTCATGTATTTTTTGAAACTATTGAGTGTCGACCGGTAAGTTCCGGCAGTCCCGACTTTCTCTTTCTGTTTCAGTTTTGCAATGACGCTTTCCATATAGTTGAACAGACTGTATTCACTGGCGTAGCGGTTGAATTCGTCTATCACGTCATCAATGGTATAGGGGAGGCCTGTGGCATTCAGTTTGCGGTCTATCTTTGCCAACCGTTCCATATCCCATTTGATACGCTCGCGAATGGATAGAATCAGCAGTTTGCGGTCGCTGTTATGGGTAGTGGCTACCGTTGAACGTTTATCGTCCCATTCTTCCGGAAATATCTTGTAACAGGCAGGAAGCTGTCGCACCTTCCGCTCGTGGATAATCTGATAATAGATTGAGCCCTCGTGACCGACGACAGTCGAGGGCCTGAATTTTACTTTGATTGATGTCATTTAGCGAAGTTTTTGGCAAAAATACTATCTCCAAATTCCATCACTTCCTTATCCATTAAATCCGAAGCATTAAATCTATATGATTCATTGAACCTTAAGCCAATGTAACTAATGCAACAGTGGTTACAGTAACCTCTGTTGCATTAGTTACTCGCAGATTGTCAGGCGACAAAACCGATGCGGGGACGCGTGGTGGCGAGGGAAAGCGACGGCACAGGGGCCGGGATGTCGGCGGCCTGGATCTCGGTGAGAGCAGTCTCGTCGGAGAGGCCGGCGGTGATGACACGGACCGCCATGGAGGGGAGGATTTCGGTCTGGATCATGTTGATGACATGACGGGCGTTGCCAAAGGTCTTGTCTCGCCGCACATAATCGGCGCTGAGCCGGCGGCTCAATGCCAGGCGCGCATCGTCGGAGAGGACGTAATTGTTGCGTTCCAGGTATTTTTCTGCTATCTCCATTAACTCTGATTCCGTGAAATCGTCAAAGACGTAAATGTTGGAATCGGGAATGCGAGACTTGAAGCCCGGATTCATGTCGAACATCCGCTTCATCTGCTCGGAATACCCGGCCAGCACCAACATCCAGTCACGGTTGGAGTCATCGGCCAATGCCGTGAGTAATGTCTCGATCACGAACTTGCCGGGATCGCGCGGGTCGTTTGGCTGACAAAGCTGGTATGCTTCGTCTATGAACAGTATGCCGCCCTGGGCTTTCTCGATGGCATCAAGTGTCTTCTCGGCCTCGGAGTTGTAGTTCTGTCCCAGCAGCGTGGCGCGCTCGCGTACAACCACATGCCCCTTGGACAGTACGCCTGCTCGATGCAGCATCACACCCATCATCTTGGCGACGGTGGTCTTGCCGGTTCCCGGTGAGCCGAGGAACATGGCGTGAAGCGGGGAAGCGGTAGATGGAAGTCCTCGTTCCGAGCGCATTTTGTTGAAGCGCACCACACGCTCGTAGACAGTAAGTTTATCCTTGACCGAACGCAGGCCGGTCAGATGGTCAAGCGACGACAGCAATGACTCGTTATGTTCCGATTCATCTTCTGAATATGATTCTACTTCCTGTGATTCGTCGGCTTCGGAGCCGGATTTCTCCTTCTGCCCGGCTATGAAGTCGTCAAGCAGTTGGTCGAAGTCCAGAGCGTCGGATGTCGTGGCCGACGAGTCCTGATGATGGATAGCAAGCCATCTGTCTATGACCGCATCGGGCGAATATTCGTCCAGCGGCTCAATGTCGGTGCCATACCATTTCCCGGTTTCGGGTTCCACATCTGTGGCGAATATAAAGCCGGCGATGGGATATTCCATGCACAGCAACTCGGCGTAGAACGTGCCGTTACGGTCGTATGCAGTAGTGAAGGGATATTCCACATACCAGATGTTGTCCTTGTAATCGTCACTGTTCATGCAGCGCGGTTCGGCGAACATGACCAGAGGCTGCCCCTCGTCAGGCACGTACAGCCGCAGCTCAAGTTCAGGCAATACCGACGGCAGCCTGTATCCAAGTTTCTGCCCCATGCTGAACCGGACATAATACGTCTGGCCGTCATCGGTAGTGAGGGACTTATACAGATTGTCTTCCCAAGCCGGACGGACACCTCCGTCGCAGACGCCATACCATTCCGCCGGATGGGGCAGGGGGTTGGTGTCAATCAGCCGGAATACACGCCGGTCTATGGTATGCGAAGCAATCGGGTCGTCTACAACGAGTTTGAAGGTATGGCCCGATATTATGCCGTCGGCGGGGAAGTGGGCGTAGAATTCCTTGAAGCATTCCTGCCGGCGCAGGATTATTTTCAGGGATCGGGAGGCCACCTCGCAGCGTGAGGTGACATCCACCAGTGTCAGCGTGACGTTGCGGCGCACGCCGCTGTCGAAGCGCTCGTTGGTGGCACAGATCTTGACCGCGATGCCGGCCAACGAAGGATCAGCGATAAAATCGCTGCGGTCGTCGAAAGGAAACTGATTGATAAGAGCCAGATCGTCGACCTGGTCCTGATTGTAGGTGTAGAACTGAATCTGACCTACATAAATCGGTGATTTTTTGTTCATACAGTTTTTTTAGTTTAGATAGTTATAAAGCTGATAAAGTTAAGAGAACACCAAGACTTGCTAAAGACTCTAAAGACTGACTATTATCTTAACTTTTTAAACTACAATATTTTCTCCACTATTTTCGCAAGTAAATCCTTGCGAAAAATCCGGAGGCCTTCCTCCGGTGCCGTTCCCAATACGTCATGGTACTATCTGTCCCGATGGCCTGAGGATACGTACGGACGCACCACGGGCTGTCAGGGCATTTCTGCGGTTGTAAAACGTAGGGTGAATTTCACTATGCGCGCCACATCTCCGCGTCGCCGGGAGGGGCGACACCGCCGAACTTGCTGTTGTCGAGATGTAGTTGCTTCATAGCTGTATAAACTGTATGAAAACGAGTCGCGCCACAATGGTCGATACTCATCGTGGCGCAAAATTAATAAATAAATCATTTACTGCAAAAAATCGGCTATTATTATTCTATAATAATATTATATTTATGTTTATGTGCGGCTCGGAGCGCTCACATCATTATTCTTATGACCCGGAGTCAATAAAATATTATTTTTTGAGTTTAGGTAGAATGGGGGTGTTGGGTTGTTATACAGAAAGTGAATCAACAACCACAAGATAATAATCAAGTACGAAACAGGTAACGTGGCTATATGACACCAAACAGACATTATGCCGGACTGACGGACTCGCAGGTAGCCGAGAGCCGTAAGATACACGGCAACAACATCCTGACACCACCGGCCCAGGCCAAGTGGTGGAAGTTGTTACTCGAGAAATTTTCAGATCCTCTCATCATCATCCTGCTGATAGCGGGCGCTCTGTCCATCGGCATAGCGGTATACGAATACATGCAGCTGGGTCAAGGTCCGGAGGTATTCTTCGAGCCGGTAGGCATCTTTATGGCCATTGCGCTGGCCACGGGACTGTCGTATATATTCGAGGCCCGCGCCAACAAGGCGTTCAAGATTCTGAACCAGGTGAACGATGACGAGCCTGTGGAGGTGGTGCGCAACAAGATGGTGACCACCATACCGCGTAAGGACGTTGTGGTGGGTGACATCGTGTTGCTGAATACCGGCGACGAGATCCCGGCCGACGGCGAGTTGCTGGACTGCATCACGCTGAGCGTGGACGAGTCGTCGCTGACCGGCGAGCCGTCGGCGCGCAAGACCACCGACCCCGAGCAGTTCGACAAGGATGCCACATACCCGTCCAATCATGTGATGCGCGGCACCAAGGTAATGGAAGGGCACGGGGTGATGCGCGTTCTGAAGGTGGGCGACGACACCGAGATGGGCGGCGTATTCCAGGAAGCACAGATTGACAAATCGGTGAAGACGCCCCTAAACGAGCAGCTGGACCGTCTGGCCAAATGGATTTCGAATGTCAGCTATATAGTTGCGGGCCTGGTGATTGTGGGGCAAATCATACATCTTGCGCCTCAGATGGGCGACATGAGCCTGCCGCAGATACTTGCACACGTGTTGAAGACACTTATGATTGCCGTGACGCTAATAGTCGTGGCGGTGCCCGAAGGCCTGCCTATGGCGGTGACATTGTCGTTGGCTTACTCCATGCGTCGCATGCTCAAGACCAACAACCTGGTGCGCAAGATGCACGCCTGCGAGACGATGGGCGCAACCACCGTGATATGCACCGACAAGACCGGTACGCTGACCCAGAACCAGATGCAGGTATATAAGGCCGACTTTTTCGGCAACCCATCGGATCAGGTGATATATGAGGGAATAGCCGCAAACTCCACCGCTCAACTCGATGTCTCCAAAGAGAAGCCGGTGGTTCTCGGTAATCCGACGGAAGGCGCCCTCCTGCTTTGGCTGCGCGAAAGGGGAGTGGACTACACCACGCTGCGCGAGAACGCCGAGCACCTTGAGGAACTGCCCTTCAGCACCGAACGCAAATACATGGCCACGGTTGTGAGGTCAACAGATGGCAAACGTATACTGTACGTGAAGGGTGCGCCTGAGATTGTATTCGGCATGTGCAGCGACACTGCAGGCGTGACCAAGGAGGAAATAGACGCACGGCTGCTGGAATATCAGGGCATGGCCATGCGCACGTTAGGCTTCGCCTATTGCGAGCTTCCAGCCGATGGCAATGAAGTGCTGAATAACGGCCAGATAGAATCGGGCAGCCTGACATTCCTCGGCATCGTGGCTATCTCCGATCCGGTTCGTGCCGATGTGCCCGATGCAGTGCGTGAGGTGCTGAACGCAGGCATCAAGGTCAAGATAGTGACCGGCGACACTCCCGGCACTGCCAAGGAGATAGGCCGTCAGGTCGGCCTGTGGGACGATGCCGTGGATTCCGACGTCAACATCATCACCGGGCCTGAAGTGGCCGATATGAGCGACGAGGAATTGCGCAACCGCGTGGGTGAACTAAAGATAATAGCACGCGCGCGGCCCTTGGATAAGAAGCGCCTGGTGGAAGCCCTGCAGGCCAACAACGAAGTCGTGGCCGTAACCGGCGACGGCACCAACGACGCTCCGGCTCTGCGTGCCGCGCACGTAGGCCTCTCGATGGGTGACGGCACGTCGGTGGCCAAGGAGGCAAGCGACATAACCATCATCGACAATTCGTTCTCGTCAATAGGACGCGCCGTGATGTGGGGACGTTCGCTGTATCAGAACATACAGCGTTTCCTGCTGTTCCAGCTCACGGTGAACGTGGCGGCATGTCTGTTGGTGATGTTCGGTTCGTTCTTCGGCAAGGAGTCGCCGTTGACCGTGACGCAGATGCTGTGGGTAAACCTTATTATGGACACCTTCGGAGCGATGGCCCTCGCCTCGCTGCCGCCGTCGCCCGGTGTGATGAAGAACAAACCGCGCAACCGCAACGCCTTCATCATCAACCGTCCGATGATGTTCGAGCTGATTGGCGTCGGAGTGATATTCTTCGCGTTGACGTTCGGATTCTATATCCTGTTCAACCACGTTGACATCAAGTCGCTGAGGGATCTGCAGCATTTTACGTGGGGTCCTGAGGTTCCGATGTCGGTTTACGACATGACACTGCTGTTCTCGATATTCGTATGGACACATTTCTGGTATATGTTCGACGCACGTGCGTTCGAAACCTCCAAGAGTTTGTTCAGTCTCAAGATGAGCCAGGGATTCTGGACCATAGTGTTGATTATCGTGATCGGACAGCTGTTCATCACCGAACTGGTGCCGAACTTCTTCAACGTGGAACCGATGCTGCGGACTTCCGATTGGAAGTGGAATCCCTCAGGTGCCGAGGACTTGGGCATCATAATCCTGGCGTCGTCGTCGGTGGTTTGGGTACGCGAGCTGTACATCCTCGTGACGTGGCCATTCCGCAAGGAGAAATAACGCAAACATTAAGCATAATTGAAACACCCCGCTGCCGGTCGGCAGCGGGGTGTTTCAAGTTATGAAAGGGTCCTATTGTAATTGTTGCGGATAGTTCAACTCCGACAAATTGCCTTAAGGCAGTTTGTCGTATTCAGCGTCGCTGACAGGTTCAAGCCATACGTTCTCGGTGTTCTCGCCCGGGACACTGAAGGCAAGGTGAGCGAACCAGCTGTCGGCAGCGGCGCCATGCCAGTGCTTTACATTTGCGGGGATGTGTATGACGGTGCCGGGAAGTATCTCCTGTGCGGGTTTGCCTTCCTCCTGATACCAGCCGCGACCTGCCACACCTATCAGCATCTGACCGCCGCCCTTGGTGGACTTATGAATGTGCCAGTTGTTGCGGCAGCGGGGTTCGAATGTGACGTTGGCCACGTTCACCTGCTCGTTGGAGAGGGGAGCCAGGTAGCTGTTGCCGATGAAGTATTTGGCGTAAGCGGTGTTAGGCTCGCCGATGGGGAAGATCATCTCCTGCTGGAAACGCTCTTTCTCCGTTGCGGCATCATCGTCGGCCCATACCTCCTTGGCGATGCGGAAGCCGGCCCATGCGTTGGGCCATCCGGCGTAGAAAGCGGCCTGAGTAAGCAGTGCGGCTATCTCCTTACGGGTGATGCCATGCTTTTTGCCCAACATCAAGTGTGAGCGGAACGATGAATCGATTATTCCCTTTCCAAGCAGGATGGAGATGGTGACCATGCTGTGGTCGTGAAGCGAGAGAGTTGAATCATTCCATACAGCCTCGCCAAATAGAACGTTATCGTTAAGTTCCGCGAATTTGGGAGCGAAGTCGCCGAGTACGTCGTGTCCGGCCGTCTGCGTTATTTTCTGTTGTGCCATAACATTGAATGTTAAGATGCTGAGTAATAATGCTGAAATAAGTTGCTTCATATCGTATGACAATATTGCGGTATGTGGTGGTTTTATTATCTACGATGCAAAATTACAAAGTAATTGTCAAGATGTCAGTATCCCGAATACGGAATTAATTATCACTTTTACGGATTATGGTCAGATGCCGTGTGGTCGGGCTCCCGGTATTCGCCGTCAACCTTGACAGGCTCGATGTGGAGGCCGATGAAGGTCTTGTCGCCGAAGCGTTCGCGCAGTTTGCGCTCGATATTCGAAGCATGCTCGTGTGCGTGGTAAAGGCTGATGTCGCCCGGCAGACGCAGGTGCATGGTCATTGCTATGTTGTTGCCGATGCGGCGCGTACGCAGATGGTGTATGTTGGTGACGCACGGCTCCTGCGCCACTATCTGCATTATCTCGTCCTCGACATCTTCCGGAAGGCTATGCTCCAACAGTTCGTCAAGCGCCTGCTTCAGCAGTTTCAGCGCGGTGCCGACGATAAAGAAGCTGACTATCACCGCCGCAATGGGGTCGAGCACGGTCCACTTTGCGCTGAGGAATAATGCGCCGCCCACTCCCAAGGCCGTGCCGAGTGACGAGAACGCGTCCGAGCGATGATGCCAGGCATTCGCCACAACGGCCTGCGAGGCTGTCTCCTTGCCAGCCTTGACTGTGAAGCGGTAGGCCCACTCCTTGAGGATGATGCTGAGTATGGCCGCGGCAAACGCGATGAAACCGGGGCGGGGCAGAGGATTGCCGATGATGGCCTGATATATCTTGCATACGCCGTTGCAGCAAATAGTGATGCCCACGCCAAGAAGACCAAGGCCGATGATGGCAGTGGCCAGCGTCTCGTATTTGCCGTGTCCGTAATCGTGGTCCTTGTCGGCCGGCTTGCCCGCGATGCGGACAAACACTATCACGACTATGTCGGTGAGGAAGTCGGAGAGGGAATGCACCGCATCGGCTATCATGGCCGCCGAGTTACCCAGGATACCGGCCACGAACTTGAACACCACGAGCACTGCGTTTATGACGCTGCCCATCAGCGTGACGCGATTGATCTGCCGCTCGCGGTCGGCGTCGCATTCTATGATATTATTGTTCTTTTGATTGATTTCTGTCATAACGTCAAAGTATTAACCCTAAAATTACGAAAAATCTTCGGATCGACAAAATCACAGATTTTCCGGCCAGGGGTGTTTGGGGTAACGGCGGCGCAGTTCCTTACGGACCTCGTGGTAGGTAGTGCTCCAGAAACTTGCGATATCCTTGGTGAGTTGCACGGGCTTGAAACCCGGAGAGAGTAATTCCATCAGCATCGGCCGTGTACCGCCGTCCACTCGCGGTGTCTCCCGGATGCCGAAGCAATCCTCAAGACGTGCACTCAGAACCGGTGAGTCTGCGCCGACACGATAGTCAAGGCGTACGTTGCGTCCATTCGGCAACCGATAATGCGACGGAGCGATGGTATCCACCGACTGTTGCCGGTCGTATGTCAGCAATCTCCATACCACCTGGCAGATGTCTATGCGTTTTAGTTCGCGGACAGTCATAGCATCACCAATATATAAAGGTAGCCACTCGCCGGCTGTTTCCAATAGTCTGTCGACCGATACGTCAGGCAAATCCAGTTCAGGATGCCAGCCCGCCACGGTTTCTATCCGCTGGATAAGGCGCGTGACGTCATCTGAGAAATCGAACATGCTACGGCCATCCTTGGCAGCAGCCTCGCATATAGCCTCGATGATCCGAGCCCGATCAATGGAATCCGAAACGGCTGTGTCAAGCAGTAATGCGCCTAAGCGTAGCTCACGACGTGCCACTACGCGCCCCTGCCTGTTGTCCCAATGCAGTTTTTCGTTCCATGTGGCCATATCCTTCAGCACCGCCTCGTCAATAGGCGCGGCCAGAAATATTCTCTTTCCTAATGATGCTATCGCCAGGAATTTCCTGGATGACAACGCATCTTCAGCATTTATGCGCACCTCGTCGCCGTTGGCCAACCTGTAACGGCAATCGGCCACCATCATGGCCGTACGCTCCGGATATGCCAGGGCTACGAGCGCGCCTATGGCGGTCTGGTCAGGGATTGTGTTGTCTTCCTTGGCGTTGACCAGGCGGCGATACTGCTCAGCAATCTTTATGATGCGGCCGAATCTGCCGCTGTTGCCACGGCGGCGCGCCTCGCGAAGCATTATTATGCGTGTGGTTATGTCGCAATCGTTCTCGTCGTTTATCGGATCCTTCTCATCCAAGATAGCAGCTATGTCTGAGCCTAACGCCTTTGTGGCATTGTCTTCGGCTACGGTCAGCATCTGCGCTATGCGCGGATGGCAAGGGATTCGTGCCAACTTTCTGCCATGAGGGGTTATCTCGCCCTTGTCGTTGACGGCACCAAGACTGCGTAGCAGCTGACGGGCCTTGAATACCTTGTCGCGAGGCGGAAGCGTGAGCCAAGGGAGGTCGAAAACATCACTCTCGCCCCATGCGGCTATGTCCAGCACCATAGACGATAAATCAGCTTCCTCGATTTCCGGCACACGGCTTTCCTTCATGCGCAGTTCCACAGGGTTGGACCACAGACGATAACACACGCCTTCTGAAAGCCGTCCGGCACGGCCGCTTCGTTGCCGGGCCATGTCGAGCGATATGCGCATCGTTTCCAGATGACTGAGGCCGCTTCGAGCATCAAATACCATACCTTTGTAGAAACCCGAATCGACTACAGTGCGGATTCCTTCGATGGTAAGTGAAGTCTCGGCAATAGGAGTGGAGAGTACGATCTTGCGTGTGCCGGCAGGGGAAGGAGCCAGGGTGCGCCGTTGCTCCTCAAACGGCATCATCCCGTAGAGAGTGTGGATGTGAATATCGGATGGCAGGTTCGCGAGGAGGTCGCGACATTTCATTATCTCGCCCTGTCCGGGGAGGAAGGCAAGGATGTCGCCCGACTGTTCGCGCAATGCACGACGGATGGCTGCTGCTGTGTCGGCCACGCAGGTCGTGTCATCGGAATCGGCCGCGCGGATTATCTCTACGTCATAGGCGCGGCCCTGGCTTTCAATCAGCGGAGCGTCGAAACGCCGGCATATATAATCGGTGTCGATGGTGGCCGACATGATTATAATCTTCAGGTCAGGGCGTATCAGTCGCTGGGCCTCGAGAGTCAGTGCGTATGCTATGTCGGAGTATAGGCTGCGTTCGTGAAACTCATCGAAAATCACCACGGAAATGCCGTCGAGTGTCGGGTCATCCACCAGCATACGCTGCAGGATGCCTTCTGTCACGACCTCGATGCGTGTCCGGTCTGATACGCGGGATTCAAACCGGATGGTGTAGCCCACGGTCTGACCGACACGCTCGCCGATCATTTCGGCCATGCGCTGAGCAACCTGTCTTGCGGCAAGGCGCCGTGGCTCCAGCATCAGGATGCGGCCCTCGGGTGTGTCGGTTATAATGGTGAGTGGCAGCAGCGTTGACTTGCCTGCACCCGGCGGCGCAGTGACCACCACGCGCGGCTTCTGCCTCAGTGCCGCGTTGACCTCAGCCGTCACTTCGCCAACCGGCAATTCGTGTATGTATTTCGCAATCTTTTTTTCCAATTCATCCATCATCCCGCGAAATTACATAATAATTAGCATATCCGAACTATTCATGTTAAAAAATACAATGGCTTTTGCACCTCAAAGAGGATTTGATTAATTTTGCACATATTAAAGGAGTTTAGGCCCTCCAAGTAAAGTATTGAATGCAAGATTTTGTAGCTATAGATTTTGAAACGGCCAACGGCCGGCGCTCAAGCGTATGCAGCGTCGGTATTGTCGTGGTGCGTGGCGGAGAGATTGTGGACAAGTTCTACAGTCTGATACAACCGAAGCCGAACTATTATACATACTGGACCACCGAGGTGCATGGCCTGACACGTCGCGATACAGACGGTCAGCCTACTTTCCCGGAAGTGTGGGCACAGATAGAGCCTCGGATACAGGGACTGCCACTTGTGGCGCACAACAAGCCGTTTGACGAGGGGTGCCTGAAAGCCGTATTTGCCGAATATGGCATGGAATATCCAGGATATGAGTTCTACTGTACGCTCGCCGCATCGCGTCGTTGTCTGAAGCTACGCAGCCATCAGTTGCATCTGTCGGCCGCCGCCTGCGGTTACGACATGGAGAACCATCACCACGCCCTGGCAGACGCCGAAGCCTGCGCCGCCATCGCCATGAAAATACTGTAAATATTATGATGGATTTCTTCAAATACATGCAGTGGAAGGATAGGACCGAGAGGAGACTGGAGCCTTATTACAACCGTAAAGTCAACAAACGGTTGAAATATGCCATGTATGCGTCAATCGGGATGTGTATGATTCTGCTGCTGTCGCAGTTCTTTTTCCTGGATCCGATGGATTACAGGAAATATACGGTCCTATTATGGTTGCGCGGTTTTGCCGGGGTATTCGCAATTATCTTTTTTATATTGACAGGGATATTGGTTTATCGCGTCAATGCTGAATATTATAAGGACAGGTGGAAAGCCGGTGATAAGACGGAGTGACGAGTAAGGGGGACGTACCGTTGTCGCTGAAGCTCCGAACTGAAACAAAACAAGACTGCACATCAGTGCTGAACGGGCTGGTTTGTGCCGGTTTGTGAGCAAATTTTGGCGGTGTTAACATATTTTTATAATTTTGCAGTCTGAAAAGATTAAGGTTTATAAAGATTAAGGTTAATAATTAGGGGAATCCGGTTGCGAGAAAGTGATTGATCGGCTTCCAATTGATGTTTTATGAAAGCAGTAGGACGTTTGGATTTTCATCCCGCGCTGATAGCGGCATGCCGAGATTACAGCATGGAGAAGTTCCGCAAGGATCTGGTTGCGGGAATTGTAGTCGGAATTGTGGCTTTGCCGTTGGCAATCGCTTTCGCCATAGCAAGCGGCGTTAGTCCGACAGTCGGTCTGGTGACGGCTGTCATAGGCGGTTTCATAGTAAGCGCCTTCGGCGGCAACACCGTGCAGATCGGTGGTCCTACGGGTGCATTCATAGTAATTATCTATAACATCATTCAGGTTTACGGTCTGACGGGTCTGGCAATGGCCACGTTTATGGCCGGATGTATCCTGTTGCTGATGGGGCTGTTCCATCTCGGCACGGTCATCAAGTTCATACCGTATCCTATCGTGGTTGGCTTCACGGCCGGTATCGCGCTGACGATTTTCTCCACCCAGATGCCCGATTTCTTCGGACTGCATATCACCGAGCAGGTGCCGGGCGATTTCATCGGCAAATGGCGTGTGTACATCGCTAACTTCAACACCATAGACATCGCGACTCTCGCAGTGGGATTGTTGGCATTATTGATCAACATCGTCACTCCTAAGATTTCATCGAAGTTGCCGGGCGCATTGACGGCAATTGTTTTGGTGACGCTGGCGACGTGGATAATGCGCGAGTTTATGGGAATAAGCGGTATCGAGACCATCGGCGACCGTTTCGGCAATCTGTCGCCGTCGATGCCGCAGGTGGCCAATCTCGGATTCAATATGCAGACTGTCAATCTCCTGTTGCCATCGGCCTTTACCATAGCTATGTTGGGCGCAATCGAGAGTCTGCTGAGCGCCACGGTTGCCGACGGTCGTACAGGCGACCGCACCAACTGTAACACCGAGCTGATGGGTCAGGGTCTGGCCAATGTGATAGTGCCGATATTCGGCGGTATACCTGTGACCGGCGCAATAGCCCGAACCATGACAAACATCACCAACGGCGGCAAGACCCCGGTGGCCGGTATAGTTCACGCGATAGTACTGTTAGGCGTGTTCATGTTCGCCATGCCGTTGATCAACATGGTACCTATGTCGTGTCTGGCGGCAGTGCTGATCATGGTCAGCTACAACATGAGCGGCTGGCGTACGGTCGTTGACATGGTGCATAATCCCAAGGGAGACTTGTCGGTGATGCTGGTCACGTTCCTGCTGACAGTGGTGTTCAACCTGACCATCGCCATCGAGATCGGCCTGCTGTTGGCTGTGGTGATGTTTCTGCGCCGAGTCACCGAGAACACTACCATCAAGGTTTACGGCGAGCAGCTTGACGCGGCCGAGGACACTGACCTGTCGAAGCATGAGGTGCTGAATCTGAACCCCGGCGTGTCGGTATATGAGATAGACGGCCCGTTCTTCTTCGGAGCCGCTACGAAATTCGACGAGATGATGCGTATCACGCCGCAGGAGAAACCGATAGTGCGTATAATCCGTATGCGCAAGGTGCCATTTATCGATTCGACAGGTATCCACAACCTGAAGCTGCTGATAGAGTCGTCGCATTCCGAAGGAATTATGATAGTATTGTCGGGAGTGCGCGACAATGTGCGGGCATCGCTTCATACAGCCGGTGTAGACGGACTGATAGGCGACGAGCATATCTGCAACCATATATCAAGTGCTGTCGTGGTGGCCAACAAGATAGCCGCAGCACACAGTGAACAGATGGCAGATATCTATTAGTGATGACTATGAGAGGGGAAGGGACCGACGCGCTTCTTGCCCGGATACGGCAGGGATCCGCGATGACGACAGGGCAGAAGCTACGCCTGGCGATGCTGCTCAGCGTGCCTGCCGTGATTGCCCAGCTTTCCTCCATAGTGATGCAATATATCGATGCCTCCATGGTGGGACATCTCGGCGCCGAGGCATCGGCCTCCATAGGACTCGTATCCACCAGTACATGGCTGTTCTCAGGCTTATGCGGCGCGGCTGCGACCGGATTCTCGGTGCAGGTTGCGCACCGGATCGGGGCCGGCGATATGCACGGTGCCCGCGCCGTGTTGAGGCAGTCCATGATAGCAACGTTTACATTCGGCCTGATGCTGGCGTTGATTGGCGTTGCAATCAGCGATATGCTCCCGGTATGGCTGGGCGGTGACGCTTCGATATGCGGTGATTCGTCGCTGTATTTCATGATATACGCGGCATTTCTGCCGGCGATGCAGCTGAACTTCCTTGCGAGCAGCATGTTGCGGTGCAGCGGCAACATGAAGGTGCCGAGTATGCTGGGAGTGACGATGTGCGCGCTGGATGTAATATTCAATTTCCTGCTGATATTCCCGTCGCATCATTGGAACATAGGATTCTTATCGTTGACGATACCGGGCGCCGGATTGGGCGTGAAGGGAGCCGCGTTGGGTACAGCTGCCGCAGAAACCGTGGTGGCGGCAATACTGATATGGTATCTGTCGGCGCGATCCACGGAATTGAAACTGACAGGCGAGCATGGGCGGTTTCTGCCAAGACGTGAAACTATACGCAAGGCACTGAACATCGGATTGCCAATGGGTGTGGAGCATGTGCTGATCTGCGGAGCGCAGATACTGACCACTGTCATAGTGGCGCCGTTGGGAGTATTTGCCATAGCGGCCAATTCGTTTGCGGTCACCGCCGAGAGTCTTTGCTATATGCCGGGCTACGGTATCGCCGATGCCGCCACTACGTTGGTGGGGCAAAGCATCGGAGCAAAAAACAGAACTCTGACACGCAGTTTTGCCCGTATTACAGTCGGAATGGGTATGGTGGTGATGGGCGTGATGGGTGTGCTGATGTACATATTTGCGCCCGAGATAATCGGATTGATGTCGCCGGTGACTGAAATAAGGGATCTTGGTGTGATGGCATTAAGGGTGGAGGCTTTCGCCGAGCCGATGTTCGCAGCATCCATAGTGGCATACGGAGTATTTGTCGGCGCCGCCGACACGCTGGTGCCTTGCGTGATGAACCTGTTCAGCATCTGGGCGGTGCGTCTGACATTAGCTGCACTGTTGGCTCCGACAATGGGCCTGAAAGGCGTGTGGGTGGCTATGTGCATCGAGCTTTGCTTCAGAGGACTTATCTTCCTGATATACCTTAAATGGGAACGGTGGATGCGTAAGGTCAAGCCCAAGACGCAGCCCGATATGGGATAATGGTAATTATTTCATAAATCGGGATAACAGAAACCGCCGATTTATTTGTAATTTTGCAACGTGCCTTGAAGGTATAACTAAGCCTTAAATAAACTATACATCAGGATATGAAAACGATTAAAGATACGGAATTCGGAGGCGAGCGACCGCTGTTCGAATCGCACGACCTGCGTCTGGAGAATGTGACCATACGCGAGGGCGAGTCGGCCATAAAGGAATGCAGCAACATCGAGGCCGTCAACTGCCGGTTTGAGGGTAATTACCCTTTCTGGCATGTGCATGGATTCAAGATAGACCGGTGCTACTTCGATGTCGGGGGCCGCTCGGCGCTGTGGTACTGCGACCATCTGAAGATGACCGACACGGTGATAGACGCTCCGAAAATGTTCCGCGAGATGAGCGACATAGATATCGAGAGCGTGACGATGAACGATGCCGACGAGGTGTTCTGGCGTTGCAAAAACATACGGATCAAGAACCTGAAACTGCACGGAGGAACATATCCGTTCATGTTCAGCAACGACATATATGTTGACGGCCTGGAAAGCGACAGCAAGTATGTGTTCCAGTATGTGAAGAACGCCGAGATACACCATGCCAAGATCACTACTAAGGATGCTTTCTGGGAGGTGGAGAACGTGACCATATACGATTCGGAGCTTAACGGCGAGTACTTGGGATGGCATTCACGGAATCTGCGTCTCGTCAACTGCCATATCTCAGGCGAACAGCCTCTGTGCTACGCGCATAACCTGATACTGGAGAACTGCACGTTCGATCCGGGCTGCGACCGTGCGTTTGAATACAGCGAGCTTGACGCAGACATACGCGGAGCCATCACCAACATCAAGAATCCCCGTACAGGGCGCATCGTGGCCGACGAAATCGGTTCAATAACGATAGACGAGAACATAAAGGCACCGGCAGACTGCAAGATAAGTATAGGTCATAAGTCATAGTGACGAGGTAAGAACAGCAAGTATGAAATACGATTTTGACGAGATTATAGACAGGCGCGGGACGAATTGCGTCAAGTGGGACAGCGCTGACAATCGTGATGTGCTGCCTATGTGGGTGGCCGACATGGATTTCTGCACGGCTCCGGCCATCATAGAGGCATTGAGTCGCAGGGTAGACCACGGAGTGTTTGGTTATACCCGTGTGCCGCAAAGTTACTATGAATCCATTACGGGATGGTTCGCACGCCGTCATGGATGGAACATCGATAATGACTGGATTATCTATACTTCGGGAGTGGTACCAGCTCTTTCGGCCATCATAAAGGCGTTGACTGCGCCCGGTGACAAGGTGCTGATTCAGACACCGGTCTACAACTGCTTCTTCTCGTCAATCCGCAACAACGGATGCGAGATAGTCGAATCTCCGTTGGTATATGCCGACAATACATATTCGATAGATTCCGAGGATCTGGAACGCAAGGTATCGGATCCGAAGGTAAAGGCGATGATTCTGTGCAATCCTCACAATCCCGCCGGAAGGGTATGGAGCCGCGATGAACTGATCAGAATAGGAGAAATCTGTATTCGCCATGATGTTGTGGTGATTGCCGACGAGATACATTGCGAGCTTGTGATGCCGGGTTATGAATATACGCCGTTCGCTTCGATTTCCGAGGAATTCAGCCGGCATTCCGTCAGCTGCGTGTCTCCGAGCAAGGCATTCAATATCGCCGGACTGCAGATAGCAAACATTGTGTGCGCCGATGCCGGGCGTCGTGCCAAGATAGACCGTGCCATAAACATCAACGAGGTATGCGATGTGAATCCCTTTGGCGTTATTGCATTGCAGGCGGCATACAACGAAGGCGCGGAATGGCTGGACCAACTCTTGGAGTACATACATGGCAATTATGAGTATATGCGTAGGTTCTGCAAGGAACATCTGCCCGATTTCCCGATTACAAAATTAGAGGGAACGTATCTGGTATGGATGGACTGTCGCAAATTCGGCATGACATCGGCCGAACTTGAAAAGGCATTGATCCAAGACGCAAAACTGTGGCTGAACGCCGGCACGATGTATGGCAAGGACGGCGAAGGATTCATGCGCTGGAATATAGCCTGTCCTCGTGCCCGAATGATCGAAGGCCTTAAGCGTTTTGAGCAGTTGGCAAAGACATTATAATTTCCTCAATAAGTAATGTATCCCGGCACAATCGCGTGTCGGGATTCACTGTATCCTGATGACTGGTGTTAGCTGTTATCGGGATTTCTCCATCTGTTTGATTTCGCGCCTGATGTTCTTTTTCAGATGTCGGGCAAGTTTTTCGCCGGCTTCTTCCATGGCGTCTCCAAGCAGGTTCATGAACGAACCTACGCGGCCGTCTTCGGCTTCCATATAGAAGGATGCCAGCACATCGCCCGATTCTTTGTCCCAGAATACGAAATCGGCCCAGAACTGACTGCCGTTTGTCACAACCTTGCGCACGTTGATGTCAAGACGGGTCTCCACGCGACGGTTTACCGTGAGACGTATAGGACTCTCTACATCATTGAATTCCTCGATGAAATCGCCAAGCAAATCCAGTATGTCTTCCTCATAATCCTCGCGAAAAGCCTTTCTGGATTTGTATCCGTCATATTCCGCAAATTCGGCAAACGGAATACCATCTACCGTAGCCTTGGAGAAGTCGATCTGGGCGCAAGCCGTTCTGATACCGACCAATGCACGATACGAACCTTCGGTCAGTTCCTGAGCCTTTACAGTCAAGGATGCGGCGAGTGTGACGGTGCCGGCAATTAAAATCGTTCTGATATTCATATTGCTATGCGTTTGTATTGCAAAGTTAACATTTTTTGATAGAATATCCAATAAAATAGTTGACGGCGAGGACGCCGTCATTCCAGTCCCCGCCGTTAATATAAGAGCTTGTAAGGTAATGCAATCAGTCAGTGATGCCCGGAGGCAAGGGGATGCCGAGACGCTTGCGGCGCGCTATGAGGATGTCGGAGAAATCCCGGGGCAACACGACATTGTACATGTCAAGAGCGCGGTCGAACAGGGGAGCTATCTGCTCCGGTGTGAATCCGGCTATGCCACATCCTATACGTGTGACCAGAAACGTGTTCTGATCCCATTCATACGCCAGGTCAAGGAACCGATCGACGTATGGCCTGATTGTCTCCACGCCGCCCTGCATGGTCGGAATGGCGTAACTTTGACCTTGAATTCCTTCGCCCACGCCCCATTGAGCGCCGAAGCGGTCCAACGCAACGCGAGCCGCTCCACCGCCGTGATGGCCGGCAAGATTGCTCCCGAATACGAATATCTCGTCAGGAGCCAGTTTCTTGATATTATCCGGTGTGAATCTCATCGTATGAAGTTTGTGGCCTGACGCGGTTCGGGTGCGGGATGCGGTACACGCTCACCGTTAAGACATTTCAGCATCCATGCCATATTGCGGCCCAAGGTGCGCATGGTCTGGAGGCCTTCGCCATCCAGACTTGCCTCGCCAGGGTCGCGGCCATATACAATGTTCCAGTACTGCGACGGTACTACGGGCATGTTGTTGATGGTGAAATATTTGTTCAGACGGTCGAACGACGTGGCGCCACCTCCGCGGCGGCATACGTTGACGCTTGCCGCAGGCTTATAGGCCATGAAACGTCCGGCGGAATAGAACAGACGGTCCAGCAGGGCGCAAAGGCTTCCCGCAGGTCCCGCGTAGTAAACCGGCGAGCCGATGACGTATCCGTCCGCTTCCTGTACTTTGTTGTAAAGGTCGGCGTAAGCTCCGGTGTTGAATACGCACACACCGGTCTCATAGCATTTGTAGCAGGCGATACAGCCGGGAATCGGATGATTGCCGATCCAGTAAATCTCGGTTTCAATGCCTTCTGCTTCAAGCGTCTTGGCTACCTCTGTCAGTGCGATATATGTGTTGCCTTCCTTATGAGGCGATCCATTAATCAATAATACTTTCATAATCAGTAATTGGTTTATAATATCAATCTCAACGAAACGAGCGTTTGTTATAATAACGGTAAATAGGGAAATTCAGTTAAAGGCCCGCTTTCACAATCCGAAAATGGATTGTGATTGCCGTGTGGAGGCGCGGATTTGAATTTGTGGGCAAAATCTCA
>QWCV01001507.1_pt1 | contig 22082 bp, 19 predicted proteins | sample 1972621 | NCBI WGS metagenome assembly QWCV01 (sample SAMN09866699, study PRJNA288562) | Human gut metagenome isolate pre2_stool, whole genome shotgun sequencing... | isolation source: gut | host: Homo sapiens | place: USA: California | reverse complement strand
CAGCCGCGCTTGCCGCAGCCGCACGGGCGGCCGTTTTCCACCGCGGTGCAATGGCCAATTTCACCCGCATTGCCCAGGGCCCCGGTGTACAGCGCCCCGTTCAGAAACAGGGCCCCGCCGATGCCATTGGACACCGTCACATAGAAAAAATCGTCCACGTCTTTTCCGGCCCCAAACATCCGCTCGGCCAAAGCGCACGCCCGCGCATCGTTCTCGATGGCGGCGGGCAGGCCAAACTCCTGCTCCAGCAGGTGCGCAATGGGCACATTGCGAATGCCGGAAAAGCTGGCCTCCACCCACATGCCGCTGGCCGCATCGGCCAGGCCGGGAATGGTGGCCCCGGCTGCGCAGGGCGCCTGCCCGGGGCATTGGGCCAGCACTGCATGGCCCGCGCAGAACAGCTCGGCCAGCATTTCCTGCTGGGAGTGCCCGTGCCACAGGCTTTTTTGCCTGGCCAGTATGGTGCCGTCCTGCCGCAAAAGGCCCACGTTGTATTTGGAGCCGCCAATGTCAAAGCACAGAAAGGTGCGCATCATTCGTCCTCCCTTTTGCAGAAGCGGCGGTACTGCGTCAACACTTCCTCCTGGCTGGACGTGCCCGTCTGCCCAATTTTGCGAATGGTGACAGAGGCGCACAGGTTGCCAAGCTCTGCCGCCTCCTGCCAGGTGGCGCCTGCGCACAGCGCGCTTACCATGCCGGAGGTGCAAACGTCGCCGCAGCCGCACACATCCATCACCCTGGGCGCGGGCAGGGCGGGCACCAGCACACTGGCGCCTTTCTGTTCCACCAGCACGCCTCTGCTGCCGCAGGTGATTACGGCGCGCTTGCCGGTGCGCCTGCGCAGCTCGTGCTGGCACTGGCTCATGGCAGAGTGGCTGAAGGCGTCATCGGCGTGCTGGGGCCCCAGCACAAGGCTGCGCGCCTCTTTGTCGTTGCACTTGATGGTGACGCCGGTAAATTCATCGGCAAAGGCGCGGGAATCGGCAAAAATCAAAAGCTCGGGGTATTTCTGCGCCGTGGCAGCCAGCGCCGCACGCATTTGCGCCGTCACCACACCGGCGTCAGGCTCCGTCAGCTGGTCCAGCACAATCAGTGCGTCGCTTTGTGCGGCCGCCCGCTGCATGTTGGCTATCAATTTCTGCTGTGCATCGGGCGGTGTGGGCCGCCGGTTTTTGATGTCAAAGCGGTTGTGCTCGGTTTCCGTCCTGTTTTTCGGGGAGGAAAACATCGGCTTTGTATAGGTGGGGGTAAAAATATCGCCGCGCCGCACCACCCCGGCCGTGCCAATGCCGGCTTTTTCCAGCAGGCGCAGCAGCTCGAAGCCCTCGCCGTCGTCGCCCACCATGGAAACGGCCTGCACATCGCCCACGCCCAGCGCGGCCAGGTTGTTCAGCACCGTGCCCGCGGCCCCGGCGCTTTGCCTGCGGCCCGTCACCTGGTAGGCGGTGAGGCCCGTCTCTACACTGGGCTCGTCCAGGCTGCGGTCTACCTCCCACCAGCGGTCCAGAAACAAATCGCCCACTACGGTGATATGCAGGCGGCCAAACCCGGCCAGAATTTCCTGCAAACGTGCCAGCGTCATATCGCTCGCCTCCTGTTCACGGTTGGCCATGCAAAAGCTGCCAGCTCAGGGCGCGCACGGTGTCGCGGTGCACGCCCTGCACATAATAACTCTCTCCGCCGTCTGCAACGGTGCGCGCCATGATGGTTTTCCAGGGGCGGAAATAATAGCGCGGGTCGCTTTTGGGCGGCGCCTCGTGGATATTTTTGCCCTCCAGGGGCAAAAGGTCGAACACGGCCGTGGTGAAATGGCCAATGGTGCGGCCCTCCTGCTTGGCCACGTTGCGCGCCATGGAAAGCGCTTTCAAATAGACCTCTGGCCCAATCACCGCAGAGCCGAAATTCAAAAATACGCCGTTTTCCAAATTTTCAATGGTGTGCGCATAAATAAGAAAATCGGTGTAGGTGGCCGCGCCCAACGCCGCGCCGTCGGCCTCCGGCTGCTCGTGCACAATATCGCAGCCAATGCCAATGTGCACGGTGGCGGGCACATGCAGCTTATAGCAGGCCGCCAGCACACTGTACTGGGCATAGGGGAAGTTGTGCTCTACAATCCACTTGCCCAGCGCCTCGCCTGCGCCCAGGCCCAGCTTGGCACCCTCGTTCAGGGCGCGGATGTATTGGGCGTCCTCCTGCCAAAGGCCAAACTGGCCCTCGCTGATATACTTTGCCACGCTTTCCGTGGTGGCGCCAATCATGGCAAACTCAAAATCGTGGATGGCGGTGGCGCCGTTGAAAGCAAAATGGGTGATATAGCCCTCTTCAGCCAGGCGAATGAGGCAGGGCCCTACGCCTGCGCGCACCACATGCCCGCCCATCATCATCAGCACGCTTGCGCCCTTTTCGCGCGCCGCGCGCACGCGCTGCGCCAGCAGGGTTATGGTGTCGTGGTGGTATTCCGGTTTTTCCTCCGGGTTTACCATTACGCTCAAATCAAGGTCGTGCACGCGCTCGCTCAGGGGCAGAAGCATCAGGCGAGAGCGGTCGAACTGTTCAAATGGCATATCACTGCGCCTCCTCTTCAAACAAAAACGCTTCCAGTTCGTCAATGGCACGGTAATCCGGGATAATAATATCCGCCCCGGCGCGAATCAGGCGCTGGCGCTTCCACTCATCCACGCCCTGCCGCGTCTTTTCGTTTGACGCCACACCGCAGGCAAACCCGCCGGCGGCCTTCACATCCTCAATCTCCACATAGCCGTCGCCAAACCCCAGCAGGGCCTCGCCCGGCAGCTGATTTTCCCGCAGGATGCGCTCGATGACCATTTTTTTCGAGAACGTCTTGTAGTCGCGCTGTGCGCCGTAGATATGCGGGCCAAAATATTCCGTCAGGCCCAGCAGGGCGGCTTCTTCCTTCACATGCCCGTCGTCTGTGCCGCTGGCAAGGTACATGGTAATGCCGTGGCGGCGCAGCATGGCAAGCAGCTGCTGCGAGCCGGGCACCAGCCAATCGGCGGGGGCGTATGTGCCGTCCGCAAGGCCGGTGCGCCGCCCATCCACTGCGCGCAGCAGGCGCCGCACATATTCGTCCTTATATTCCTGCGGGTCTTTTGCGCTGCCGCCCATGGCGTTGATGCGCTGGGCAAGCTCGATGCATTGATAGATGGTTTGCTTGCCGGTGTTTACAAAGATGAATTCCTTTGCCTCTTCGTAAATATCCTCATAGGGCCTGCCCGCCGCACCGGGCGCGGCGGCAAGTTCGTCTGCAAAATAGGGAATCATGATGCCCTGCCAGCCCTCGCGGATGAGGCTGAGCGTGCCATCAAAATCGAACACGGCATATCGGAAGCTGCGCCGCGCGCCCCGGGGGCGCACCACTTCCAGCGTTTTGTTTTCCATCAGAAAAATTTCCTTTCCCCTCATTGGTTTTGACACATGAAAGGGCTGTGCGGGCAAGGGCTTTTGCCCCTTGGCCGCACAGCCCCACTGCAACGAATTGTTCAATCCACCTTCAAAGCGGCGTCGAAGCTCACGTCCGAAGGCGAGAAATTGATCTGTTTTGTAAATTCAAAGGCCTCGGTGGCGCCGAAGGTGCGCTCCATGCCGCTGTCCTCCCACTCCACGCTCAGCGGGCCATCGTAGCCCATCTGGTTCAGCTCGCGGATGATGCCGTCAAAATCCACATCGCCATGGCCAAGGGAAACAAAGTTCCAGCCGCGGCGGGTGTCGCCGAATTCGATGTGGCTGCCCAAAATGCCGCCGCGCCCGTCCAGCGTCACCTTTACGTCCTTCATGTGCACATGGTAAATGCGGCTGGCAAAATCGCGCAGGAATACGCAGGGGTCCACACCCTGCCACTGCAGGTGAGAGGGGTCGAAGTTGAGGCCCAGCGTGGGGCGCCATTCCAGCGTATCCAGCAGCTTTTTGGTGCTGTAATAATCGAACGCAATTTCGGTGGGGTGCACTTCCAGCGCCAGCTTGACGCCGCACTCGTCATACACGTCAAAGATGGGCGTCCACAGCTCTTTGATGCGGGCAAACCCGGCCTCTACCATGCTTTGCGGCGTCTGCGGGAAGGAATACCAGTATGCCCAGATGGGACTGCCCAAAAAGCAGGTGACCACTTTGATGCCCAGCTTTTGGGCCGCGCGCGCCACCGTTTTCATCTCTTCCACCGCCCATGCGCGAATCTCGTCCGGCTTACCGGAGAGGGCGTTGGGGGCAAAGTTATCCAGGCGGGGGTCCCAGTTGTCGCCCACGCACTGGCCAATTAGGTGGGCGCCCAGCGCCCACACTTTCAGCCCGTATTTTTCCAGCGTGGCGCGGAACTGCGCCACATAGGCATCATCCTCCAAAACTTTATGAACGTTGATATGGGCCTGGCAGGCGATTTCAATGCCCTCATAGCCGATCGAGCTGACAAGCTTGCACAGCTCTTCCAGCGAGAGGTCGCCAAACTGGCCGGATGCAATGGTGATGGGTCGTTTCATATATATGGTTGCCTCCTTATCCTACATCCACGGCTTTGTTCTGCTCGCTGGAAAGCTGGTTTGCAAACACGGCCTTCATGGCGGGCAGCACGCTCTCGCCGCTGATGGCGGGCGGGGTGCCCGTGCGGATGCTTTCAATAAACGCGTCACTGACGCCCGTCGACGTGCGTGCGCCGCTTGTTTGGTCTTTGTTCGAGGTGAGCTTATCCAGCTCATAAGGCACTACGGTGCCATCCCGTTTTTCCACAATCAGGGAATATTCCGGGTCGTCATACATGCGGATAACGCCCTCTGTGCAATACAGCTTGGTGGAGTTATTCTCCTGCCCGTAGTTCGTCCAGCCAACAGCCAGCGTGCCCACGGCGCCGCCTTCCAGCGTATAGGTGCAGAAAGCGTTGTCGTCCACGGTGATGGGCCTGCCGTCCGGGAACTTTTTATCCAGCGTGGCCAGCACCGCATAAGTGCGCACCACCTTCTGGCCGGTGAGCCAGATGAGAAGGTCTGTTTTGTGCACGCCAAGGTCTGCCATGGCGCCGAAGGAGGCCAGCCGTTTATCGAAAAACCAGGAATCCTTCTTGCCTGTCCAGCCCTCGGGGCCGGGGTGGCAGAAATGGGTCTCGAAGGTGACAAGCTGGCCCACCTCGCCGCTGTCCAGAATTTTTTTGCCCATCACATGCGCTTTGGCAAGGCGCTGGTTCTGCCCAATCATCAGGTATTTGCCGTTTTCCCTTGCCGCAGCCACCATGGCTTCGCAGTCTTCCAGGGTGGTGGCCATGGGCTTTTCACACAGCACATGTTTGCCCGCGCGCAGCGCCTGAATGGCCATGGCCGCATGGGAGGTGTTGGCCGTGCACACGCTTACCGCGTCCACGCCGGAGGCCAGCAGCTCTTCCACTGTGCCGTATGCCTTGCCGCCAAACCTTTTTGCAAATTCCTCGGCCCTGCCGGGCACAATGTCATAGAATGCGGCCAGCTCGCAGTATGGGTTTTCCACATATTCGGGCGCGTGCCGCACTTCGGTAATTTTGCCGCACCCGATGATGCCTACTTTGATCATATTGTTGCCTCCTGTTCAAAAGGGCGCCTGCCCTGAAACCGCCTTTCATTTTTTATGGTTCTGGAAGCCCTGCAGCAGCACGGCAATGACAATGATGGCGGCGGAAATGGCGCCGTTCAGGAAGGTGGAGACGTCCGCAGCGGTGAGGATGTTGGAGATGATGCGGAACATCAAAACGCCCACGAAGGTGCCTACAATTTTGCCACGGCCGCCGGCCATGGATGTGCCGCCGATTGCCACGGCGGCAATGGCGTCCATCTCAAAGTTCAGGCCCGCGTTAGAGGCGGCCACAGCCGTCATGCGCGAGGCGTAAATAACAGCCGCCAGGCCGCACATCAGGCCGGTGATGGTGAAGATGATGGTTTTGATAAAGGTGACGTTGATACCGGCAAGGCGGGCGCTGGTCTCGTTCGAGCCAACGGCATAAATGTGCTTGCCAAGTTTTGTGTGCTTCATAATGATATGGAACACAATGGTGACGGCAATGAAAATAATCATCAGGTAGGGCACCTTGAAGCGCCCAAAGCCAATGCCGCCCACCGCCAGCTGACGGAAGGAATCATACAGTGCTTTATCCACGGTGAACGGGCCGCCGGAACCGAAGTGGTTGATGATGGAACGGCACGCGCTCTGCATGGCCAGCGTGGCAATCATGGCGGGCATGTGGCCCTTTGTGACAAGCAGGCCGTTGATGGTGCCGATGACGATGCCGAACGCACAGCAGAACAACAGCATCACAATGGCGCTGCCCGTCTTATTCAGCACTTCAATGCCGAAGCCGCCGATGATGGCAAGCTGGGCGCCCACGGAAATATCAATTTGCCCGGCCGAGATAATCATGCTCATGCCCATGGCAATCAGGCCAACCATCGAGCTTTGCACGAAAAGGTTCGTGACATTGGTCCAGGAGAAGAAGTTCGGGTTCACGCATGTGGCGATCACCAGAAGCAAGATCAGGGAAAGAATAAAGCTGTATTCCTTCACCACCATTTTGAAAAACTCTTTTGGAGTTTGTTTTTTCAAAGATTTAAGCATTTTTTGCACCCTCCACATTCGCACCGGTAGAATAGTACATCACATTCTTCTCGGTCATTTCCTCGCGGTGCATCACCGCGTTCACCCTGCCTTTGTACAGCACCATGCAGGAGTCGGCCACTTTGTAAATCTCCGGAAATTCGGAAGAGAACACCACAATGGCCTTACCCTGTTTGGCCAGTTCCAGAATGAGGTGATAGATCTCGAACTTTGTGCCCACATCGATGCCCTGCGTGGGGTTATCGAACAACAGCACCTCGGCGTCCGTCTCCAGCCATTTGCCCAGAATGACCTTCTGCTGGTTGCCGCCAGAGAGCGAAGTGATGGGGTCGGCCGGGTTGCCGGCTTTGATCTGCAGCGCCTTCTGCTGGCGCGCAAAGCGCTCGCGCTCGGCTTTTCCGCTGATTAAAAGCTTTTTCCATTTGGTGTTCAAAAACGCCATGGACATGTTATCCAGAATGGAAAGGTCATCGTGAATGCCGCGCTCTTTGCGCATGCGCGGCACAAGGGCCACGCCGTGGCTCATATGGAACTGGATGCTTTTTGTGCTTTCCAGTGTCTGGCCGCCAAAGCTCAGTTTTCCCTTGCAGGGAATTACGCCAAACAGGGCGTCTGCCAGTTCGTCGCGTCCGGAGCCCTGAAGCCCCGTAATAGCCAGAACTTCACCCTTGTGCAGCTGGAAGCTGATATCGTCAAACCCCTCGCCCGAAAGGTGCTGTGCCTCCATGGCAATTTCGGGCCGGATGTGGTTTACATGATTTTCAAATTCCGCATCGTGCAGCTGGCGGCCAATCATCAATTCGGTAATGCCGTCCTCGTTGGTGTCTTCAAATTTTCCCTCTGCCACCAGGCAGCCGTCGCGCAGCACATAGTATCTGTCGCATATCTCGAACAGCTCGGGCATTTTGTGCGAGATATAAATAAAGCTGACGCCCTCTTTTTTCAGGCTGCGCATGATGCCGAACAGGTTTTCGATTTCATGCGTGGAAAGGGCCGTGCTGGGCTCATCCATAATGATAAGCCCCGATTTGAACAGCAGCGCCTTTGCAATTTCTACCAGCTGTTTCTGCGCGGCATTCAAATCGCACACCAGCATATCCAGGTTGATGTTTACCTGCATGCGTTCCAACACCTGGGCGCAGCGGCGCTTCATCTCCTCTTCACGCAGCAGGCCGCCCCGGCTGATTTCATCGCCCAGATACATATTTTCAAACACTTTTAAATCGTTGCACAGGTTCAGCTCTTGATGGATGAACCGGATGCCGTGCTGGTTGGCAACTTTGGCGCTTGTCATCACCACTTTTTGCCCGTTGATGAGCACATCGCCCTTCGTGGGAAGGTAAGTGCCGGCCAGCACATTCATCAGTGTGGATTTTCCGGCGCCGTTCTCGCCCAGCAAACCCAGAATCGTACCGGGCTCGACGGTGATGCTGACATCGTTTACTGCGCGGGTGGGGCCGAAATCCATCACGATGTTTTTCATTTCCACAAGCATCGAGCAGTTTCCTCCTTATTTTGATAGAAAAAGGGGCCGGCCGGCAAAGGCCGGCCGGCCTCACAGTGTCATGGTTTGCTCACATGCAGCCTATCACTCGTTGATGGCATAACGCGTGGTGTACGTATCGCTGGCGCGATAGCTTTCAAAGTCTTCATCGCCGGCCAGGTCTGCATTGGTGATGGAGAAGGAGGGAATGAGATAGGTGCCGTTCTCGTCCTGCTCTGCGGTGTACGGCTCGCCAATCAGGTCACCGATGCCAAGTTCGAACGCATCGCGGATGAAGGACGGCGAGAAGAAGCTCGTCCAGAACTTCACACCCAGCTGCGTGCTCTCAAATTTCTGCATCGTCTCTTCGCGGCCGCCCACGGACGTGATGAGTTTCACATTGATGGTGGCTTCGCCGGAATAGGCATCCAGTGCGTTCATGATGCCGTCCACGATTTCATCGTCATGCGTCACAATCAGGTCAAGGGCCTCAATCTCTTCCACAGAGTGCGCGTTCAGCCAGTCTTCCATCTGGCCCTGGGCCTCTTCGGTAGACCAGTTTGTCACCAGCGTCTCGGCAACCTGGTTGAAGTTGTCGCCCAGCACGCCGTCCATGCCCTCGCTGCGCTGGCTGGTAACAGTGGAGCTGTCGCCCACGAAGCGCAGGTACTGCACGTCGTCGTCGTCCGCATAGAACTCATTCAGATATTCGCCCATGGCCTTGCCGATGCCCACGTTGTCGCCCATGATGTCGCCCACAAACGTGTCAGCGGTGAAGCCTTCAATCAGGCGGTCATACACAACCAGTTTCACACCGGCGTCCACAATGCTCTGCGCGGCGCTGCGAAGGGCTTCGCCCTCCATCGGCCACAGGATGATCATATCCATATCGCCGCCGGCCAGCAGGTTTTCAATGGCTTCAATCTGCGCTGCGGCGTCAATGCCATCGCGCACGGTGATGTCCATGCCGGGGTATTTCGCCATCATCTCTTCGGCCATCAGGTTCGCCTGCGCAACGCTCTCGCCGGTGAAGCCATGGTCGCCAGAGGGCGTTACCACGCCGATCTTGTAATCATAGCTCTGCGTGCTCGCGGGGGTAGAGCCGCCCTCAGAGCCCGCAGAAGACGCGCCGGAAGAAGCGGGCGCACCGCCGCAGGCCACCAGGCTCAGCGCCAGTGCCGCTGCCAAAACAACTGCCAGGAACTTTTTCATAAAACGAGCCTCCTTATGTGCTGTTCCCTGCGCCTCGCAGGGATACGTTTTCATGAAACGACAGCCTTTTTCTGCGGCAGACGCCGCATTTCCTCCTGCCTGTTCGTTTCATTTTCTGAAACAATTATAGCAAAATATATGTGCGAAATGCAACAAATATTTAGTTAAAGAGACATTTCCCCTGTTTTGTATGACTAAATTCATACCGATTTGGGCATTATGTTTCTGTTTTTCAAAAAATTATGAAATGTTTCTGAAAAACACTGTTCTTTTTCATGAAAGGGTGGTATACTGACATTGGCGGAAGCCGGCCCGAAAGGGCAAATTGGGCGGAAAGGACGGAAGTGCAATGGCCATGAAAAAAGATTTGCCCACGGTGGCGCAGCTGGCACAGGCGGCAGGTGTTTCGCCCGCCACGGTGTCCCGCGTGCTGAACCACAAGGGCATTGTAAAGGCAGATACCTATAACCGGGTGGTGGCCGTGCTGCAGGCAAAAGGCTACCCCTTTGTGGAAAAAGCGGGCCGTGCAGACCCCTCTGACGTTCTGATGATCAGCCTGCCCTCGCTGGATAACCCCTTTTATGCCGATATTGTGCGCGGTGCCAAATCGGGCGCAACGCGGCATGGCTACCACCTCATCATCAACGAAAGCCACATCAACCGCAACACCCTGCCCGGAATTTTGGAACTGGTGCACAGCCTGCGCATCTCGGGCCTCATTACAGTAAACCACATCTCCACCGATATTCTGCACACGCTGAGCAATGTTGTGCCGCTGGTGCAGTGCTGTGAATATGACGAAAGCACAGACCTGCCCTATGTTTCTGTGGACGATTTTGCGGCCAGCAAAAAGGCCACCGACCATCTGCTGTCGCAGGGGTGCAGGCGCATTGCCTTTCTCAGCGGGCCGTCGCGCTATAAATATGCGCGCTGGCGCCTGCGCGGCTATGAAGAGGCGCTGCGGGCGGCCGGCATTGCGCCGGACCAGAACCTGGTGGTGCAGTTTCCGGAGGTAAGCTGCGAACTTGCCATTGCCAGCACCATGCAGCTGCTGCGCACAGCCGAGCCGCCGGACGCCTTTGTCACCACCTCGGACGTATATGCCGCCGCCGTGATACGCGCCGCGCGGCAGGTGGGCCTGCGCGTGCCGCAGGATGTAATGGTGACAGGCTTTGACAATATAGAGTTCTCTACCGTCACCACGCCCAGCATCACCACCGTAGACCAGCCGCGCATCCGTATGGGGCTGATGGCCTGTGAACTTCTGGTGGAAAAAATTTCAAACCCGGCACTGCCCTCCAAAGGCGTTTTGCTGGAGACAGAACTGATTGTGCGGGAATCGACGTCTGACAGCCGTTCGGCACCCGTGATAACAGAAGAGTTCTTCCGCCATCCGTTTTAAAAAAGCAGCCCCTGCGCCAGCACCCTTCCGGTGCTGCCACAGGGGCGGTTTTCCGTTTTGCCGCTGCGGCCCCAAAGCCTGCTTGCGTCGCACGGCGTACATTCCCGTTAAATATTAAACACAAAACGGCTGCCCACGATGTACTGGCGGCCAATTACCAGGGGCTTGCCTTTGGCGTCCAGAAAATAGGCGTTCATATAGAACATGGGGTCGCCGGTGATGATATCCAGATAAGAGGCCTGATCGGCCGAGGCGCGCACAATTTCCAGCGTGCAGGAGGTGGTGGATTCCGGCCTTCTGCCATAGGTGGCGTCCAGATAATCGAACAGCGATGCATTGGAAAGCGCCTCATAGGCGTCCAGCAGGCCTTGAAACGGCTTGTAAGGGAAAAAGTTGTTTTCCAGCATTACGGGCTCGCCGTCCGCGGTGCGCACACGCTGAAGGTAAATCACATCGGAATGCGGCTCAAGGCCAAAAAAGCGCACTTCGTCTGAGCGCGCAGGGCAGCGCTGGATGCTGATGACCTGGGCGCCGGGTTCCATACCGCAGGCGCGGCACGCTTCCGAAAAGCCCATCACATCACCGTTCTGCGCTATTTTGCGCATTACCTTCGGCTGGCTGACATAGGTGCCCTTGCCCTGCTTTTTGACAAGATAGCCCTCGGTGCACAGCTCTTCAATGGCCCGCCGCACGGTGATGCGGCTGACATGGTACAATTCAGAAAGCTCCGGCTCAGAAGGGATTTTTTCGTCCGGCAAATATTTTCCCTCCGCCAGTGAGGTTTTGATATCCTCCATCAACTGCTGGTACAGAGGGATCAGGGAATCTTCATTCAGCTGAAAACCCATAAAGCTCTTTCCCGCCTTTCGGCCCGCGCCCGGTGCGCGGGATAGACTTGTGGGCGGCATTTTGGAAGAGAAAAGGCCGCAGCAAAGCCTGCGGCACCCTTTGCCCGCCCCATTGTGTAGATACTGAATATTATATTAGCGTATTTTGCTGAATCTTTCAAGTTTTGCTTGGTTAAAACGCTAAAAGTATGCCCTTTGCTTGAAAAAACTTTTGTATTGTGTTATAGATATGATGTAAGACGTACCATAACGTTACATACATATTTCGGAGGGAACGACATGTCATTTTTAAAAGAGATGTTCGGCACAGAAAAGCCCATTCTGGGCCTGCTTCACCTAAAGCCGCTTCCGGGCGACCCGTTCTATGCGCCGCACGGCAGCCTGGACGATGTGATTGCCTGTGCCAGAGCAGACCTGGATGCCCTGCAAAGCGGCGGGGTGGACGGCGTGCTGGTGACCAATGAGCTCAGCATCCCGTATGAAAAAAAGGTGTCTGGCGTAACATTGGGCGCTATGGGCATGGTAGTGGGCGCTTTGAAGGAACATTTCACCGTTCCCTACGGTGTAGAGGCCATTTACGACGGCGATGCCACCATGGAGATTTGCGCCGCCACGGGCGCAGCCTTCACCCGCTGCCTGTTCACGGGCGCCTGGGCGGGCGATTTGGGCCTGGTAGACCGCGATGTGGCAAAAACCCTGCGCCTGAAAGCGGCCCTGCGGCTGGACGAGCTGAAGATGTTCTATTTTGTCACCAGCGAGGGCGAAGTGTATTTGAACGACCGCAGCTACCCCGACATTGCCAGAAGCATGCTGTTCAACTGCCGGCCGGACGCGCTGGTGGTGGGCGGCGCCGCCGCGGGCGTGGGCCCGGGGGGCGAGCTGCTGCAAGAGGTGCGCGCCGTGGCCAAGGGCGTGCCGGTGGTGTGCGGCACGGGCTGCAAAAAAGAGACAGTGGCCCAAATTTTGCAAAACTGCGATGGCGCCTTTGTGGGCACTACCTTTAAAAAAGACGGCGTGTTTGAAAACCGTGTGGACGCACAGCGCGTCAAAGCGTTTATGGACACGGTGAAGCAGATGAGGGGGAATGTGTGATGAGATATTTTATGGGCATTGACGTGGGCACAAACGAGACAAAGGCCGTGCTCATTGACGAAAAGTGCGAAATTGTGGCCTTTGCCAGCTGCGGGCACGACCTGCTGAACCCGCAGCCGGGCTTTTTTGAACATGACGCGGAAAAAACCTGGTGGGGCGATTTTTGCCATTTATCCCGCCAGCTGCTGGCCGAAAGCGGCGTTGATGCGAAAGACGTGGGCTGCGTGGGCCTTTCGGCGCTGGGGTGCGACTGTGTGCCCGTGGACGCCGAGGGCACGGCGCTGTGCAACGCCATTCTCTATGGCGTGGACAGCCGCAGCCACAAGGAGATTGAGTGGCTGTATGCATACTATGGCAAGGAAGAGGCCGAGCGCCTGTACGGGCACGAGCTGTGCTCTTCCGACATTGCGCCCAAAATTTTGTGGGTGAAAAACAACCTGCCGGACGTATATGCAAAGACGGCAAAATTTTTGACGGGCTCTTCTTACCTGTGCGCCAAACTCACCGGGAAATTTACCATTGACCGCTATCTTGCAGAAGACTTTGCGCCGCTGTATAATTTAACAAACGACACTGTGGACGAAGAGCACTGCGGCCTGTATTGCCGGCCGGACCAGCTGGCCCAGGTGTGCAACGCCACCGACATCGCGGGCACCGTCACGGCCAAAGCGGCGGCGCAGACAGGCCTTGCCGAGGGCACGCCGGTGCTGGTGGGCACGGGCGATTCCGGCGCAGAGGCCATCTCCACGGGTGTGTTCCGCCCCGGCGATATCATGGTGCAGATGGGCTCCAGCTGCTATTTTGTGTATTTGACCGACCATCTGTTAAAAGAGCCGCGCCTGTGGCCCGGCACGTTCATCATCCCGGGCGTATACTCGGTGTGCGCGGGCACCAACACGGCCGGCACGCTGACAAAGTGGATGCGCGACGAGTTTTACAAAGACGCCGTTGCCGCCGAGGCTGCGGGCGGCGAAAACGCCTATGCGGCCATGGCGCAGGAGGCTGCGGCCATTCCGGCGGGCAGCGATGGCCTGGTGTGCCTGCCGTATTTTGCGGGCGAGCGCACGCCGCTGAACGACCCGTTTGCCAAGGGCGTATATTTTGGCCTTTCGGTGAACCATACGCGCGCCCATCTGGTAAAGGCCGGGCTGGAGGGCATTGCCTATACCATTGCGGCCCATCTGGACCTTTTGGAGAAAGAACATGGCGAGCCGCTGCGCCGCATCATGGCGGTGGGCGGCGGCACCAAAAACCCCGTGTGGCTGCAGGCCGTGGCGGACGTGACGGGCCGCGAGATCTGCACCGCCAAGGTGACATTTGGCGCAGCGTTCGGCGACGCCATTATGGCGGCGCTGGCCGGCGGCGCCTATGCCAGCTGGGACGAACTGGCCAAGGTGGTTACGGCAGACAAGGTCATCCGCCCGGATATGGCGGCGCATGCTGTGTATGAAAAGCAGCGCGTGGTGTTCAACGAGCTTTACACGCGCAATAAAGATTTGATGAAAAGCCTGTAACGGGCATCTGGCAGGAGGATACAGAAATGGCACAGTGCGGCATTTGTGAACAGCGCGAGGGCGTGCGCGAGGCGGGCGTGTATATGGACGGCGAAAAAAAGACTGTGCCCGTGTGCGCCCACTGCGTCTACGAGGCCATGCGGAAGAACTTTTACGGCATCGGCTTCGGCGCGGGGCTGCAGTTGTGCTGGTTTGTGGTGGCAAGCAAGGGGCTGGCCAGCCTGCCCGGCATGTTTGCCGCGGTGATTGCTTTGTACGGCCTTGTGCGCCTTGTGATGCTGCTTGCGGCGCGCCTTGTGCTGCGGGCCGCCCAGGCCAAAGGCGGCCCTGTGCCGGAGTGGACGTGGAAATATGCCATGGCCCGGGCCGTTACGGAGGACGCCCTGCGCGATGCGTATGCAGAGCAGTTCTGCAATGTGAAGGTGCAGACGCCGCGCGAGTACGAGCGCCTGCACGCGGCAAAGTGACGGGCTTGCCCCGGCCAGAGGCTGTGTGGGCTGGCACGCCGCCTGTAAAATTAAGAAAAGCGCCGCCGGGCACGCATGGGAAATGCGCGCCCGGCGGCGTTTGCGGTTTGCGAAAACAGAATCGGTTATACACACCATGTGCGCATGCAGAAAGGCGAGAAAAGGGCTTGCGGCGCGGCAGGCCTGCCTGGCGCGCCCTGGCCCTCAGCGCGGCTGCTGCTGGGTGATGCAGTGCACGTTTCCGCCGCCGTATACCACTTCCAGTGTGTCTACCCCCACCACTTCTTTGTCCGGGAAGATGGCAGAAAGCTGGGCCAGTGCCGCCGCGTCATTTTCATCGCCGAACTGCGGCACAATGACGCCGTTGTTCACAATGAGGAAATTCAGGTAAGAGGCCGGGCACACCTCGCCCTCCTGCCGCGGGAAAGAGCCCTCGGCGGCGTCGATGGCAAAGCCTTTCCCAATGCACACGGGCACTTTCGGCAGGCAAACCTTGTGCACCTTCAGGCGGCGGCCCTTTGCGTCCGTCATAGCGCACAGGGCCTCATAGCTCTCGTGCGCCACCCGGTAGAAGGGGTGCGCCTCGTCGTCTGTCCAGATACAGGCCACCTCGCCCGGGCGTACAAAGCAGGCCACGTCGTCCACATGGCCGTTTGTCTCATCCGGGTCGATGCCGTCCTTCAGCCAAAGAACCTTTTTCGCGCCCAGATATTCGCACAGCATGTGCTCGATCTCGGCTTTGTTCATGTGCGGGTTGCGGCCGGGGCTTAAAAGGCACATCTCTGTTGTCAGCACAGTGCCCTCGCCGTCCACATGGAACGAGCCGCCCTCCAGCACAAAGCCCTTGGGGCGGTAGCGGTCTACACGCTCAATCTCACAAATTTTGCGCGCCACGGCGGCGTCTTTATCCCAGGGGAAATAGGCGCCGTCGTACAGGCCGCCCCATGCGTTGAATTCCCAATCTACCGCGCGCGTCTCACCGGCGGTGTTTTTCAAAAAAGTGGGCCCGCAATCCCGCACCCAGGCGTCATTGCTGGAGATTTCCACCACACGCACGCAGGGCGGCAGTTTGGCGCGGCAGTTCTCATACTGCGCGCAGGATACACCTACCGTCACCTCTGCAAAGCGGGCCACAGCTTCGGCCACCCGCGCATAGGCGGCCTGGGCAGGCTTTGCGCCATCGCGCCAGTTATCCGGCCGTTCGGGCCACAGCATCCACACCTGGCGGATGGGCGAAAATTCGGCCGGCATGAAAAAGCCGTCCTGTTTCGGCGTGCGGTTTGAAATAGAACAAGGCATAAAGTGCTCCTTTCCGGGAACAGAGCCCCGCGTATTTGCCCCATCATACCGAATCGATATCAGAAAGTCAAGCGGGCAGAAGGGCCGTTTGCCTGTGCGTGCGGCCCAGGGCAAACGCTTACAAAAACCTTGCGGCTTTTTTTGTTTTTTTTGCACGTTTCGCGCAAAAGTGCAAAAACGGAAAAATTGCGCTTGCAAGTTTGGGGCACAGCCTGTATGATATTACACGATAACAAAATGCGGGGGCGCCCCGCGCAGAAGAATAGAAGGAGGCCAAACCAGTGAAGAAGTTGATCAGCCCGCTCGACCTCTCTACCGGCGAGATTGATGAAATTATCGCTTTGGCAGACAGGATCATGGAAAACCCCACTGCTTTTGCCCACAAATGTGACGGCAAAATCCTGGCGACATTGTTTTTTGAACCCAGCACCAGAACCCGTTTAAGCTTTGAGGCAGCAATGCTTAGTTTAGGCGGCAAGGTGCTGGGTTTTTCTTCGGCCAATTCCTCCAGCGCGGCAAAAGGTGAAAGCGTGGCAGACACCGTGCGCACGGTAGAGTGCTATGCCGACATCATTGCCATGCGCCACCCGAAAGAGGGCGCCGCCACCGTGGCTGCGGCAAAGGTGGCCTGCCCGCTTATCAATGCGGGCGATGGCGGCCACCAGCACCCCACCCAGACCCTGACCGACCTGCTTACCATTCACCGCGAGAAGGGCCGCCTGGATAACCTGACCGTGGGCCTGTGCGGCGATTTGAAATTCGGCCGCACGGTGCACTCGCTCATCCGCGCCATGATGCGCTATCAGAACATCAAATTCATCCTGGTAAGCCCGAAAGAGCTGCAGGTGCCCGATTACATCCGCGATGACCTTGAGAACGGCGGCTTTGACTTCCAGGAGGTAGAACGCCTGGAAGACGCCATTGGCGCAATGGATATTTTGTATATGACGCGCGTGCAGCGCGAGCGCTTCTTCAACGAGGAAGACTACATCCGCCTGCGCGACAGCTATATTCTGGACGCCGAGAAAATGAAGCTGGCCAAAGAGGACATGATTGTCATGCACCCGCTGCCCCGTGTGAACGAAATTTCCACCGAGGTGGATTCCGACCCGCGCGCAGCCTATTTCCGTCAGGCCCTGTGCGGCAAGTTCGTGCGCATGGCCCTCATTCTGAAAATGCTGGAGGTGGAGTGAGATGCTGAATATCGACAGTTTGGAAAAAGGCCTTGTCATCGACCATATCGAGGCCGGCAGAAGCATGGAGATTTACCGCGTGCTGGAGTTGGACAAGCTGGACTGCAGCGTGGCCATCATCAAAAACGCCCGCTCGAACAAAACCGGCCGCAAAGACATTATTAAAATTGAAGACCGCATCGACATCGACCTGGACGTGCTGGGCTTTATTGACCCGCACATCACGGTGAATATCATTGATGATGGAAAAATCATCGAGAAAAAACAGATGAAGCTGCCCGAGCGTGTGACCAATGTGGTGAAATGCAAAAACCCGCGCTGCATCACCAGCGTGGAACAGGAGCTGGACCATGTGTTCTGCCTGACAAACCCCGATAAGGCGCAGTACCGCTGCCTGTATTGCGAGCAGGAGTATGCCCGCAAGTAAGGGAAAAACAAAGCAAGGCACGGCCAGCCCCAAAACGGGGCGGCCGTGCCTTGCTTTTTGCCGCCGGATGCAAGGGCGGTTTTCCGCCGGAAAGGGAAGGGAACGCTCTTGATTGAGGGCTTTTCGCAAAGTGCCAAAAAAGGCCCGCAAGTTTTATAACAAACACTGAAAAATTGCCGTTGGGGTTGACGAAAACGGGCACAAGCCTTATTCTATATATGACGTTATAATACGACCCAAAACGTCGCATTATGGCCCCTTCGGGGGAAAACCTTTTTAAGGAGGGTATCTCATGCTGAAAAAGAAGAAGAAATTTGAGCTGCCCCATGTCTATACCATCGCATTTTTGCTTATCATCCTGTTTGCGATTTTGACATGGATCGTTCCTTCCGGCCAGTTCGAGAGGACGATGATGGACACGGCGGCCGGCGAGCGCGAAGTTGCCGTGGCAGGCACCTATCAGGAAGTTCCGAAGGTGGACGAGGAAGGCAATGACATGCGCCAGGGCTTGGGCGCTATTCTGATGGCCCCTACCCGCGGCATTCAGGCGGCCAGTGACGTAGTTGCGTTCGTTCTGCTGATTGGCGGCTCTTTCGCCATTCTTACCAAAACGAATGCCATCAATGCGGGCATGAGCCGTGTTATCAAAAAGCTGAAGGGCAAAGACATCCTGCTCATCCCGGTGGTGATGCTTCTGTTCAGCATTGGCGGCACCTCGTTCGGCATGTCGGAAGAAGCGCTTCCCTTCTATGCCATTTTCATGCCCATCATCATGAGCCTTGGCTATGATTCCATGACGGCGTTCATGGTGTGCTTCCTTGGGCCTCAAATGGGCTATATCGGCTCTACGGTGAACCCGTTCAACGTGCTGATTGCACAGGGCGTTGCCGGCATTCAGGGCAACCCCCAGCTGTGGTTCCGCTTTATTCAGTATGCAACCTTCACCATCATTGGCATCGTGTGGGTTATGATGTATGCGCGCAAGGTGAAAAAGAACCCCACGGGCTCTATTACTTACCAGGACGACCTTGCAAAACGTGAAGAGTTTGCGGTAGACAGTGTAGATTCCGACATGCCCTTTACGCTGCGCCAGAAACTGGTGCTGATTGTGTTCGGCGTGGGCATGGGCGTCATTGTGTGGGGCCTTGTCACCAAGGGCTGGTATATGGACGAAATCAGCATGGTGTTCCTTGCCATCGGCCTGCTGTCCGGTATTGTGGGCGGCCTGGGTGAGAAGGAAATGGCCAACGAGTTTGTAAAGGGCATGGCAGATTTCGCCTATGCGGCTGTCATCATCGGTATTGCCCGCGGCATCCTGGTGGTGGCCGAAGGCGGTATGATCATCGACACCATCCTGAATGCCCTGGCCAACATGCTGGCTGGCGTGCCCACCGCTGTGTTCACTACGCTGATGTACTTTGTGCAGGCGCTGCTTAGCATTCTGGTGCCGTCCTCTTCTGGCCTGGCCGCACTGACCATGCCGGTAATGGCGCCCCTGACGGACCTGATGGGCGTGAACCCCGAGGCTTCTGTAACGGCGCTTTGCATTGCCAACCAGACCATGAATACCATCAGCCCCACCGCAGGCATGACGGTTGCCGGCCTTGCCGTGTGCAAGATCAGCTTCCCCCAGTGGTGGAAGACCTGCTGGAAGTTCATGATTGTGGTTGTGGTTGTGGGCCTTGTGTTTACCGCTATCTCCGGTATGCTGCCGGCCTGATAGAATTCCTTCTCCTCACCCATAAGGAAGAAAAACCCCGGGTGCTGCCCAGCAGCCCCGGGTTTTTTTGCGTGCGCAGGCGGCGCGGCTGTTTTCAGGTGGCCCTGCCCATTGCCTGCAATGCTTGAACCCGCGCCTTCCCACCGCGGGGCACGTTTTTTATAATGCCTTGTGGCTTGGTTTTGTGCGGGCATTTCATGGTGCCCGAAAGGGGCCAAAACTCATTGTTTCAGCAGCCATTTCATTCCGTCCGCCACCCGTTCGGCCCCTTGAATAAAGTGGTTGCCCCGGTTCATCTGGAACATGGTGACAATGCCTTTCTTTCGGTAAAACGCTTGAACGGCCTTTGTGTTTTCCTGAACGGTTTGCAGGGCAGGGTTCCGGGTTTTGGCCTCCTTATCTCCCAAAGAGAAGTATAAACAGCCCGGGCGGCGCTTCGGCTCGTGGGTAAAGACGTATTCCAGAAACCCTGGAAACCAAAGAGAGCCGGAAATGCACCCCACCCGGGTGAATACATCGGTTTGATAAATGGCATACAAGGCAAACAGGCCTGCCAAAGAATCCCCGGCAATTCCCCGCCATTCCGGGGCCCAGGGCAGCTCTTTTTCTGCTTTGGGCATAATCTCCTCCACCAACAGGCGCAGGGTTTCGCCGGCCCCGCCGGTGAAGGGTTCCCCGTTCTTGAAAGCTGCCGGGCTGTCCCAAGGGGCCATGTCACGGTTCCAGTTCAAGCCGCTGATAGCAACCAGGGTGAATGGCGGGCAGCCGGCTGCCCGCGCCGCGTCCAATACCTGCTGCCCCTCGCCGGCGTATGTATTCAGATAGAAGATGGGGGCACCCGGAGCGATGGAGGGGAAAATGGAGATCGTTTTACCGGCAATGGAGAAGGTGTGCATCTGGGGTTACCCGCTTTCTGCTTTTCGGCCGTTGGCCTTGCTATGCTTCACAAAATTTTAAAATCCATCTGACAAAGGCCTCTCGCACCAGCGGGAAGCCTTGCTGCAATCACCTTACACCCAGCAAGTGCATCACCACTACGCCGGCCGCAATCGGGAACAGAAGAAGAAAAATTTGAGAAAGCGCACTTCGTTTTTCGTTGCTGCAGAATGCTCTGCCTGGGCTGCCAAGATAATAGAGCTTGATTTGCACAGGAGGAAAAGCGCGCCAGGTATTTATACTGATATTGCTTTTCCGCAACCTCGTAGGCATAGGTGGCATGGTACCATGAGGTGGTTTTCTCATCGGGTGTGACGCCGTCGTCCCAATACGAAACCCTTCTGGCCGTCACAACATGGCCCAGTGCAACTGCCCGTTCTTTGCGCCTGCTGCGCGGTGGATGGGAACGCGTCCATCGCACTTCCAGAATAAAGAGGATAATCATAACCGCAATGCCAATTACTGCATTCAGCTGAAGAACATCCGTGCAAAATTCTTTTATCAGCGCCACAAACTCCGACATGCTATTCTACATAGGGCCGTCTCCTTCCTCACACTGCCAAGCTTATGGAAAAATCATATCATAGCACGCGCCGGCAGGCAAGGCCCGGTTGTTCTTTCTCTTCTCAAAGAAAACGCTCTGGAATCAACATTTTTAACAGGATTTGCGAAACGAAAAGCAAAAAACAAAAAGCCCGGAAAAGCGCATAACAACCGGCTTTTCAAGGCTTTTTGCTTGGTGCGCCCGACTGGATTCGAACCAGCGGCCTTCCGGGTCGGAGCCGAACGCTCTATCCACCTGAGCTACGGACGCAAATATAGATGCCTTTTCAGGCGTGCGAGGGGGCGGGGGATATCTTTTCGCCTGCTTTGCAGGCGAACGCTCTACCCTCCTGCGGAGGGCAAGAACCTTCTTGCGAAGGTCCACCCGAGCTACGGACGCAAATACAGATGCCTTTTCGGGCGTGCGGGGCGGGAATGCCGGTTTTGTTATCTCTGGTAAAAGAGGAAAACAAAAAATGGATGCCCGCCTTCGGACATCCATTATCATAACACAAATTAAACGGTTTGCCAAGAAGTTTTCCGCGAAAACTGGCGGCGCAATATCCGTCAATGGTTTCGGTGCAGTGGCCCCCAAACACCTTTTGAAATAGCAGTGCAGGCCAAAAAGCCAACAACGGCCTCTACAATGCCCTGCACGCCCACAAACAACGCCACAAAGGTAAATGGGTTTGCCGCACCCATAGACTGTGCCAGCCCTTGAATATACTCTGTAGAATAAAAGCAGGCCACCAGGGTGCCCATGAAGAAAGCGGTGTTCAAAACGGGCCCCGCAAGGCTGGCGGCCGCGAAGGATAACCAATGTCGGCGGCTGCCCTCTGCCTTATAGATGGCCTGGAAAATCAGCCCTGGCAGCCAGCCCGCCAGAATGCGCGTGGGCACGCATACCAAAAAGGTGCGCAGAGGGCTGATGCCCAGCAAAACAACGCCAAAGGCCTCTGCACCAAAGCACTGGGCGAAACTGGTAAGGCCAAATACACCGCCCAACACCGCGCCGGCGGCCGGCCCTATCAGAATAGCCCCCAATACCACCGGTATCATTAAAAATGTAATAGACAGCGGCCCCACATGCAGGTAACCCAGAGGGGTGTACGTCATCACCAGTTCCACTGCCACCAGCAGTGCAAGCTGCACCAGGCGATGTGCGTTTTTTTGTTTTTCCATTTTGACATTTCTCCTTTACTGCCGTTCCGCCTTAGCGCGGATACAGCGTAACCTAAATTTATGCAGAACCCCTATATAATGTAATATATAAGGGCAAGCAACAATCTTCAGCGCGCGTTCTTTTCGTAAAGAAGGCGCAGCCCGTCCAACACAAGGTGTTCTTCATAGCGCACCGCATGGCG
>QWCV01001818.1_pt1 | contig 22229 bp, 20 predicted proteins | sample 1972621 | NCBI WGS metagenome assembly QWCV01 (sample SAMN09866699, study PRJNA288562) | Human gut metagenome isolate pre2_stool, whole genome shotgun sequencing... | isolation source: gut | host: Homo sapiens | place: USA: California | reverse complement strand
CAATCATTAAAAAGTTTGTAATGATGAAGAAAATAAGCAAAATCAAGTTTATGCTTTATTAACGAGAAGCTTTCTATAGGGGTGCTGAGTAGTTACCCCGGCAGTCTCTTCTCTGTAGCTTATTCTGCTATTGCTTTTTGATATTGTTCCATCAGCCATGCCTTCTGTTCAGAAATGGTCATGTTGCTGTTGTCGAGCGTGATGGCATCATCTGCTTTTCTGAGTGGGGAAGTCTCGCGGTGGCTATCGATATAGTCGCGCTCCTCTACATTCTTCAGAATCGCATCGAAGTCGGCTGGCATTCCTTTCTCCTTCAGTTCATCGAAACGGCGCTGTGCTCTCACCTGCGAACTGGCTGTTACGAAAATCTTCAGTTCGGCATTAGGGAACACGGTGGTACCTATATCGCGACCATCCATCACGATACCCTTGTCTTCGCCCATCTTCTGCTGCTGTTCTACCAGCGCCTCTCTGACGAAAGGAACGGCGGCAATCGGACTAACGTGGTTGGAAACCTCTAACGAACGGATTTCCTTTTCTACCAGTTCGCCGTTCAGATAGCAGTCTGGGCGACCGGTTGTTGCATTAAACTTGAATGAGATGCTGATGTTCTTCATCTCCTTCTGCAGTTCTTCAGTCTTTACGGCTCCATCTGCTTCGAAGAGCTGATGACGCAGCGCATAGAGGGTTACCGAGCGGTACATGGCGCCCGTATCTACATAAACATAACCTATTTCCTTGGCAAGATCCTTTGCCATCGTACTCTTACCGCAAGAAGAGTATCCGTCTATTGCTATTGTTATTTTCTTCATAATTTCGAACTAACTTTAATGTATAATTTATAATCTGTAACTTACGTTCAGCATGAGACTGTTGCTACTGACGTGATATTTGCCGTAGGCAACGTTCAGATGGAAGCGCTCCAGGTTGATACCGCCACCCACAGAGAAACCGGCTCCATGACTGCTTTCCTCATCTTCTGAGGTGCTGATTTTCATCTCGTTGGCTCTCCGGAAGTTGTAGCCGGCACCTATCCACAGGCTCTCCGAAAGCAGAATGTCGGCACCTACTACGGCATGATCACGAAGACTGCTGTCCCAATGGTTCAGGTTGACCAGTGTGGCTGATACCCTGAACGGTGTGTTGGCGAAGCGTTTCGTCACACCCAACTGCAGGTCGATCGGCATCTTCTCATATTCATTGTCGTAAGCTTTCAGCTGTCCACCCAGATTCTTTGCCGCACATGAAACCGACCATTCCGTTTCCGGGTCGTAATAGTTGATGCCCAGATCCACTCCCACAGCGATAGAATTGTAATCGCCAATATACGAAGTGATGAATTTGGCGGCAATACCACCCGCAAACTTTTCACCGAGCATATAAGAGAAGTAACCCGCAACGGCAATGTCCTTTGCCGAGAACTCACCCATCTGGATGTTGTTCTCATCCGTCTCTTTCATCTTGCCGTAGTCAACAAGCTGAGCCGAAACAGCCCACGAAGCCTTGTCGTTGACAATACGGTTGAAACTAGCCGAGGCAGTGTTCACCCCCGACATATAGTTCATATAATTGAGATTGACCGTCTTGTCGTTTACTGATGACAGGAGAGCCGGATTATGGAATATGAGTGCCTCATCATCTTCTATCAAGGTGATGTTGTCGCCACCCAGAGCAGCTGCATGGGCACTCACCGGCAAGCGAAGGAAATTATACCCCGTTTGGCTCTCTTGAGCATCAATAATTGTCGCAAAAAGCGTCAATATTGCGGAAATTACATATTTTTTCATTTAAATTTTCTAATTCTTTGGCAAAGATACTGCTTTTTTCAATAATAAGAAGTAATTTTGCAATGTTTTCGTAGGAAATAACGATTTTAAACGGTTTTTATTGTGGAAATTAAGAAATCAAATAGCGCACAACTGGAAGATAAGCGGGTTACATTTTTTCTGCTGGGGTTGCTGCTGGCTTTTACTTTCATCTTCGTAGGACTCCAATATCAGAGAGGTCAGCAGGGAGATGATGACTTGTCGGAATCGATGGAAGATCTCTCACAGGATCTGGAAATGTCGGCTCGTCCCGACCAGAAAGATATGGTGAGTGCAGAGGCTGTTTCGGCTCCTGCTTCTAAGTCAATTACCCAGGAAGTGAAGGCTGCCGAGCAACAGACTCAGGAGGCACCGCAGAAAATCAGTTCTACAACCAGCGAACTGGTTATCGGCGACGGCTCGGGTGTAGTGGATGGATCTGAGGTGAAGGAAGCGGTTCCTGAAACTCCCATTGAGAATCCGGGAGCTGAGGCTCCTATCAAACTGACCGTCGTGCAGAAGATACCGCAGTTTCCTGGTGGCTGGTCTGCCTTCATGCAGTGGCTTACCAAGAACCTGAAGTACCCTGTAGCTGCCCAGAAGAGTAAGATTCAGGGAACCGTAGTGGTATCCTTTATCGTAAACAAGGATGGAAGTGTTGCCAATATCAAGGTAAGCACTTCGGTAGATCCATTGCTCGACAACGAGGCTTTGAGGGTGATGAAGATGATGCCGAAGTGGAAACCGGGCATCGATAAAGGCAAGGTCTGTCGCACGATGATTGCCATCCCGGTAGTGTTCCAGCTATAAAATTATAAATTGTTCATTGTAAATTATACATTATAAATTATACATTATTATGAAGACAGCAGATGAAATTTTAAGCATGGTAAATGAGTTCCTGGCTAATTTGCCTTACGAAAGAAAGCCAAAGTCTCTTTATGAGCCTATCAGATACGTTCTTTCTATGGGTGGCAAGCGTATTCGTCCTACGCTCATGCTTCTGGGCTACAATCTTTTCAAGGACAATCCTGAGAAGATTCTGATGAATGCCGTTGCCCTGGAAACTTATCATAACTATACTTTGCTGCATGATGACCTGATGGACAATGCTGATTTGCGTCGCGGTCATGAAACGGTTCATAAGAAATGGGATGCCAATACGGCAATCCTTTCGGGCGACAGCATGCTCGTTCTGGCTTATGAGCGTATGGCTCAATGTGATGAAAAGCATCTTGCCAAGGTGTTGAAACTCTGGAGGAGGAATATATCGAGATGATCCGCCTCAAGACCAGCGTACTCCTGGCTTGTGCCTTGAAGATGGGTGCAATCCTTGCCGATGCTTCTGATGAGGATGCAGAGAACCTGTATAAGTTTGGTGAGCAGATCGGATTGGCGTTCCAGTTGCAGGATGATTACCTCGATGTTTACGGCGATACCAAGGTGTTCGGTAAGGAGATTGGTGGCGATATCACATCCAACAAGAAGACGTATATGCTCATCAATGCTTTCAACCATGCCAACGACGCTCAGCGTGCAGAACTGCAGAAGTGGGTGGATGCCGAGGAGTTCGACCGCAAGGAGAAGGTGGCTGCCGTTACCCGTCTATACAACGAGATAGGTATCGACAAAATGGCGCAGGATAAGATTGCTTATTATTTCGAGCAGAGCAAGAAGTATCTGGATGCCGTGAATGTGCCTGCTGAGCGTAAGGAGGAATTGGCAAAGTATGCTCAGAAAATGATGAAGCGACAGTACTAATTTCAAAGTTCAATGTTCAAAGTAATAGATACACATACGCATTTCGATGCGGAGGAGTTTGATGAGGATAGGGCGGAGGCTTTCGCCCGTGCCAAGGAAGCGGGGGTAAGCAAGGTGTTCTTGCCTGCCATCGATGTGAAGACCACACACGCTGTGCTGGCTCTGAGCCGGGAATATCCGGGCTACGCCTATCCTATGATTGGCTTGCATCCTGAAGAGGTGAAGGAAGACTGGAAGGAGCAGCTGGCTGAACTCCGGAAGATACTGGAGGAGCATCGCATGACGGGAAATGCTGGGCAGACGGCTGATTCTCCACTGATTTCTGACTTTATCGCTGTGGGCGAGGTAGGACTGGATTATTACTGGAGCCGTGAGTTCGAGCATGAGCAGCTGGAGGCTTTTGAGGAACAGGTGAAGTGGGCGATAGAGACCCGCTTGCCATTGATGATTCATTGCCGCAAGGCACAGAACGAGATGGTGCATCTGCTCAGACAGTATCAGAAAGACCTGCCGGGCGGCGTGTTCCATTGCTTTACCGGCAATCAGAAGGAGGCAGAGGAACTCCTCTCGTTCGATAACTTCGTGCTGGGCATCGGTGGAGTTTCTACCTTCAAGAGCAGTCATCTGCGTGAAGACCTCCCTGCCGTGGTTCCGATGAACCGCATTGTTTTGGAAACCGACTCTCCATACATGGCTCCCGTTCCATATCGCGGAAAGCGCAATGAGAGCGCCTTCGTGGTAGAAGTACTTAAAACCTTGGCAAAAGCCTACAACGTGAGCGAAGAAAAGTTTGCAGAACAGACGAATAAAAATGTAGAAAGTGTCTTTCACTTCTAGGGAAATGCCCCACACGCCCTGAAGACTCAAAGCTCTAGAAGCAGCACGCCCTGAAAGGGCAGAAGCTCCTAGCCCAGGGCAACACCCTGGGTTATAATGGCAATCAGCAAAGCGCCCTGTAAGGGCAAAAGCTTTTGTAAATATATAAAATTTAATAAAAATAAATCCTAAACCAACTATTCATTATGACTAGAAAAATGTTGATGGCAGCCCTCCTGATGGCTGCATTTGCACAGGGCACTCAGGCACAGGACCTGAGCGGCCAGCGTTCTGAAAAGCAGGACGTAAACATGATTCCGGGTAAGAAACTGGATCATCACGGACTCATCGTGAGCCCTACACCACATCTCCTGAATGTGGATGCTGCTAACCGACTCGACCTGCAGAAGGGTGTCAAGGTGATTGACAAGAAAGGTAAGTTTGCTGATGATGTGAAGTTCCTGACCGCTAACGCCAAGGGCATTCGCCTGACCATCGATTTCGGTGAGAAGCTTGCTGCCAAGGCTGGCGTGAAGCCTGTATCGGGTGCTTACAGCCTGAAGGCTGATGCCAAGGGTATCCAGATTGTGGGATACGACGAGCGTGGTGCATTCTATGGCTTGCAGACCTTGCGCCAGATTGTAAACAGCGAGATGGCTAAGGGCCAGATGCCTTATACCACTTGCAACGACTACCCTGATCTTCCAAACCGTGGTGTGGTAGAGGGCTTCTATGGTGAGCCTTGGTCTCATCAGGTGCGTCTTTCCCTCATCGACTATTATGGAAAGAACAAGATGAACACCTATCTCTATGGTCCAAAGGATGATCCTTATCACAGCTGCCCTAACTGGCGCTTGCCTTATCCAGAGAAAGAGGCTAAGAACATCAGCGAACTCGTACAGGCTTGCCGTCGCAACCGTGTAGATTTCGTATGGGCTATCCATCCAGGACAGGATATCAAGTGGAACGAGGAAGACTATCAGAACCTGGTTCACAAGCTCGATCTGATGTACGACCTCGGTGTGCGCTCTTTCGCCATCTTCTTTGATGATATTTCGGGCGAGGGTGCCAACCCAGTGAAGCAGTCGGAACTCCTGAACCGCCTGGCAAAGGAATTTGTGAAGGCTAAGGGCGATGTTACACCGCTCGTGATGTGTCCTACCGATTATACCCGTCTCTGGGCGAATCCAAAACCAACCGGTTCTCTGGCTATCTTCGGTAATACCCTCGATCCATCTATCAATGTATTCTGGACAGGTGATGTGGTATGTAGCGACTTGACCCGCGAGACGCTCGACTGGGTGAACTCCCGTATCAAGCGTCCTGCTTACTACTGGTGGAACTTCCCTGTAACCGATTATGCACGCCATATCATCATGCAGGGTCCTACCTATGGTTTGCAGACCGACCTGACCAACAAGGATCTCTGCGGCTTCGTAAGCAACCCTATGGAGCACGGAGAGGCTTCTAAGCTGGCTCTCTATGGTGTGGCTGATTATGCATGGAACATCGCCAACTATAATCCGTTGGACAACTGGGAGCGTGGCCTGGTAGATCTCACTCCTGAGGCACACGAGGCATATCGCACCTTCGCCATGCACTCTTGCGATACCGAGACCGGTTATCGCCGCATCGAGTCATGGGAGACCAAGAGCTTCCGCATCGACAACTTCACCGATGCTCAGTTCAATGCTCTGCAGAATGAGTTTGTAAGAGTAAAGAATGCACCTGCTCAGATGGAGGCAAACTGCAAGAATGCCCTGCTGATGAAGGAACTCCGCCCATGGTTGACAGAGTTTGGCAAGTTGGGTGAGCGTGGCTTGAAGACCATGAGTCTTATCAAGGAATATAAGGCTGGTAACGACCAGGCATTCTGGGAGGGCTACGTAAACAACCGCATGAGCAAGGAAGACGTGGCTGCCTACGAGAAGCATAAGTCTGGAACCATGGTATTGCAGCCATTCTATGAGCAGTCTATGGATGATATGGCTTCTGGTTTCTTCAAGAAGTTGACTGGCAAGGTGCCTGCCTTCTATAAGGGTATCGGTACTTACGCCACCTTGAGAACTACCCAGAGCAAGGCGATGTTTGACAATGATTCTACTACCTATTATACATCAGGTAATGGTCAGAACACTGGCGACTGGATTGGTGCAGACTTAGGTTGTGTTCGTTCTGTTTCTGAGGTAAGAATCCTTCAGGGTCGTAACTCTGTAGATGATGTGGATTACTTCGACAACACCGTTTTGGAGTATTCTCTTGACAAGAAGGAGTGGAAGGCGCTGACCGGTGAGTTGAAGAAGCAGTATATCATCAACTGGAAGACCGATTCTCCTGTTGAGGCTCGTTATATCCGCATCAAGAAGTTGAAGTCTGACAAGCGCAACTGGGCTGCAGTTCGTACCTTCGAGGTGAACCCAACTACTCCAGAGCATTTGAGCTTCCCTGTTGAGGCAGGCAATCTGCAGGCAGCGATGTATGGTTTCGATGAGAACCCTTGCACCTCATTCACCAACGAGGGCACCCTTACCATGGGTGTAGAGAAGGATGTAAAGGGTTACACCCTGCTGTTGAAGTTGGCTCCAGGCAAATCATTGGTATGTCGCCAGCTGAATGCCAAGGGCAAGGTTTTGGCAACCATCAACATCGACCAGTCATTCTGCAAGATAGAATTGGTGAAGAAGGCTGCCAAGCTTCAGCTGGATGGTTCAGCCGAAATCTTCGAGATCATTCCTGAAAAATAGAATTTACACTATACCGCTAGGCGTCTACCGCTAGACGCCTAGCGGGTTTACGCTCTTGTATTTTCGTTAAAGAAATGTAAAAAGCAAACGAATATGTGGCTTTTCGAATAAAAAGTGATAATTTTGTACTCCGAAACTGGAAAGGTGCTCGAGTGGCTGAAGAGGCACGCCTGGAAAGCGTGTAACCGGCAAAACCGGTTCGGGGGTTCGAATCCCCCTCTTTCCGCTTTTATATATATAATAAAGTATATGAAGAAAAATACAGCTATTGCACGTTTTGCAATATTGGTTTTCACATGGATGTGTTCTCTGCCTATGATGGCTCAAGAAGAGAACATGGGATTTCATCAAGCTCTTAAGACAAAGTTTATAGAGGGTAATGCGGGATTTATGTCTCTCGTTGCCATCGCCCTCATCGTGGGTATGGCTTTCTGTATCGAGCGCATCATCTATCTGAGTCTCTCTGAAATCAACGCCAAGAAGTTGATGCAGGATATCGACCAGAAGGTGGCGGCGGGAGATGTGGAAGGGGCTAAGACGCTCTGCCGGAATACCCGCGGACCGGTGGCTTCTATCTGCTATCAGGGTTTGATGCATATCAGCGAGAGTCTTGATGACATCGAGCGCTCGGTAAGCGGATATGGTACCGTTCAGGCGGCTAACCTGGAGAAGGGCTGTTCCTGGATCAAACTCTTTATCGCTATGGCGCCATCGCTCGGATTCCTCGGAACCGTGATCGGTATGGTCATGTCGTTCGACCAGATTCAGCAGGCGGGCGATATCAGTCCTACTATCGTGGCTTCGGGTATGAAAGTGGCGCTCATCACTACCATCTTCGGTATCATCGTAGCCCTCATCCTTCAGGTTTTCTATAACTACATCCTTTCTAAGGTGGAGCACCTGACAAGCCAGATGGAGGAGTCGGCGGTTACTTTAATGGATATTATTGCCAAGAATAAATAAACGAAGAGCGAAATGGTTAAATTTCAATTTTCAAAGCAGAAGACGAAGTCGGCCGAAAAGATATCGCAGCAGGTGTTCTATATCATGATAGGACTGGCGGTGCTGGTTTTCGGTCTGTTCTTTTTGGTAGGCTACGATTTGCCTTTCGAAGAGAACCCCGACTTTAATGCGCCTCTCTTTACCGATGTGCTCATCCTGCTGATGTGGCTCTTCCTGATAGGAGGTACAGGTCTGGCAGTCTTTTCGATGATCAGAGATTATCGCAGCAGCAAGTCGGAGGCTGTAGTGAATGGCATTCCCGTGCGTCGCATCTTCCGCATCACATGGATCGGAACTTTGGCAGTTTTGCTGCTTACCTTCTTTTTGGGCGATTCTGCTCCGATGCTCATCAATGGCGAGAATTATGCCGACTGGCTCTGGCTCAAGCTTTCAGATATGTTTGTCATCACATCGCTCCTGATGCTGGTGGCAGGAATCGGTGCCGTCTGTTTCGGTGCCACACGTTATATTCGGAAGAAAAACTAAAGTGAGTGCTTTGGGCTCTCTATTCTATAAATAAGGATTAAATATGCTGATTAGAAGGAAGCAACACGAAACCCCGGGACTGAATACCACATCTACAGCCGACATCTCGTTCATGCTGTTGATATTCTTCCTTGTCACCACATCGATGGATGTGGATAAGGGACTGTTGCGCCAACTCCCTTCACCTGAACCGCAGAAGAAGGAACAGCAACATTCGGTGGTAGACAAGGCTAACCTCATGGCGCTGCGCCTGACGGCTGGCGATACGCTTTTGGTCAACGGTAAGCCGATGCAGGTGAGCCAGCTCAAGGAAGAAACCATCCGCTTTGTACACCGCCTGGGCAAGAAACATCTCATCTCTATTGAGAGTGACCGCGATGCCGACTATAATCTCTATTTCCAGATGCAGAATCAGCTGATGGAAGCATATAGCCAGCTACGCAACGAAACAGCCCAGAAGAAATATCACAAGGATTATGCCCTCTTGAACAATGACCAGAAAGAACAGGTGCGCAACATCTGTCCGCAGCGCATCACAGAGTCGTATGCCAACGCAATGACTCAAACCGACCAGCGTGTTGATGCCAATGCTGAAGAAAAGCAAGGGGAAGAAAATTCGGCAGAAACAGCTACTGAACAGCAGAAAGGAGGTAAACAATGATGAATTTTCATAAGAAATCGCATGAAGTGCCAGGGTTGAATACATCTTCTCTGCCAGACCTCATTTTCTCCGTACTGTTCTTCTTTATGATTGTTACCCACATGCGCCAGGTTACCTTGAAGGTAGACTGCCGTTTGCCACAAGGCAAGGAACTCACCCGCCTGACCAAGAAATCGGCGGTGAGCCATATCTATATAGGTAAGCCAACCAAAGAGATGCAGGCAAAGTATGGTACCGGTACCCAGATTCAGTTGAATGACAAGTTTGCTTCGGCTCCCGAAGTGATGGATTACATTTCGGCAGAAAAGAAGCGTATGTCACCGGAAGACCAGAAGCTGATGACCGTATCAATCAAAGCAGACCAAGAGACAAAGATGGGTGTGATAACCGACGTAAAGCAGGCTTTGCGCCAGGCAAAAGCACTAAAAATCAGTTATTCTGCCACAGAAAAAGGAAAATAATATTAATTTATCATGTTTTTCTCTTAAAAAATTGCTTTTATTAATTTTTTGTATTATCTTTGCAAGCAAATTATTAGTATTATGTCAAAACAAATTTTAGATTCATTAGATAGGCAGATTCTGAAGCTGATTTCTCAGGATGCCCGTATTCCATTTTTGGAAGTGGCACGCGCTTGCAACGTGAGCGGTGCTGCCATTCATCAGCGTGTTGCTAAACTTACAAATCTTGGTATCATCAAGGGTTCACAATTCATCATTGACCCAGAAAAGATAGGTTACGAAACTTGTGCTTATATGGGACTCTATCTTAAGGAGCCTGAGAAGTTTGACCAGGTTGTAGAGGAGTTGAAGAAGATTCCTGAGGTTGTAGAGTGTCACTATACTACAGGTGGTTTTGATATGTTTATCAAGATTTATGCGCTGAACAACCACCATCTCCTGGAAATCATCCATGATAAGTTGCAGCCACTGGGATTGTCTCGCAGCGAGACCATCATCTCTTTCAATGCATCTATCAACCGTCAGCTTTCTATGCAGGATCTCAAGAGTTTCAACGATGATGAAGAGGAAACTGATGAGGAGGCTGCAGCAGAGAAATAAGATATAAAAAGAAAAAAAGCAGTAGCTCCCTGCGGGATTACTGCCTTCTATAAAGGGTGAGGAATGTGAACGGTAAGCCGTTTTCATTCCTCATTTCTTTTTCTGTCACTTCCCATTCTGCCGGATTGATTTCCGGAAAGAAGGTATCGGCATGTTCAGGTTCCTTTTCTGCGATTGTGAGATAAAGCTTGTCTGCAAAAGGCAAAGCCTGTTCATATATGCTGGCTCCTCCGATGATGAAACATTCATCTGAAGCTTCTTTGCTTCCAACCTCTTCTTTGTTTCCAACCTCTTCTTTCCTTGCTGCCAGCGCTTCTTCCAGAGAGGTGTATACTTCGCACCCTGTTATCTGCTCTCTTGTCTTCGAGATAACAATATTACGGCGGTTGGGCAAGGCTCCGTTAGGCAGCGACTCAAATGTCTTCCTGCCCATGATGATCGTATGTCCGGTTGTGAGCATACGAAATCGGGTCATGTCCGATGGGATGGCGTAGAGCAACCGGTTCTTGTACCCGATAGCTCTATGCACTTTTGATATACAGGCGATGATGCTGAGCATAAACTATAAACTGTTAACTGTAAACTGTTCTTCCGGAACATGGCTACTCTTGATCTTCCACTCCTGCGGATAGAGGTTGTTGGCACGGTTGCCAATGTTCTTTTCCCAGCCTATCGGAACCTGTCTGTAGGTTACCAGTACATAACCCTTAGGCGTATTGGCAGGCAGATTCACAGCCTCCTTGCGAAGGTAGCGGATGGCATCATCGTAGGATAACTCCACCTGTGGGAAGTGATCTTTGTTGAGCATCGTAGAGAGAGCGAGAGCCTGGTCGGGAATGAGACCCTTTCCCTTGTCTGTTCCCAGTTTCACACCTGCATGCAGCACCTTCAGGTTCTTTTCAGCCTTGTTGTAGATGTCTTTCCATCTGCCCGGAATGGCGTAAACCGTCTCGTTGCTCTCTGCAGGCATCCATTCCGTATCAGCCTTCAGCCAGCCGTCCGGAATCTCCGGTCCCTTTCCTTTAGCCACCTTCTTGTCTTTCTTCTTCTTATCCTTCCTGTTCTCCTTGGCTGGTGAGCCGGCTTCCCATTCGGCCTCTTTCTTCAGTATCGCCATAAACAGACCTTCGCCTCGCGAAACGCCAGGAATGAACCGGTAAACAGGGAAGTCGGTGCCCGTGAGGTTGCGGGTGATGTTCCATGCATCTTCTACACCCTCCAGTGCCATCACTTCAGCGCCAAGTTCTTCGCATATCCAGTCCACGTTTTCCTCATCTTCGTGCGCATTGAAGGTGCAGGTAGAGTAAATCAGGATACCGCCTGGCTTCAGACAGTTCCATATATCCGATACGATTTCGCGCTGCAGCTGCCAGCAGTTGTTCACATTCTGGGTACTCCATTCGCCGATAGCCCCTTCATCTTTGCGGAACATTCCTTCGCCGGAGCAGGGAACATCGGTAAGAATCACATCAAACTGCAACTTAGATTTCTTGTAATCGCGGGGATAGTTGTTGGTAACAATCATATCCGGATGACCGAACTTCTGTATGTTTTCGGCAAGAATCTGTGAGCGGGTGCGCATCGGTTCGTTGCTGAAGAGCAGACTCCCTTCCGGCAAGGCAGCTCTTACGGCTGTCGACTTTCCGCCAGGGGCAGCACAGAGATCCAGCATCATCACCGGTTCTTTTACGTACTGTCGGATAGCCATATCTACAAACATAGATGAGGCTTCCTGTACATAATATAAACCGGCATGCAGCAGCGGATCGAAGGTGAATCCGGGACGGGTAGAGAGATAACGTCCGGTTTCCGGACACCAGGGAATCGGTTCGCCATCAGCATCCTTGCATTTAAAAGGATTGATGCGGATACTGGTTGGTGCCTCCTCTTCAAGGATAGCATGCTCCAGACGCTGATACAGCTTTTCGCCCATCAGTGCCTGCGTATATGTTCTGAAATCTTCAGGTAATGTCTTCATTCTGTTTCTTTTTCTTTAATTTGTTTGCAAAAATAAGAAATTTTTAGTTTCTTTGCAACTAAATCGCGAAGAGATGCGTCTAAGAAGCAGAAATTTTTCAAATAACAAGGTAAAACAATAAAAAATAATGATATGAAGAAAGCAATATTGGCATTAGCGCTCGTTATGAGCATCGGAGCCACCCAAGTGTCTTTGGCGTCTTCTGCTCCAAAACATCGTTATCATCCAACTACCCAACAGGTAGATTCAAAGGCTGCTCCTGCATCTGCCGCACAGCCATCTGCTTCGAAGGATAAAGACGACGAGGCGTTGGAGGCTTATTCTGATACAACCAGTACAGATTCGGCCAACTATGATGATTATGATGAGAATGATAATAAGTCTGTTCATTCTAGATACAGTTTAGACAACTATGATGATCCGTTCGATTTCATCGGTTCGGTATTTGGTGGCGGAGCGCTGGCTGTTATGATCATCTTCTGTATCATCTTCGGTCTGCTGTTTGTCTTTGCTCCGCTGATCATCGTATTTCTGGTTATCAGATATCTGATTCGCCGCCACAACGACCGGATGAAACTGGCGGAGATGGCGATGGAGAAGGGCATCAATGTTCCGGAAAGCGACCGGCCGATAGACAAGCAGAGCGATGAGTATCTGGTAAAGCGTGGATTGAGAAATGCCTTCCTGGGAGCCGGTTTGTGCGCCATGTTTGCCTGGTGGGATGCTGATTTCCTGGCTGGCATCGGAGCCCTGGTCTTCTTCTATGGATTGGGACAGACCCTCATAGGTTCGCTTCCTGCCATCAAGGACTGGTGGAAGAACCGTCATGGCGATCAGGGCACAGGTTATAATGGAACTCCGGTATAAAAATCAAACAACAATTATTAGTTAATATATAGTGGAAAAGTTATCCGATATTTCTCTCGTCACAAAGGTGGTGATGCTTCATGACCGCAAGTCGTTCGACTTGCTGGTCAGGAAGTATCAGTCACCCATTCGTGGGTTCTTCCTACGGCAGACGCTGGGGGATGCGCAGCTGAGTGACGACTTGGCGCAGGATACCTTTGTGAAGGCTTATACCCATCTGTCGGGTTTCAGGGGTACAGCCAGCTTTTCCACTTGGCTTTATCGTATCGCCTATAATGTGTGGTATGATTATACCCGCAGTTATAAGGAAACGCAGGATATCGATACGCCGGCGGTTGCCCGACAGAATGCGCAGGGAGTGAATACCGGAATGAAGATGGATTTACTCAATGCCCTGCGGATATTGAGCGAGAACGAACGTACATGCATCACGCTGCAGCTGATGGATGGTCTCTCTATAGATAAGATTGCAGAGGTGACGGGAATGGCGCAAGGCACCATTAAGTCGCATCTCTCTCGTGGAAAACAGAAACTTGCAAGTTACTTAAAAAAGAATGGTTATGACCGATAAGATAAATGATAAGAAGTTGGAGAGCATGAAAGGGGAACCGTTGGACCCTCAGGATGAAGAACTCTTACAGATGTTCTTTTCCGATTGCCAGATGTCAGAGATTCCTGATGACGGATTCTCCGACAGGGTGATGCAGGCCTTGCCGGCTTTACCCGAAACTGGTACAGCGATGTCGCTGGTTAAGCGCCAGCGTCTGGAACATTTATGGACGGCAGCCTGTGTGGCAGCAGGCATCATCATAGCAGTAGTCTGTCAGGGATGGGAGCAGATTCAGGGATGGCTTTTCTCTATGAAGATAGATTTCCTCCTTTCCGGTTCGCGTGTTCTTACGCATGTGGCAGATTCCATCGCCCACTCTCAGAATCTCCTGATGGTGCTGGCTGGCTTCGTTGTCCTCATCATGGTTTGGGGATATAATGAACTGGCTGATGCACGTCAGTAGGCTTCTTCCCTGATATCAATTGTATGAATGATCAACTCTTTCTATTAGCAGAATAGTTTTTAGTGCTAATAGAAAGAGTTTTTTATTACTATAAATATCATCTTTATGCTCTTGAAATCTCCGTTCGTCGACGCTGAACGGACATTCAACGTCGCTGAACGGACATTCAGCGTCGATGAACGAAGATTTAATATTGCTGAATATAGAAAAACAAATAGGTGCTGCTACTTTTTCAGTAGAGCACCTATGCTTATGATATTGGTTTCTAAAACAATTTATAGGTAGTGCGTAGCACTTTGAACTCGGTTCGGCGGTTCAGCTGGTTGCAGATTTCCTGATGCTCCTTGCTCTGCTTCAGGATAAATTCTTCGTTGAGCACATCGCCTTCTTTGAGCCAAGGATACTTCACGGTAAGTTTCTTGCGCACATTCTTCGGCTTCTCCTTGCCGTAGCCCACAGGGGTGAGGCGCTCTTTCTCTATGCCGTGTTTTATCAGATAGTCTACTACCGATTGGGCGCGGCGCTGAGACAGATGCTTGTTATATTCGCTGTTTCCCTTGTAATCGCAATGGGCGCTGAGTTCGATGGTAACGTGCGGGTTCTCTTTCAGCAGCGTTACCAGCTGGTCGAGGGCTGTTGTACTGGCTTCGGTAAGGGTTGCCTTGTCGAAATCGTAGAAGATGTTGTCGATGAGTACAGGGGCTGTGATGGAAGCCAGCGGGAACTGGAGCACGTATTCCTTACTCTCTTTAGCCGAATCAACCCGAAGTTCTTCCTTGTGGTTGAGGTAGCCTTTGCAGGATGCCATCACCAGGTAGTCGACATGCGGATTGATAGGGAGGACAAACGAACCGTCGCCCTTGACGGATAGTTTCCTGTTCGTTCCGTCGTTGCCTACGATTCTGACCTCTGCGGCAGGCAGTTCATAACCGTCTTTCTCGTAAACCCATCCCTTCATTGTGGTAACAATCTCCGGATTCTCGAAGGAGTAGATATGATCGTAGCCTCTTCCGTCTTTTCTGTTAGAGCAGAAGAAACCCTGGTTGTGGAGACCCTCGAAAGTCATTCCGAAGTCATCGGCTTCTGTATTCAGCGGATAGCCGGGGTGGGTGAGTTCATATTTCCGGGTGATGGAATTTACTTTGGCGATATAGATGTCGAGTCCGCCCATTCCCACATGACCGTTGCTGCTGAAGTAAAAGTCGCCGTTAGGGCGGAAGGTAGGGAACATCTCATCGCCTGGTGTGTTGATAGGTTCGCCCAGGTTCTCTACGCCGCCCAGTCCGGCAGGAGTGATGCGCACTCGCCAGATGTCGAGACCGCCCTTTCCGCCCGGCATGTCTGATACGAAATAGAGCCATTCGCCATCAGGGGAGATGGCTGGATGGGCAAAACAGCTGAGTGTATCTTTGCTGATTTCCAGATTCGTAGGCTTGCTCCAGGCTGCATCCGAGCGGTTGGAGGTTACTATCTGGGCTAAGCGGGGCGAAGTGGGATCGGTGGCACACTGGGTGAGGTACATCTGCTTGCCGTCTGGGGTAAAGCAGCATGCGCCCTCTTCGTAGTCGGTGTTGAGACCGGTTCCGATGGCTTCCGGCTTGCTCCATTTGCCTTTGTCGTTCTTTTCAGAGAAGAAAATGTCGGCAGATTTCGTTCCTGTCACTCCGTTCAGGTCGCTGCCCTGGGCTTCGTTGCGGGTTGAGGTGAAATAGAGCTGACTGTTGTCATCGCTGAGGAACATCGGCGAATAGTCGTCTCTTCGGGAGTTGAAAACATCCATCCGCTTTACCTTGTACCGGCTTCCTTCCTTCTTCCAGACTGGGGCTTTCTGTGCCGATTCGAGTCCGTTCTTTACCAGCACGTTGTCGGGCATGGAATCGAGCAGGAATTCGAATTCCTTGGCAGCCTGTCTGTAACTTCCGTTCTTCAGGAGAAGCCGTGCGTAAGCCAGGCGGTCGTTGAGGTCTGCCTGCTTGTATCGGATGGCATTGCTGTAGGCAGCCAGTGCCTTTGGCGTACTGTTGATTTTATCATAACAGCGTGCCATCTTCAGAGCCACCTTGCCTCGGGCAGCCCGCTCTTTGGTAGGTGTCTTGGTGTACACCTTTTTATATTGGGTTGCCGCATCGTAGTATTCGCCTAAAGAAAGATGCTTGTCTGCTTTCTTCAGGTTCTGGTCAATGCCGCAACTTATCAGAAAGAGGCAGCAAAGTGCTGTTATGATTTGATAAAGTCTTATTTGTTTCATATTGATTTACATCTGCGAGAATGGCTGACGATATTGGCAGCCTGCCTTCCAGTTACTGCAGCCATAAGCGGTCTTGCCCTTGATGATGACGCCCTTGCCGCAGAGCGGACATGGCTTGCCAACCATTGGGTCGGCAGCTGGAGCCGGCTGAGCAGGAGCATTCTGAGAATCTGTATTCTGTGCTGCTGCCTTATCGGCTTTCTTGGCTGGAGCCTTTCGGGCAGCCGGTTTCTTGGCAGCCGGTTTCTTCTTGAGGTCTTCCTCTGTCATGATGGTCACTCTCCGGTTGCTGTTGTCTGACAACACATCGATGACTATCTTGTTGATCTGTTCTTTCAGTCCGTTGATGAAGTCGGCAGGATCGTAGGTCTTGTGCTCGATGTCGCGGAGTTTCTTCTCCCAGATACCGGTCAGTTCGCAACTCTTCAGCAGTTCCTCATGGATGGTGTCAATGAGTTCGATGCCTGTCGGGGTTGCCATCAGATTCTTGCGCTGGCGACGGATGTAGTGGCGCTTGAAGAGGGTCTCGATGATGCCGGCACGGGAGGATGGTCGGCCGATTCCGTTCTCCTTCAATGCTGCACGAAGTTCTTCGTCTTCTACGAATTTACCGGCTGTCTCCATCGCACGCAGCAGGGTTGCCTCGGTATAATACTTAGGTGGCGTGGTCCATTTCTCCGTCAGGGTAGGCTGATGTTCTCCCGATTCGCCTTTTGTGAAGGATGGGAGGGTTCTTTCTTCTACCACTTCCTTCTTGGCGCCGTTTCCTGAGTCTGCGTTTCCGTTGGCGTTATCTGCATCGTCGTCATCTGCATTCTTCGTATCCTTGGCATAGACTACTCGCCAGCCCGGTTCGAGAATCTCCTTACCGCTTACCTTGAACTCTATCTTCTCCGGTTTTGGTCCGTCTTCGTTGATGACTTCGCCCAATACGGTGGTGGTAGAGAATTTACAGTCCGGATAGAACACGCTGATGAATCGTTTGGCGATGAGATCATAGACATTCGCCTCCATATCGGTGAGTCCGGTTGGCGGAACTCCGGTTGGGATGATGGCGTGGTGGTCGGTTACCTTACTGTTGTCGAAAACCTTCTTGCTCTTCGGCAATTTCTTGCTGATTGTTGCGAGCTGCTGGATGAGTGGGAGGTATTTCTGCTGACTCATGATCTTTGCCTGACTCACTCCGTTCAGAATCTGCGGACATTTCGGATAGATATCGTCGGTCAGGAACTGGGTATCTACACGAGGATAAGTGGTGTACTTCTTTTCGTAGAGACTCTGGATGAGCTTCAGCGTAATATCTGCAGAGTAAGCAAACTTTTTGTTGCAATCCACCTGCAGCGAGGTGAGGTCGTAGAGATGAGGTGGCGCCTCGTTTCCCTTTTTCTTGCTTACGTCGGTAACGGTGAAGGGTTTGCCAGCGATGGTACTGAAAGCCTTCTCGCCTTCCTCCTTGCTGGTAAACTTGCCGCTGGTTGCCGTAAACTGGGTGTCGCGATAGATGGTGGCGAGTACCCAGTAAGGTTCGGAAACGAAGTTGTCGATTTCCTTCTGGCGGTTTACGATGAGGGCAAGGGTAGGGGTCTGCACCCGGCCGATGCTGAGCACCTGTCGGTTCTGACCGTATTTCAATGTATAAAGTCGGGTGGCGTTCATACCGAGAATCCAGTCGCCGATGGCACGGGAAAGTCCGGCAAGATAGAGTGACTGGTATTCGGTCTGGTCTTTCAGTTCCTGGAAGCCCTGCTTGATGGCTTCATCGGTCATGGACGAAATCCACAGTCTCTTGACGGGGCATTTCGCCTGCGCTTTCTGCATCACCCATCTCTGGATAAGCTCTCCTTCCTGTCCGGCGTCACCGCAGTTGATGATGCTGTCGGCAGCCTGCATCAGTTTCTCGATGGTAGCAAACTGCTTCTTGATGCCTTCATCGTTGATGAGCTTGATACCGAATCGCTGTGGAATCATCGGCAACGCCGAAAGGCTCCAATGTTTCCACATCGGAGTATAATCATCCGGTTCCTTCAGCTCACAAAGGTGGCCGAAGGTCCATGTTACTTGGTAACCATTACCTTCCATATAACCGTCGCGTGCCGTGGTAGCCCCGATGATTCGGGCGATATCCTTAGCCACACTCGGTTTCTCTGCTATACAAACTATCATGTTTTATTCTTATTTCTGTTTGCAAAGGTACAATAAAATAATGAGAAAGCCATCATTTCAGCTCCTTTTTCTCATGGCAGAGAATAAAAAAGCCCCGTAAGGCTTGGACCTTACAGGGCGTATTTTATATAAATCTGCGTGCGATTACTCGTACTCCTGCCAGCTCTTAATCTGAAGCTGATCCTGGCTCATTGTGCAGAATGCCTCGATGAAGGCGGAAGCCAGACGGGCATTGGTGAACAGAGGAATGTTGTGGTCGATGGCGCCACGACGGATTCTGTAGCCATTGGTCAACTCACGCTTGGTGTGATTCTTAGGGATGTTGACGATGAGGTCGAACTTGTGGTCGGCAATCATCTGCATCACGTTAGGAAGATCCTTTTGGTCCTCATCAGGCCATCCTACGGCTGTAGCCTTCACGTTGTTGTCGTTCAGGAACTTCGCTGTACCGGCTGTAGCATAGATGGTGTAACCGTTCTTCACCAGCGCCTGTGCAGCATCGAGCAGAGAAGCCTTCTCCTTGGCACCACCGCTTGAAAGCATGATGCCCTTGTCCTTAGAAGGAATCTTGTAGCCGGTAGCAATCAATGAGTTGAGCAATGCCTCTTCGAAAGTATCACCCATACAGCCTACCTCACCGGTAGAGCTCATATCCACACCCAAAACTGGGTCGGCGTTCTGCAAGCGGGCGAATGAGAACTGGGATGCCTTCACACCCATACGGTCGATATCGAAAGCAGACTTATCCGGTTTCTGATATGGAGCATCGAGCATGATGCGGGTAGCCGTTTCGATGAAGTTGCGCTTCAATACCTTGCTTACGAATGGGAACGAACGGGATGCACGGAGGTTACACTCGATTACCTTTACATCACGACCCTTAGCCAGGTACTGGATATTGAAAGGACCAGAGATGTTGAGCTCCTTGGCGATGGCACGTGAAATCTTCTTGATCTGACGGGCTGTAGCGAAGGAAATCTGCTGGGCAGGGAAGGTCATGGTTGCGTCACCAGAGTGAACACCAGCATACTCTACGTGCTCTGAAATACCATACTCTACAATCTCACCGTTCTGGGCAACACCATCGAACTCAATCTCGTTGGTCTCTGTCATGAACTGGGAGATAACTACTGGGTATTCCTTAGAAACCTCAGAAGCTGCCTCCAGGAAGCGACGCAACTCATCATCATCGTGGCAAACGTTCATGGCTGCACCGGAAAGAACGTAGGAAGGACGAACGAGAACAGGATAGCCTACCTCGTCGATGAACTTCTGGACATCCTCCATTGATGTGAGGGCGCTCCACTTAGGCTGGTCGATACCCAACTTATCGAGCATGGCAGAGAACTTACCGCGGTTCTCGGCACGGTCGATGTTGACAGGAGATGTACCCAGAATTGGCACAGACTGGCGATGAAGCTTCATAGCCAGGTTGTTTGGAATCTGACCACCCACAGAAACAATCACACCACGTGGTGACTCCAGGTCGATGACATCGAGTACACGCTCGAATGAAAGCTCATCGAAGTAGAGACGGTCGCACATATCGTAGTCGGTAGATACGGTCTCCGGGTTGTAGTTAATCATGATTGACTTGTAACCCAACTTGCGGGCTGTATTGATGGCGTTTACTGAACACCAGTCGAACTCTACGGAAGAACCGATGCGGTAAGCACCCGAACCGAGAACGATGACAGACTTCTCGTTCTTGTAGTAGTTGATGTCGTACCCCTCTACAGCGTATGTCATGTAGAGATAGTTGGTGAGGTCAGGATGCTCGCTTGCCACAGTAGGGATGCGCTTTACGGCAGGAAGAATGTTCAGCTTCTTGCGCAGGGCACGAACAGCCAGCACCTCCTTCTCCATGTTGGTATCTTTGGTCTTCAATACGAAGCGGCCAATCTGGAAGTCAGAGAAGCCCAATACCTTAGCCTCGCGCAATACCTCGGCAGGAATCTCCTCCAGAGTATTATATTCAGAAAGCTTGTGCTTGTAATCTACGATATTCTTCATGCGCTCGATGAACCAAGGATCAATCTTGGTCAACTCCTCGATGCGCTCGATTGTGTAACCTTCCTCCAAAGCCTGGGCGATGGCGAAGATACGGAGGTCGGTAGGGTTAAAAAGTTCCTCATCCAAGTTATTAAACTTGGTGTGGTCGTTGCCTACGAAACCGTGCATTCCCTGACCAATCATACGGAGACCCTTCTGGAGCATCTCCTCGAATGAACGGCCGATAGACATGATTTCGCCTACAGACTTCATGGAAGAACCAATCTTGCGGCTTACACCGGCAAATTTGGTAAGGTCCCAACGAGGAATCTTACAGATCATATAGTCGAGTGATGGAGCCACATAAGCTGAGTTAGGAGTACCCATCTCACCAATCTGGTCGAGCGTATAACCGAGGGCAATCTTGGCAGCAACGAAGGCGAGCGGATAACCGGTAGCCTTAGATGCGAGGGCAGAAGAACGGCTCAAGCGAGCATTGATCTCGATGATACGGTAGTCGTTGGTCTCAGCATTGAAAGCATACTGGATGTTGCACTCACCCACGATGTTGAGGTGACGGACGCACTTCACGGCGATGTCCTGCAACATCTTCACCTGCTCGTCGGTAAGAGAACAGGTTGGAGCCACCACGATAGACTCACCTGTGTGAATACCCAGTGGGTCGAAGTTTTCCATAGAGGCAACGGTGAAGCAACGGTCGTTAGCATCACGGATGCACTCGAACTCAATCTCCTTCCATCCCTTCAGGCTCTCCTCAACAAGCACCTGAGGTGCGAAAGTGAAGGCAGATTCAGCAATCTCCTTAAACTCCTCTTCGGTCTTGCAGACACCAGAACCGAGACCACCCAGCGCGTAGGCAGAACGGATCATGATAGGGTAGCCGATGTTGCGTGCCGCAGCCACAGCCTCCTCCATGTTCTCGCAAGCGTGGCTTACTGGAACCTTGAGGTCAACCTTGTTAAGCTCCTTTACGAAGAGGTCGCGGTCTTCCGTGTTCATGATAGCCTCTACCGAAGTACCCAACACATCCACACCATACTCCTTGAGCACACCGTTGAGGTAAAGTTCTGTACCAACGTTCAAACCCGTCTGTCCACCCCAAGCCAGCATGATGCCGTCTGGGCGCTCCTTCTTGATAATTTCAGTTACAAAAAAAGGTGTCACCGGCAAGAAATAAACCTTGTCAGCAATACCTTCACTTGTCTGAATTGTAGCAACGTTTGGATTAATGAGGACGGAACTAATACCCTCCTCGCGCAAAGCCTTGAGAGCCTGCGAACCGGAATAGTCAAACTCACCTGCCTGGCCGATCTTCAAAGCACCGGAACCCAGAACGAGGACTTTCTTAAGCTGTTTCTTCATCATTAAATATAACTATAAGTTTGTTCTTTATATGTCTTGGTATTTATGTTTTTAGCAACTAAACTGCATTTGCGTTAGTTCACAAATGGTAGACACACTATTTCTAGATGCAAAGTTACGCTATTTATTTGATTATTCCAAATTTTCTGCAATGTAACTACTCAGCACCCCTATAGAAAGCTTCTCGTTAATAAAGCATAAACTTGATTTTGCTTATTTTCTTCATCATTACAAACTTTTTAATGATTG
>QWCV01001487.1_pt1 | contig 22276 bp, 20 predicted proteins | sample 1972621 | NCBI WGS metagenome assembly QWCV01 (sample SAMN09866699, study PRJNA288562) | Human gut metagenome isolate pre2_stool, whole genome shotgun sequencing... | isolation source: gut | host: Homo sapiens | place: USA: California | reverse complement strand
TCCGACAAAATCTGAAAGACAACGACATTGACAACAGTCGTGCAAACGCCTACGACGCCGTATATAACCAGTTCCCAATATTTCTTTAAAATATAGCGGGCATATTTCAGGACTCCGCATTGTTGATTTTCAGGCCTATGCATATGCCCGCCTCCTATTTCAGACATCATTTTCTGCTGCGTTCCGACGAACTACACAGGCAATCATTCTCAACGCCTTCTGTGCTTCCAGGCAAAAATATGATTTTTATCGTCATCAACAGCAATCTTAAATCCAGCAGCAGTGAGTATTGTTCAATATACATCAGATCCAATTTCAATTTATCATAGGCTTCCGTATTGTATTTGCCCATCACCTGTGCATAACCGGTCAGGCCTGCTTTCACCTTTAACCTGAAAGCAAATTCAGGCATAACGGACTCCAGCATTTCTGCAATTTCCGGGCGTTCCGGACGCGGTCCCACCAAGCTCATGTCGCCCTTTAAAATATTCAACATCTGCGGAAGCTCATCCAACCTGAAACGGCGGATCAGAACACCCACGGGAGTGATTCTATCGTCGTTTCTCTGCGCCAGGCGCGGGCCGCTTTCCCGCTCTGCATTGACGCGCATGCTACGGAATTTGTAGAGCTGAAAAGACTTGCCCTCCAACGTCAGGCGTGTCTGTCTATAAAGAATCGGACCACCGTCATAAAGCCGGATTGCAGCAGCGATCAACAGCATAAACGGCCACAATAAGGCAAGGGCAATCAATGAGGCTGTTATATCCAGCAACCGTTTTGCAAACCGTTGTTCAAAAGTAAGCCCCTGCCCGCTGCACAGCAGCAGCGGAGTATCAAAAAGGTGGATCACAAGGCGATTCTGACACCGACGAATGTACACTGGAACACAATCGAACTGTATGAGGAGCTGGACAAGGAGCATCAGGCGATTCAGAAAGGACAGCAGGCTCACGAAGGCAGCAGTCCGGAGGAGAACGCATGAAATATACAGGGATAGAAAAGGCGGTCTTTCTTGAGAGGCCGAACCGGTTTATTGCCTATGTCAACGGCATCAGGGGACAGGAGGAAGTGACAGAGACAGTTCACGTCAAAAATACAGGACGGTGCCGGGAGCTGCTGCTTCCGAATGCGGAAGTGTACGTGCAGCATTCGGACAATCCGAACCGGAAGACGAAATGGGATCTGATCGCGGTGAAAAAGGACGGTCAGATCATCAACATGGACTCTCAGGTGCCGAACAAGGCAGCGGGAGAGTGGATCCGGGAAGGAAACCTTTTCGCGGATATGGTGCGGATCAAGCCGGAATATCAGTATGGAAATTCCAGAATTGATTTCTGCGTGGAGACCAGAGAGAAGAAGATCCTGATTGAAGTCAAAGGAGTCACCCTGAAAGAGGGAGAGACAGCGAAATTCCCGGATGCGCCAAGCGAACGGGCGGTGAAACATCTGGAAGAACTGATGCGTGCTGTGGATGAAGGATGGGATGCTTATGTTTTTTTCGTGATTCAGATGAAAGGTGTGAAAGAGATCCTGCCGAATGTGGATACTCATCCGGAATTTGCACGGGCACTGTGGAAAGCGAGGGAAAAGGGCGTGCACCTGATTGCAAGGGACTGCATTGTCACAGAAGATGAGATCCGGATCGATCAGGAGATCCCGGTCCGGTTCCCGGAGGAGATGGAAGAAGAGAAACCGCAGGAGCGTCTAAAACATCTGCCGGAGCCGTTGACTGCATGGTTTCGGAAGGAGCAGCGGGATCTGCCGTGGAGAAAGGATGCGACAGCCTACCATGTGTGGGTATCTGAAATCATGCTGCAGCAGACGAGGGTAGAGGCAGTAAAGCCGTTTTATGCCCGTTTCCTTGACGCATTGCCGACCATACAGGATCTGGCGGACGCGCCGGAGGAGAAGCTTCTGAAACTGTGGGAAGGACTTGGGTATTACAACCGTGTGCGTAATATGCAGAAAGCGGCCAGACAGATCGTGGAGCTCTATGAAGGGGAAATGCCGGCAGATTATGACCAGATTCTTTCTCTTTCCGGAATCGGCAGCTATACGGCAGGAGCCATCAGTTCCATCGCATATGGAATTCCAAAGCCTGCGGTAGACGGAAATGTCCTCCGTGTCCTGACCAGGATTCTGGCGGATGGAGAGGATATTATGAAAGCCTCCGTCAAAAAGCGGATGGAAGGAATGCTGGAAGAAATTATTCCCGCAGATGCGGCAAGCGATTTTAACCAGGGCCTGATTGAGCTGGGTGCCATCGTCTGTGTTCCGAACGGGGAGCCGAAATGCAGTAAATGTCCGGTAGAGGAGTTCTGTCTGGCACATCAGAGAGGAGCAGAGCTTTCCTATCCGGTTAAGAAAAAGGCGAAAGCAAGAAGGATTGAGGAGAAAACCGTCTTTATACTAAAAGACGGGGAGAACATTGCTCTTCATAAACGTCCGTCATCCGGCCTGCTGGCAGGACTCTATGAGTTCCCGAATGTAAAAGGAAAACTGACTCAGGAGGAAGCAATCCATCATATTGCGGAGCTTGGACTTTCACCGCTTCGGATTCAAAACATTGGAGAGGCAAAACATATTTTCAGCCATGTGGAGTGGCACATGACCGGATATGCGGTGAGAGTGGACGAGCTGGAGAAAATATCCGCAAAGAATCTGGTTTTTGCGCATCCGGAAGAAATTCAGAAAGAATATCCTGTTCCGGCAGCATTTGAAGCCTATACAGATCAGATCGGCATTCTGATCGGGCAGGAAAAATATGAGCAGGAAAACCTATAGAAAAACATAATAAAACTATAGATACATGACAAATATCAATTAGCCCCATCCTGTCAGAAAATGTTACCATATAAGGTAGATAGGCGAAGACAGGAGGAAAAAAATGGAACTGATTAAAGAATTACCAGATGTATTTGAAGAATTTGCTGAACAGAGACAACAGTCATTTCTGGGCATTAAGGAGTTAAAAGACAAGGGCGTGCCGATTGTAGGCACATTCTGTACATATTTTCCACAGGAAATCGCGATGGCAATGGGAGCAGCTACAGTGAGTCTTTGCTCCACATCCGACGAGACGATTCCGGCGGCTGAGAAGGATCTGCCAAAGAACCTGTGCCCGCTGATCAAATCCAGCTACGGCTTTGCGGCAACAAAGAAGTGCCCGTTTTTCTATTTTTCCGATCTGGTTGTAGGAGAGACAACTTGTGACGGGAAAAAGAAGATGTACGAATACTTAAGCCAGTTCAAGGATGTCTTCACAATGGAGCTTCCGAACCGACAGACAGAGGACGGACTTCAGTTCTGGAAAAATGAAATCATCCGCTTCAAAGAATATCTGGAGCAGAAGTTTGAAGTGACAATCACGGAAGAGCAGATCAGAGATGCTGTCAGAGTGCAGAATGAAGGAAGAGTGGCACTGAAGCGTCTGTATGAGCTGATGAAACTGGATCCGGCTCCGATGAAAGGACAGGATCTGTTTAAAGTGTTATACGGAAGTACATTCAAACCGGACAGATCCAAGATTCCGGCAGAAGTGAATGCGATCGCTGACAAGATCGAAAAGGAATACGCAGAAGGAAAGATGGAAGAAAAGAAGCCTCGTATTCTTGTGACAGGATGCCCGATCGGCGGAGCGACAGAGAAAGTGATCAAAGCCATCGAGGACAACGGCGGAATCGTTGTTACTTTTGAAAACTGTTCCGGAGCAAAATCCATTGACAAGCTTGTGGATGAAGATACAGACGATATCTATCAGGCAATCGCTGAGAGATATTTAAGCATCGGATGCTCTGTCATGACACCGAACCCGAACCGTCTGGAACTCCTTGGAAGACTGATGGACGAGTATCAGGTAGACGGAGTGGTAGAGATGATTCTTCAGGCATGCCATACATACAATGTAGAGAGTCTTGGAATCCGCAGATTCGTAAATGAGGAAAAAGGAAAACCGTACATCAGCGTTGAGACAGACTATTCTCAGGCAGACATCGGACAGCTCAACACGCGTATCGCTGCGTTTATTGAAATGCTTTAAAACAGGAATCGGAAAGAGACCGCATATAAAGTATCCCCTTCAGGATCCGTGCCTTACCGCATGGACTCCAAAGGGGATATTTTTATTTCGGGTTTATTAATCACCCATGGCTTTTTTAACAGAATGCTTTGTGACTTTCGGGCGGAATACCTTTCTGGATTCTCTGACGTATACGACCGGATAAAGCAGAGTTGCCATGCAGCCTGCCAGTGTCACATCGATTACGGAATGCTGCTTTAAAAACATCGTGGCAAGGATGATGGATATTCCGAGAATCAGAGATCCGTAATGGATCACCTTGCGGCTCGAAAGTGTTTTGTTGTGTGAGATGGCAATGCAGACACCGATAGAGTTAAATACGTGAATACTTGGAAGAACATTTGTCGGAGTGTCTGCCTTGTACAGCGTTTTGACCATATCCACAAAAATATTGTCCCGCTCGAATTGAACCGGGCGAAGATCAAGACCGTTTGGATAGAGGGTCGAAATAATTAAAAATATGGTCATTCCGGTAAAAAGGAAAGCGGCCATTTTGTAAAATCCGGATACATCGTGAAAGAAGAACCAGAGAAAAGTGACCGCAATAAACGCAAACCACAAAAGATACGGGACGATAAAATACTCTATAAAAGGAATATAGTCATCGACCGCTGCGTGAATCACGTGAAAATCGGAATTTGCTGTTACGTGTTGCTCAAGATAGTAAAACCAGGGTAAATAAAGAAAAATATACAAAAATACCCAGGCATGTTTATATCGGTAAATCAAAGCTTTGCATTTACTTCTTGAAAACATTCGGATTTCTCCTTTTAACGAAAATGATGAAAGTAAGTGAACCGGATTAATCCAGATTCAATGTTGTCTCAGCTATATTACTGTTTGAACCGAAAGTTTCATAAAGCTGAAGAGTCACATCGGACTGATCAAGAAGAATAAAGGAGGTGCACACACGCACGCTGTCGCCCTGACTGACTTCTGCGCTTTCATTTTCTGACAGTGGTTCATCCGAGACAATCGTAGGATCCAGAGTGGTATCATCCTGCAGTGCCTTGAAAGTAACGGCAACAGATGGAACCAGGGTTTCGGAACCTTTATTTGTAATTGTGTAATAAACCATAAGAGCCTGTTCGCCCTCATAATCTGTTCCGATATCAGATTTTTCAAATGAGACGGTAAAATCATCCGTGGTCAGACGAAGATTTTTACCGGAACTTGCCGAACTCTGCGGAACCACATACTGAGCCACATAGTAGGCACCGGCTGCAACCGCAACTGCAACGATGAAAACAAGTACCCGGAGGGCAACATGGATCTCTTTGGCACAGCCAAGTGCAAAGAGCAGAAATGCTCCAAACAAAGCAGACACAAAGAGCAGAATCTGTACAGTCATGACAGAACCCGGGATAAAGAATCCTCCTACGGCTCCTCCAAGATAAAAAATACAAGGTACAATAAATGCCGGCACACTGTTCCTGCGGTGAGTAATTAATACCACAAGACCACCGATCAGGAAGCAGACTGCAAGTACCATACCGGCAATTCCTGTCAGTCCCGGCGTATGTATAAAGGTAGTAAAGATACCTGAATCATAAGCCTGGTAAGCAAGAAAAGCGGCGCATAGGATCGATACAATTCCAATCAGAACACGGAAACCACCGAAAACCGGAATTACATCATCAGCTTCCGAGTCATCAGAAGTTTCGTCTTTTATATTCAGCATGGCCTCATAATTGGCCTTCATTTCTTTTTCACGCTCATTCCTTACCTCTTCCGGAGGGATGTTGGAATAGGTCTGTCCTTCCGGTTCTGCCGTTTCTGTTTCAGAAGATTCTTCCTGAACAGATTCTTCCGAAACAGTTTCTTCTTCCGGTTCTTCCGGAGATGTTTCTGTTTGATCGGCTTCTGTTTGATCGGCTTCTGCCTGAACCGGCTCTTCCTGAACAGTTTCTTCTGGAGTCATGCTTGTCTGAGCTTCTTCTGCCTGAATTTCTTCTGTCTGGTTAGTTTCTGTCTGAGTTGTTTCATCTGGCTCTTCCGGCTTTACCGGTGCAGGTTTTTTCCTGCGGACAGGTCTGGCAGACTGAAACCGGTCCAGAGTTTCCTGGCTGAATTTCTTTTTGCAGGAATCACATAAAAAATAGCCAGGAGTTTTTTTGCTTTCCCGCAGTTCATTACCACATTTCGGACATTTCATAGCGTTTCTCCCCTTTTCATTTGTATGTCCATCATCTGATGACAGTCACTATATTATACCATCAGTAAAACTTAGTATACCACAATTCTGTGAAAAGAGATTGAATATTTTATAAATATTTTAAGATACGATCACTTTTAAAGGACAGGCCTCGATAGAAGCTGTAAAACATCGTTGTAAAAAAACAGGTTCGCCGTCTGTATGTACGGGAAGGGCACTGGCTGTATGGATGGAAACTTTTTTGCAGCGGAATAAATGGACACCGTGAAATTTTGTATGTTTCCCGAAAAGCGCGAATGGAAGAGTAAGAAGAAGAGCCGGAGCCTTCAGGCCGGATACGACCAGAACATCAAGTTGTCCGTCGTCCGGCCGGGCATCAGGACAAAAATAAAATCCGCCGCCTTCACAAGGGTGGTTCATCACTGCGGCAAACCATCCTTTTGGAAAGGACACCTCTTTTTCATCATCAAGGACGATATGGAAAGGGCAGGTGGATGTAAGTAAAAGCCGGTGAAGCGCAATGACGGCATAGGTAAATTTCCCGAGATGAATCCGGTTCAGTATCCGCTTCCACTTTGAAACAACCGCTTCGTGGCAGATTGCGGCATCGAAACCTATGCCGGCACTGACTGCAAAACGCCGGTGTTTCCCTTCGTATGACATGGTTCCAACGTCCATGTGTACGGTCCGTCCTGGATTCAGGATAATTTCCAGAGCGCGCAGAGGATCATTAGGGATACCAAAGCTGCGGGCAAAATCGTTGCTGGAGCCGGTTGGGATATAACCGAGTGTAACCCGCTCCGGAAAGCAGATCCCGTTAATGACTTCATTCAAAGTGCCGTCTCCGCCGAGAACCACAAGAACACGGGAAGATCCGTCGGAGGTAAGCTTCCGGACATATGTGGTGGCTTGCCTTTGATATTTTGTGAAAAAGGCGGTATAACAGATTTGGCGCTGTTCTAGCTGAGCCTCAACGGTGTGCCAGATTGTGAGTCCTTTTCCAGAGCGGGAGTGCGGATTGATGATAAAAGTGTACATAATTCCTCCTGAAATTTTCTGAAATAAAAACCGCCTTCGGAGAATGGCAGAAACAGCCGGATCTCCGAAGGCAGAAATAAAATCAGTGCATATTATCTGTCAGAACGAGGCATCGCCCATGCCTGATGATCAGTATGTAACAGCTGGTGGGCACGGTGAGACAGCGGCTGTCCCATAAAGTCCGCATACAGCTTCTGTACATCAGGATTTTCGTGGGAAAAACGAAGTGGTGCATTCTTGTCCAGGAAGTAGAGGCTCTGTCCTCTTTCGTAGGCAAGTTCTTCGCCATCGTGGATGATCTGTCCGCCTCCGCCTACACAGCCGCCAGGGCATGCCATGACTTCCACGAAATCATAATGGACTTCTCCGCGTTCGATCTGCTGCAGCAGACGTCTTGTATTTCCAAGTCCGCTTACAACAGCAGCTTTCACAACGGCATCGCCAATCTGGATTTCGGCTGATTTCACGCCTTTTCCGTCATTGCGTACAGCCTTAAATGCGTCCGGATCCGCATTTCTTCCGGTTACAAGATAGTAAGCGGAACGAAGAGCAGCTTCCATAACACCGCCTGTTACACCGAAGATAACGCCGGCGCCTGTATATTCTTTCATCAGTCTGTCAAATTCCCGATTCTCAAGAGAATGCGGCGGAATGTGGGCAGAACGGATCATGCGCGTCAGCTCACGTGTGGTCAGAACCACATCGGTATCATGACCGGCGTATTCTTCATAGAAAAGCTCCATATTGCGCTCTCCTTTTTTCGCGACGCAAGGCATGATGGAAATTGTAAAAATACGATCCGGACTTACATTGATGGAATCTGCAAAGTAAGTCTTCATCACTGCGCCAAACATCTGCTGAGGAGATTTGGCTGTGGAAAGCTGAGGCACCAGATGCGGGAACTGGGATTTGATGAAACGGATCCATCCAGGACAGCAGGATGTAAACATCGGACGTAATTTCGTCTCTCCTTTAGTAAAACGTTCCAGAAATTCATTTCCCTCTTCCATGATCGTAAGATCGGCGGAGAAGCTGGTGTCAAACACATAGTCAACTCCGATCTTGTGAAGAGCATCAGCGATTTTGTTGACTGTAGCATCTTCACGTGAAAGACCAAGAGTCTCGCCCCATGCAGTACGGACAGCCGGAGCGATCTGTGCTACTGTGATTGTGTCTTTATCTGCAATTGCATCCCAGACTTTTTCTGTATCGTCGCGCTCGCGCAGAGCACCAACCGGACAATGAGTAATACACTGTCCGCAGAGGGAACAGTCTGCTTCTTCAATCTTACGGCCGCCTGATACATTGACTGTAGAGCGGGAGCCGGTTCCTTCCAGATCCCAGATGTGCAGGCTCTGAACCTTGTCACAGATCTGGATACAGCGCATACATTTGATACATTTTGCGGAATCCCGAATCAGCGGGAAATCCTTGTTCCATGGCTGGCGTTCGATACGCTCGCCGAATGGAAGCTCCAGAATATTCAGGTCGTTGGCAATCTTCTGAAGAGAACAGTTGCCGCTGCGGACACAGGTCGCGCATTTGCAGTCATGCTGGGAAAGAATGAGCTGCACGGTATTACGGCGGTCCGCACGTACCTTCGGGCTGTTTGTATAAAGAACCATGCCTTCCTGAACAGTGTTGTTACAGGAGGTGATCAGGCGGTCCTTACCTTCCATTTCTACTACGCAGACACGGCAGGCAGCGATTTCGTTGATATCTTTCAGATAACAGAGTTTCGGAATGATGATTCCGTTTTGAGCTGCCGCATCCATAATCGTGGTACCTTCCGGTACACAGATTTCTTTATTGTCGATTTTAAGATTTACCATACTTTCTCGCGGCCTCCTTTAAATATTCCAAAACCAAAGTGGTCGCAGCGCAGGCAGCGGTTTGCCTCCTGCTGTGCTTCCTGACAGGTCATGCATTGTTCTACACCGTCAAAGTCGTGGATACGCTCACAGGCTTCCCGCTCAGGAAGCTCAACACGTCCGCACGGTACACGGTCATCCAGATTCGGCTCCGGAATCTCGACATCACAAGTGATTTCGTGATGGTATCCCAGATATTCATCAATATTTGCGGCAACAACCTTTGCGGCCGCGATAGCGCGGATTACGGTAGCAGGACCGGTAGCGCAGTCTCCGCCGGCAAAAACTCCAGGAAGATTGCTGAATCCGCCGAATTTTTCAGCCATGATTTTTCCTCTTTCTACAGGAAGCCCGGCTTTTTCAAAATGTTCTGTTTCAATGTTCTGCCCAATGGCAACGATCAGGGTTGTACATGGAACAAACTCATCCGGAAGTCCGGACGGTTTGACACTTGCGCGTCCTCCTTTGATCTGGCTGATCATCTGCGGTGTCACATAGATACCGCGGATATGTCCGTTTTCATCCGTCTCGATCCGGGAAGGAGCGCGTAATGTGCGGATTTCCACGCCTTCTGCAATGGCACCTTCAATTTCGGCCGGAAGCGCAGTCATGTCTGCGGTACGGCGGCGGTACAGGATGCTGACTTTTTTCGCACCAAGTCTGACAGCAGAACGAACAGCGTCCATGGACACATTTCCGCCTCCGACAATGGCAACTTCCTGTCCGGTAAGATCCGGGTTAATACCTTTTCCTACATCACGGAGGAAACGGACTGCGGACATTACGCCCTCGGCGTCCTCGCCTTCGATGCCGAGTTTTTTATCTGTGCTGGCTCCGATAGTGATCAGGACTGCATCGTAGGAAGCGCGCAGTTCCTGTACGGTGATGTCCTGCCCGATACGGAGACCGTATTTTACTTCGACGCCGGTATCAAGAATTGCCTGAATGTCTTCGTTGAGACGGTCTTTCGGAAGACGGTAGTTTGGAATACCATAACGGAGCATACCGCCAAGTTCCGGAAGCATCTCATATACAGTTACCTGATGTCCCATAAGCTGCAGATAGTATGCGGCACTTAATCCTCCAGGGCCGCCTCCGATGACTGCGACAGTCTTTCCGGTGGAAGGAGCACATTCCGGCGGAGGTACCTTTCCGGCATAGTCCGCAGCCATCCGCTTCAAACCGCGAATATTGACAGCATCATCGACCATATTACGGCGGCATCTTGCCTCACACGGATGTTCGCAGATAAATCCGCACGTGGTCGGGAACGGATTGTCTTTCCGGATCAGCCGGATAGCATCGGCGTAGCGTCCTTCGCGTACGAGAGCGATATAGCCCGGGATGTCAACGTGGGCAGGACAAAGTGCAACACATGGAACAGGCTGGTTGTAGGTACATGTACAACGTCCGTTCCGGATATGCTCTTCATAGTCTTCACGATAACCGATCAAGCCTTTATAAACCATATTGGCAGCTTCATATCCGATGGCACAGTCCGCGGTCTCCATAATTGAACGGGCGGTACGCTCCATCAGGTCAAGGGTTTCCATTGTAGCCTTTCCATTTAGAACATCTGTGATCAGATGTTTCAACTGTAAAAGACCAATGCGGCATGGTACACATTTGCCGCATGTCTGAGCATGGCACAGTTCGAGGAACGCCCTCGAGATATCTACAGGGCAGAGTCCCGGCGGGCTTGCTTCAATCCGCCGCTCTAAATCTTTGTATAATCCCTCAACGACCAGCTGCGCTTTGCTCGGGGTAGGGAGTTCTAGTCTGCTCATATCTTTTCACCTCACAATTTCATTTTACGAATCACGTATACTTCTATTTTACAACATGTCAAAAAAATACACAATAGAAGTTAAAAAATAGACAATGAAATTGGGAGGAATGTACAAAACATAGAAAATGCCTATAAATGAAGAAATATATCAGGATAACCGATTTGATTTTACAGGGGGCCGGGGATATAATAAAAGCATCAAAGGTAAACAGTTACCAAAGTAAGAATTACAAATTCCCTTCTAAAATGAAAAGACCTTTCAGAAACGCTTATCTGAAAGGTTTTTGCCATTTCTAAACTGTTTTGTTCCCTGACGGGAAGCGAAGCCACACTATTTCAGAACACTGTCCAGATATTTCCCGAGTGAACGCTCCATATTTCCGTCAAAGTCTGTATTTCCGTCCCGCAGACACCATTCAAAGACATTTCCGATGACAATCATCCGGATATCGGTGGAGATCTCATCCAGGGACAGGCTGGCAGATACAGTGCCGGCTTCCAGTGCACGAGCCAGGTAATCCGTTACTGTTACGATCGGATAAGGCCGCTTTGTGCGGATGGCCGGATTTAGAGCCTGGTTTTTTGGCGTGTAATAGTTGGATATAAAAGCGACACCGAGCTCTTTGCAGTAGCTGACATAATTAAGATAGACAAGAATGATTGCCCTTTTTGCCTCGGCGGCATTTTCCGGGAGTTCCAGACAGTCCGGATCGATCGTAGGCTGTTCTTCTATATAATAGGAAAGCAGGTCATCTTTTGTTTTAAAGTGATGATAAAAGCTTCCGTTGGATACGCCTGCTTCTTCACAGATGTTTTTGATGGAGAGTGCATCGTACCCTTTCCTCTGAAGAATACTCTTCGCGGCGGAAAAGATCCGGTTTTTCGTTTCAAGAGATTTTTGCTGCTGCTTTGACAGAGTCTGTCCGTTCGTTTCTTTCATAATCAGTGCCCTCCTTATCATCCAAAATATAACATAGGAAGAGTCAGATTTCAAGAAAAACAGAGCAAACTCTGTTTTTATGGAGTTGCGCAGAAAAAGACCTTCCGCTATAATGACAGGGAAGTACTTTTTTGGAAAGGAATCAAAAAATGGATATTATTCAGAAGATTACGGAAGAACTGAATGTAAAAAAATGGCAGGTCGAAGCGGCAGTCGGACTGATTGATGAAGGAAACACGATCCCGTTTATTGCAAGATACAGAAAAGAAGCAACCGGAACACTGGATGACGAGCAGCTCAGAAAACTCCATGAGAGACTTACTTATCTTCGAAATCTGGAGGAGAAGAAAGAACAGGTGCTCTCAAGCATCGAGGAGCAGGGAAAGCTTACCGAAGAACTGAAAGCTCAGATTCAGGAGGCGCAGACCCAGGTGGCGGTGGACGATCTGTACCGCCCGTACCGTCCGAAAAGAAGAACGAGGGCGACAATCGCAAAAGAAAAAGGACTGGAGCCGCTTGCGGCGCTTCTCCTTTTACAGAAGTTGAAAGAGCCGGCGATTGAGGCGGCCAAAGCCTATGTATCGGAGGAAAAGAATGTTGCCTCCCCTGAAGAGGCACTTGCCGGCGCACAGGACATTCTGGCTGAGATGATCTCCGATGAGGCAAAATACCGGACGAGAATCCGGAAGATGACGTTCCAGAAAGGAAAGATTGTTTCAGAGGCAAAGGATGAAAAGCAGGAATCGGTCTATGAGATGTACTATGAGTTTGAGGAAGCAGCATCCAGGATTGCCGGTCATAGAATTCTGGCTCTGAACCGGGGAGAAAAAGAAAAAATTCTGACGGTCAGAATGGAAGCGCCGGAAGAAGAAATCCTCCGCTATCTGGAAAAACAGATTATTCATGGGGATAATCCATATACAGAACCTGTATTAAAAGAGGCGGTCAAGGACAGCTACAGTCGTCTGATTGCGCCGGCCATTGAGAGGGAAATCCGCAATGAACTTACGGAAAAGGCGGAGGACGGGGCCATTGCTGTGTTCGGGAAAAATCTGACACAGCTTCTTATGCAGCCTCCGATTACAGGACGGGTTGTGCTTGGCTGGGACCCGGCATTCCGGACCGGATGTAAACTTGCGGTTGTGGATCCGACCGGAAAAGTGATCGGAACGACAGTGATTTATCCGACAGCGCCGACTACCCCTGCCAAAATCAAGGCATCCAAGGACCTGCTCAAAAAGATTATTCCGAAGTATCATATCAGCCTGATTTCTCTTGGAAACGGAACAGCATCCAGAGAATCGGAACAGTTTATTGTGGAACTGTTAAAAGAAATCCCGGAAGAGCACGTACAGTATGTGATTGTAAATGAGGCGGGAGCATCAGTGTACTCCGCAAGCAAGCTGGCATCGGAAGAATTTCCGAATTTTGATGTGGGACAGAGAAGTGCCGCGTCAATTGCAAGAAGGCTTCAGGATCCGCTTGCAGAACTTGTAAAGATTGATCCAAAATCCATCGGGGTCGGCCAGTACCAGCATGATATGAACCAGAAAAAGCTGACGGAAGCGCTGAATGGCGTGGTGGAAGACTGTGTCAACAAGGTCGGTGTAGATTTGAATACGGCATCTGCTCCGCTTTTATCCTATATTTCCGGTATCTCAAACACAATCGCAAAAAATATTGTGGCTTACAGAGAAGAAAACGGAAGATTTACAAACAGAAAGCAGCTTTTAAAGGTGCCGAAACTTGGACCGAAGGCATATGAGCAGTGTGCGGGATTTATGCGGATCGAAGGCGGGGATAATCCATTTGACAGGACAAGCGTCCATCCGGAATCCTACGAAGCGGCAGAAAAACTTCTGAAAAAGCAGGGATTCACAACAGAGGATTTAAAAGCAGGAAATCTTGCAGCCCTTCCGGCCACCATCCGCGACTACCGGAAACTGGCAGAAGAGCTTGGAATCGGTGAGATCACTCTGCATGATATTGTAAAAGAGCTGGAAAAGCCGGCCAGAGATCCAAGAGAAGAGATGCCGAAACCGATTCTCAGGACCGACGTTCTGGAAATGAAAGACTTAAAAGAAGGGATGGTTCTGAAAGGAACGGTTCGCAATGTCATTGACTTCGGGGTGTTTGTGGATATCGGCGTTCATCAGGATGGTCTGGTACATATTTCCGAAATCACCGACAAAAAGTTTATCAAACATCCGTTGGAAGCGGTCAGTGTGGGTGATATCGTGGATGTTAAAGTACTGAGTGTGGACCTCAAGAAAAAACGGATTCAGCTTACTATGAAAGGAATCCGGTAAAGAATGCTGCTTACCCTGAATGTAAAAGACAAAAAGGTATTGAATTTTCCAAAAGACTGTTCTATACTAAATGTTAACAGGAAAAAATTCTTCGGGGTCGGGTGAAAGTCCCAACCGGCGGTGAAAGTCCGCGACCTGCCATTGGCAGCTGATCCGGTGCAATTCCGGAACCGACAGTACAGTCTGGATGAGAGAAGAAATGTACGAATCGTCAGATATCTGTATCTGAAGCAGAGCATCAAACCCCGGAACATATGGTTCCGGGGATTTTTTTGTACATTCCCATTTCCATAAGGGAAACTTTATGGCAGGAAGAGTTTCTTTTCTGAATTGAGTCTATCATTCAAAAAAAGGAGAGAAGAAACATGGAAAACACGCAGAAAAACACACAAATAAGAAGAAGCAGTACGAAAGTCAGATCGATGGCCCAGGTCGGCATGCTTGCAGCGGTAGCTACCGTCCTGATGCTTTTTGAATTTCCGCTTCCTTTTGTACCGAGCTTTTACAAACTGGATATCAGTGAAATTCCGGTCCTTCTTGGAACATTTGCGATGGGTCCTGTGGCGGGAGTTATGACAGAATGTATCAAGATTCTTCTGAATTTCGTGATTAATGGGACTACAACAGGCGGTGTGGGAGAGATCGCAAACTTCCTGATCGGATGCAGTCTCTGTGTGCCTGCGGGTCTGATTTATCAGAAGATGCACACAAAAAAGGGAGCGATGATCGGACTTGCAGCAGGAACAGTATTCATGACGCTGATCGGATGCGTGCTCAATGCCTATATCCTGCTTCCGACCTATGCTGCAGCATTTGGAATGCCGCTTGATACGATTGTTCAGATGGGGCATGCATTGAATCCGGCAATTGACGGAGTTGCAACTTTTGTGATCCTTGCAGTGGCACCGTTTAATCTGATCAAGGGTATTCTGGTATCGGCAATTCTGCTTTTGATCTATAAGAAAGTCAGTCCGGTCCTCCATAGAGTAAATGAGTAAAAATGACAGAAAATTACTAAACCGAAACCTCTGCTGTGCGCAGAGGTTTTTCTGATCCTGGAAAAATCAGGAGATTCTTCGCAAACTTGCTGTTGTAACCGCGGACAGGATGCGTTATAATTTCAATATTCGGAAATATGGAGGAATACAGATGAAACCAAGTTTTGAAGTGAAAATGACACAGGAAGCACTTTTTGAATTTCTTATGTTTCATACATATCACGGGATCAAGGGAATTTTATACCTCGTAGTGGGAGTTGCCTGCTGGATCGGGGCGATTATAAGTTTTGCGATGGGCAGGGTTTCCTGGGGGCTGGGGCTTGTGTTTGTTTTTGCAACTCTTTTGTTTGTTGTACCATCGATCTTAAAGTTCAGTGCAGCCAGTCAGTTAAAGAAAAGTAAAATCTACAGCACGCCGATCCGCTATACGCTGGAAAAAGACGGGCTCAGAGTAGAGCGTGCCGGAAAAAATAAAGTCACTCCGTGGAAAGATATGTACCGCGTTATGATGACACCGAATCTGGTGGCGATTTATCAGACACCGTATGCGGCATTTATTTTCCCGAACAGTGATATCGGACCGCAGATGGATCCTCTGAAGAAGACATTGCGGACATTGTTCCCGGAGGAGCTGATTGAGGATAATTCCGGTAAGATCCTTCCGTTTCTGTTTTCAAGAAAGAAGAAAAAGAAAAAATAGGGAGGAGACACTATGGTAAGAGAGACATATTCAGAGCAGGAGACGTTTGAGCTCGGAAAAGAAATCGGCGAATCGGCCCAAAGCGGAGATGTCTTTACTCTGGAAGGGGATCTTGGCGTCGGCAAGACGATTTTTACAAAAGGGCTTGCGTACGGACTTGGAGTACGTGAGGATGTTGTAAGTCCGACCTTTACGATCGTGCAGGAATACGAAGACGGGCGTCTTCCGTTCTATCATTTTGACGTGTACCGGATTGGAGACGTGGAAGAGATGGATGAAATCGGATATGAAGATTACATTCACGGTGAAGGCGTATGTCTGATTGAGTGGGCGAATCTGATTGAGGAGATTCTACCGGAAACAAGAATCCGGATCGTGATTGAAAAAGATCTGGAAAAAGGATTTGATTACAGAAAAATTTCTATCAATAAACTGGAGGGATAATAATGTCAAAGATTATATTAACAGGGGACAGACCGACTGGAAAGCTTCATGTCGGACATTACGTCGGTTCTCTGAAAGGGAGAGTAGAGCTTCAGAATTCGGGAAAATATGATGAAGTGTTTATCATGATTGCGGATGCTCAGGCTCTGACAGACAATGCAGACAATCCGGAGAAGGTGCGCCAGAATATTATTGAGGTTGCGCTTGATTACCTTTCCTGCGGACTGGATCCGGAAAAAGCAACGCTTCTGATTCAGTCACAGATTCCGGAGCTTTGTGAGCTTTCCTTTTATTATATGAATCTGGTAACCGTATCAAGGCTCCAGAGAAATCCAACGGTAAAATCCGAAATTCAGATGAGAAACTTTGAGGCGAGCATTCCGGTCGGATTTTTCACCTATCCGATCAGCCAGGCAGCGGATATCACCGCATTTAAGGCAACGACAGTTCCGGTCGGTGAAGACCAGCTGCCAATGCTGGAGCAGACAAAGGAGATCGTGCGGAAGTTTAATTCCGTTTACGGAGAGACGCTGGTAGAGCCGGAAGTTCTGCTCCCATCCAATCAGGCATGTCTGAGACTTCCGGGTACAGACGGAAAGGCAAAGATGAGCAAGTCTTTGCATAACTGTATTTACCTTTCCGACAGTGCGGACGATGTGAAAAAGAAGATTATGAATATGTTTACCGATCCGAACCACCTGAAGGTTTCTGACCCTGGAAAAGTGGATGGAAATCCGGTATTTATCTATCTGGATGCATTCTGTAAAGACCGTCATTTTGAAGAATTCCTTCCGGAATATGCAAATCTGGATGAACTCAAAGCCCACTATACACGCGGTGGCCTTGGCGATGTGAAGGTAAAACGCTTCCTCAATGAAGTGATCCAGGAGGAACTGGAGCCGATTAGAAAACGGAGAAAAGAATACGAAAAAGACATTCCGGCAATCTACGAGATCCTGAAAAAGGGAAGCGAGAAAGCGGAAGAAGTAGCGGCAAAGACACTCTCTGAAGTGAAGGCTGCCATGAAGATCAATTATTTCGATGATGCCGAGCTGATCAGAGAGCAGGCAGAGCGATTCCAGAAATAGAAGGGGCGTTATTATGCGGATACTGGCACTGGACAGTTCGGGCCTGACAGCAAGTGTGGCTGTTGTGGAAGACGAACAGATCCTGTTTGAATATACGATGAATTATAAAAAGACACACTCTCAGACATTGCTGCCGATGCTTGATGAGGCGGTCCGGATGACCGGACTTTCTCTCGGATCGGTGGATGCGATTGCTGTGGCAGGAGGGCCGGGGTCTTTTACCGGACTTCGGATCGGTTCTGCGACTGCGAAAGGACTGGGACTTGCACTTGATAAGCCGCTCATCCATGTGCCGACGGTCGATGCCATGGCATACCGAATGTTCGGATGCAGCGGGCTGATTTGTCCGATCATGGATGCAAGAAGAAATCAGGTGTACACAGGAATCTACCGGTTTGAAGAGAAGTTTGAAACAGTAAAAGAGCAGTTGGCGGAGGACATTACCGTCCTTGCCGGAATGCTCAATGAGCTTGGAGAACGCGTTGTATTTCTCGGGGACGGAGTGCCTGTATACCGGGAGAAAATTGAGGAGACAGTAAAAGTGCCGTATGTTTTTGCACCGCCTCATATGTGCAGGCAGAGTGCGGCGGCAGTCGGCGCGCTTGGACTGGTTTATGCGAAAGAGGGAAAGACAGAGCATGCGCGGGATCACAAACCGGACTATCTCAGGATGTCCCAGGCGGAGAGGGAGAGATTGGAACGAGAAAAGGAACAACAACATGATTGCCCGTAAGGCCAATGAAGAAGATGCAGCCCGGATTGCAGAGATAGAACGGGCTGTTTTTTCTGATGCGTGGAGTGAAGATGCAGTCAGGGAGACGATGTGCCAGAAAACGGCGGAAATCTACGTGGCAGAGGATAGGAAAACAATTGTCGGGTACATTGTGATTTATACAGTGCTTGATGAAAGTGAAGTTGTTCGGATTGCCGTTGACACCGGATTCAGGGAAAGAGGAACAGGAGGCTTTCTTCTTGACACCGTAATTTCAGAAGGTGCATTGAAAGGAACTGCCGTATGGCATCTTGAAGTCCGGAAAAGTAATATGGCAGCACGCGCCCTCTATCAAAAGAAGGGGTTCCGGGATGTCGGAATCCGAAAAGGATTTTACGATAATCCGAAAGAGGATGCGGTTCTGATGACAAGAAGTCTGGAAACCGTTTCCGGTGTACAGGAAGAACGGGACAGACTATAATAAAGGCGTAACAAAAGCGAAACGAAAGTGGAGGGATTTGTATGCGCCGCTATACGATGAAAGAAAGAAGAGAAACAGAAACGATTTTCTGCAACGGGTGTGGAAAAGAAATCAAGATAAAGGATGGCGTAATACGGGAAGGGCTTCTTTCTGTAGAAAAAAGATGGGGATATTTTTCTGATAAGGACAACGAGGTGCACCGTTTTGATCTTTGCGAGGAATGCTATGACAGGATGGTTTCGCAGTTTGTGATTCCGGTGGAGAAGGAAAATGAAGTCTGACCAGACAGTCCCCTCCCGGTATGCAGCTGTTCTTTACTGAGAATAAAAGACTTGCTCTTTTTGTGGAAGAAAAGTCAATGATAGGACAGTTAGGAGAGAAAAAATGCTGGATGTTTGTTTGTTGGGAACCGGCGGCATGATGCCGCTCCCATATCGCTGGCTGACGTCACTGATGATGCGCTATAATGGAAGCAGTATTCTGATCGACTGCGGAGAGGGAACACAGATAGCGATCAAAGAAAAAGGATGGAGTTTTAAGCCGATTGATGTGATCTGCTTTACTCATTTTCATGGAGATCACATCAGCGGGCTTCCCGGACTTCTGCTTACCATGGGGAATGCGGACAGGCAGGAGCCCCTCACCTTGATCGGGCCGAAAGGGCTGGAACGGGTAGTGAATGCACTGCGGATTATTGCACCGGAACTGCCTTTTGAGCTGCGTTTTATGGAAATCACAGAGGCGCAGCAGACGTTTGAGATGGACGGATATCGGATCCGTGCATTCCGGGTGAATCATAACGTGACCTGTTACGGCTATACGATCGAGATTGACAGGGCCGGAAGATTTGATGTAGAACGTGCCGCGAGTCAGGAGATTCCTCAGAAATTCTGGCGCTTTCTCCAGAAGGGGGAGACCATCGAGGACGGAGACCGGATTTACACACCGGACATGGTGCTTGGACCACCGCGGAAAGGGATCAAACTTACATATTGTACCGATACACGGCCGACAAAGTCGATCCGGGAGAATGCCGAAGGCTCGGATCTGTTTATCTGCGAGGGAATGTACGGTGAGCCGGAGAAGGCGAAAAAGGCAGTGGAATATAAGCATATGACCTTTTACGAGGCGGCGAAACTTGCCAGGGAGGCAGATGTAAAAGAGATGTGGCTGACACATTACAGCCCGTCGTTGACAAGACCGGAAGAATACATGGACGAAGTACGGAAGATTTTTCCTTACGCAAAGGCGGGAAAAGACCGGATGAGCGTAGATCTGGATTTCCCGGAATCGTAATGGAGGTAGGAAGATGAGCGAAGAAAAAGATATTACAATACTGGCAATAGAAAGCTCCTGTGATGAGACAGCCGCGGCAGTTGTGCGAAATGGAAGAGAAGTTCTTTCCAACATCATTTCCTCTCAGATTGACCTGCATAAGCTGTACGGAGGAGTTGTGCCGGAAATTGCTTCCAGAAAACATATAGAGAAAATCAACCAGGTAATCGAAGAGGCACTTTCTGAAGCAAAGTGTACCCTGGATGATATCGATGCGGTAGCGGTGACATACGGACCGGGACTTGTCGGAGCGCTGCTTGTGGGAGTGGCTGAAGCGAAGGCAATTGCCTACGCCAGAAACCTTCCTCTGATCGGAGTGCACCATATCGAAGGACATATCTCAGCAAATTATATTGAAAATAAAGACCTGGAACCGCCGTTTCTGTGTCTGGTGGTGTCCGGAGGGCATACACATCTTGTATGTGTGGAAGACTATGGAAAATATAAAATTCTCGGAAAGACGAAAGATGATGCAGCAGGGGAAGCGTTTGACAAAGTAGCCCGTGCCATTGATCTGGGCTATCCGGGAGGTCCGAAAATCGACAAGCTGGCAAAAGAGGGAGATCCGAATGCCATTGAATTCCCAAGAGCGCATGTCGGAGACTCCGTATACGATTTCAGTTTCAGCGGAGTAAAATCTGCTGTGCTCAATTATATCAATGGATGTAAAATGAAACAGATTGAATATAACCGGGCAGATATTGCGGCATCCTTCCAGAAAGCGGTGACCGATGTGCTGGTAGACCATGCCATGATCGGAGTCGAAAACTATGGATTGAAGAAACTGGCGATTGCAGGCGGCGTCGCATCCAATTCTGCTCTGCGCGCAGCTATGGGCCAGGCATGTCAGGAAAGAGGAATCGAATTTTACCATCCTTCTCCGATTCTCTGCACGGATAATGCGGCTATGATCGGAGCAGCGGGATATTATGATTATAAAAACGGAATCCGAAGCGGATGGGATCTCAACGCAGTGCCGAATCTGAAACTGGGAGAGCGTTAGAAAGCAGGAGGAGCCATGAAAGCAAAAGGGATTGCGGTCGTGCTTGCGGCAGGACAGGGAAAGAGAATGGGCGGAACCATTCAAAAGCAGTATATGGATTTGTGCGGGAAACCGGTACTTTATTATACATTGAAGGCGTTTGAAGAATCAGAAGTGATCGATCAGGTCATACTTGTATCAGGAAAAGAAGAAAAAGACCAGGTAAGAGAATCAATTGTAGACTTTTATGGATTTCAGAAAGTGACACAGATTACAGAAGGCGGAAAAGAACGGTATGATTCTGTCTGGAATGCGCTTCAGATAGTTGACAAGATGAAAGATAAGGAAGAGAGCTATGTATTTATCCATGACGGAGCCAGACCTCTTGTAGACGATTCTATATTAAAACGTACCTATGAAGAGGTGAGACGAAGCGGGGCATGTGTAGCGGGAATGCCGGTAAAAGACACGATCAAAATTGTTAATGAGAATCTGGAAACAGAAGAAACACCTGACAGAAAAAAGATGTGGATGATACAGACACCACAGGTTTTCAAGGCGCCGCTGATTATAGAAGCATATCGGAAGATGATGGCTGTCCCGCACAGTCATGTGACAGATGATGCCATGGCTGTGGAAATGGTGATGAAGCACCCTGTAAAGATGGTGGAAGGATCCTATAAAAATATTAAAATAACAACGCCGGAAGATCTGAAAATTGCGAAAGTGTTTTTAAAATAAAACGTGTTTGCGCCCTGAGAAGAAAGACATTTTCAGGCCGGAAAAGAAAGTTGCAAAATATGTAAATTATTTGTTGACAAGGAGAATCACTTCTGATAGAATAATCATTGTTCGCTGAGCGAACAGAAAATGTTTGTAAATACGGCAGTATGGAGAGGTATCGAAGTGGTCATAACGAGGCGGTCTTGAAAACCGTTTGTCCGCAAGGGCGCGTGGGTTCGAATCCCACCCTCTCCGCTTTATACAGACAGTCCTGGAGAAATACCCAAGAGGCTGAAGGGGCTCCCCTGGAAAGGGAGTAGGTCGTTAATAGCGGCGCGAGGGTTCAAATCCCTCTTTCTCCGTTTCGCAGGAATAAAAATGTCAAAAAAAACTCTTGACATTACACAAATGCGATGGTAAAATAAACAAGCTTACACTGCTGATGCAGAAAAGCGGAATCACAACAGCTTACTGACGAGCGCGGTTGAAAAAAACAAAAAAAGTGCTTGACAGAAACGAGCAGATGTGATAATATAATATAGCTGTCGCGAGAGAGCGGCAACGAAAACAAAGAACTTTGATAACTGAACAATAGACAACGATCCCTGAAAATTCATGAGAATTATTCAGAAC
>QWCV01003431.1_pt1 | contig 22411 bp, 16 predicted proteins | sample 1972621 | NCBI WGS metagenome assembly QWCV01 (sample SAMN09866699, study PRJNA288562) | Human gut metagenome isolate pre2_stool, whole genome shotgun sequencing... | isolation source: gut | host: Homo sapiens | place: USA: California | reverse complement strand
GAGAATTCCAGGCTGGGGTTCATGCAGCTTCACTTCTTTCAATTTTAGATTGTTCAAATTTGAAGTGATTATAGCACAGGCCGTTTTCTCTGTCAAGGATGAAAAAAAGCTCTGCCGGAACCCGACAGAGCTTTTTTCCCATTTTGCCGTTAAATCGCCAGCAGGATCAGCCGCATTACCAGCGCGCAAAGCCACGCGGTGACGCACTGGTTTACCACCATGATGGCCGCCCACTTGCCGCCAAGCTCACGCTTGACAGAGGCCACTGCAGCAATGCAGGGGGTATACAGCAGGCAGAAGACCAGCAGCGGGGCCGCCTGGGCCGGGGTAAGGGCAGCTGCAAAGGCTGCCGAGGAGCCGAACAGGATGGTCAGGGTGGAAACAACGCTCTCTTTCGCCATAAAGCCGGTGATGAGGGCCGTGGAGACACGCCAGTCGCCAAAGCCCAGCGGTGCGAACAGCGGCGCGATCCCGCCCGCCAGCAGGGCCAGAATACTGGTCTGCGGGTCAGACGTCAGGCGGAGCCGGAGGTCAAAGTTCTGCAGGAACCAAATGACGATGGTGGCCATAAAGATGACCGTAAACGCCCGCTCGAGGAAATCCCGGGCCTTTTCCCAGAGCAGCTGGGCCACGTTTTTCAGGCCCGGCAGGCGATAGTTGGGCAGCTCCATCACAAAGGGCACGGCCTCGCCCTTGAAGACCGTTCCCTTGAGGAGAATGGCCATTCCTACGCCCACGAGGATGCCAAGGAAATACAATCCCACCATGACCAACGCGGCCTGACGCGGGAAAAATGCCGCTGCAAACAAGCTGTAAATGGGCAGCTTGGCCGAGCAGCTCATAAACGGAGTGAGCAGGATGGTCATTTTTCGGTCACGCTCCGAGGGGAGAGTGCGGCTGGCCATCACGCCGGGCACGGTACAGCCAAAGCCGATGAGCATAGGCACGATGCTGCGGCCCGAAAGACCGATGCGGCGGAGCAGTTTGTCCATGACGAACGCCACACGGGCCATGTAGCCGGTATCTTCCAGCAGGGAGAGGAAGAAGAACAGGGTCACAATGATGGGCAGAAAGCTCAGCACGCTGCCCACGCCTGTAAAGATGCCGTCGATGACCAGTGAGTGCACCGCCGGGTTGACTTCCCATGCCGTAAGGGCGTTATCCGTCAAGGTGGTCAGCCGGTCAATTCCCGCTGCCAGCAGGTCCTGCAGGCCGGAACCGATGACGCCGAACGTCAGATAGAACACCAGCGCCATGATGCCCACAAAGGCCGGGATGGCCGTATATTTGCCGGTGAGGATCCGGTCAATGCGGTTGCTGCGGAGCTGCTCCTTGCTCTGATGGGGCTTGACAACGGTCTGAGCCACCAGCTGGTGGATAAAGTGGAACCGCATATCCGCAATGGCAGCGGCCCGATCCAGCCCGCGCTCCTGCTCCATCTGGAGGATGATGTGCTCGATCATTTCTTTTTCGTTCTGATCCAGCTGCAGGGCCTCCTCAATGCGGTGGTCGCCCTCCACCAGCTTCGTGGCGGCAAAACGCACCGGGATGCCAGCTGTCTTGGCGTGGTCCTCAATGAGATGGATGATGCCATGGATGCAGCGGTGGACCGCACCGCCGTGGTCGTCCTCGCCACAGAAATCCAGCCGGCCTGGGCGTTCCTGATACTTTGCCACATGGATGGCATGGTCTACCAGCTCATCCACACCCTCGTTCTTGGCCGCGGAGATGGGCACCACCGGGATGCCCAGCATGGCCTCCATCTGGTTGATGCGGATGGTACCGCCATTTCCGCGCACCTCATCCATCATATTCAGCGCCAGCACCATGGGGGTATCCAGCTCCATGAGCTGCATCGTTAAGTACAGGTTCCGTTCAATGTTGGTGGCATCCACGATGTTGATGATGCCGGTGGGTTTCTCATTGATGAGGAACTGCCGGGTGACGATTTCCTCGCTGGAATAGGGCGACATGGAGTAAATGCCGGGCAGATCGGTCACTTCGGTCTCCGGGTGGCCCTTAATCGCACCGCTCTTGCGGTCCACAGTCACGCCTGGGAAATTGCCTACATGCTGGTTGGAGCCGGTAAGCTGGTTGAACAGGGTGGTCTTTCCGCAGTTCTGGTTGCCCGCCAGTGCAAAGGTGAGGGTCGTGCCGTCCGGCAGCGGATTCTCTCCCTTTTTGGTGTGGTAGCGGCCGCCCTCGCCCAGGCCGGGGTGCTCTACCACTTTCTGTTCCGGGCAGGCAGCGGGCACCACCCGGACGGTTTTTGCCGGGGAAACGTTGATCCGGGCCGCGTCATCCAACCGGAGGGTCAGGGCGTAGCCGTGGATCTGCAGCTCCATCGGGTCACCCATGGGTGCAAACTTGACAAGGGTGACCTTTTCCCCAGGGATCAGGCCCATATCCAGAAAATGCTGGCGGAGGGCACCCTGTCCGCCAACCGTCTCAATGACAGCGCTTTCGCCGATGTTCAGTTCTTTCAGTGTCATGGTTGTCCGCCTTTCTTCGGCCATTTGTTAGTCTGTATTAACAATGGTACTATAGGCTAACTTTTATCCTTTGTCAAGGGATGCCGACGACAAATTTCGTCGCGGACCGCATTTCATAAAATGTCCTATCGTGAAATGACCTCCGCGATGCAAAAACACCCCGGTCTGCCGCAGCAGACAGGGGTGTTTTCAACGTTATGGATAATCGCAGTGGAAAATCCTTTTATTTTGCAGTGTGGTAGCCGTCGGGGTTCTTCTTCTGCCAGTTCCAGCTGTCGGCGCACATCTCCTCGATGCCGTACTCAGCCACCCAGCCCAGCTCACGCTTGGCCTTGGAGGGGTCGGCATAGCACTCGGCGATATCGCCGGGGCGGCGGGCCTCGATGACGTAGGGGAGCTTCTTGCCGCAGGCTTTCTCAAAGGCATGGATGACATCCAGCACGCTGTAGCCCTTGCCGGTGCCCAGGTTGCAGATGAAGAGGCCGCAATTGGTCTCCAGCTTGCGGATGGCGCAGACATGGCCGCGGGCCAGATCCACCACGTGGATGTAATCGCGGACGCCGGTGCCGTCCGGGGTGGGGTAATCGTTGCCGAAGACGTGCACTTTTTCCAGCTTGCCCACAGCGACTTTTGCAATGTAGGGCATCAGATTGTTGGGGATCCCGTTGGGGTCCTCACCAATGAGGCCGGACTTGTGGGCACCGATGGGGTTGAAGTAGCGGAGCAGGGCCACGTTCAGGGTGGGGTCCGCCTTGCAGACATCGGTCAGGATGCGCTCGGTCATGGCCTTCGTGGTGCCGTAGGGGTTGGTGGTGGCACCCACGGGGAAGTCCTCGGTGATGGGCACACTGGCGGGGTCGCCGTAAACGGTGGCCGAGGAGCTGAAGACAAAGTTCTTGCAGCCGTGGCGGCGCATCACATCCAGGATGACCAGGGTGCAGTTGAGGTTGTTATAGTAGTATTCAATGGGCTTGGAGACACTCTCGCCCACAGCCTTGTAGGCTGCAAACTGGATGACCGCGGTGATGTCCGGGCACTCGGTGAAGATCTTCTCCACATCCTCATGCTTGGTCATATCGGCCTGATAGAAGCGGAAGTCCTTGCCCGTGATCTGCTTGACCCGCTCCAGCACCACCGGAGAAGCGTTATAGTAGTTATCGGCCACCACCACATCGTAGCCAGCGTTCAACAGTTCAATGCAGGTGTGGCTGCCAATGTAGCCAGCGCCGCCGGAAACCAGAATTGCCATTGCAAAAACCTCTCTCTCGTCACCATTGTTGCATTCTTTGTAAGGGCCTTGCCCCTGCTGCCTAAAGAATACCGCTTTTTGCACACGGAATCAAGTACCGCCCATTTTATGCGGCTGGATTCTTGTTGCATCTTTTTCTGCACGATGATGGAACCACAATTTTTTTTGCACCTTGCCCATGGAGGGAAGGCGCTTTTTGTGCAAATGAGAGAAAGCGCACCCGGAACACAAAAATGACCGCCCGGCCGGGCGGTCATTCCGTTCTCTCTTTTCAAAGGCGTCCGCACTGGCGTCCGGTGAAGAAACGCAGCGTAGTGTTGGCGCGGAAGACCTTGCCCGCGCGGAGGATGGTGGTGGGAAACTCCGGGTGCGAGGGACTGCAGGGGAAGTGCTGGGTCTCCAGCGCAAAGCCGCCGTATTTCTGCAGCGGCACGCCGCCCTTGCCCGGGGTGGGGCAATCCTGCAAAAAATTGCCCGTGTAAAGCTGGATGCCCGGCTGGGTGGTGTACATCTTCATGCTGATGCCGCTTTTCTCGCTGGTGGCCCAGGCGCACAGGCTCTGGCTGGAACCGCGGTCCCGGTCAATGACAAAGCAGTGGTCAAAGCCGCCGCCCACCATAGTGGTCTGAGAAAAGCCCGTGTCGATGTCCCGGCCCAGCGGTTTGCCGGAAGTAAAATCCATCGGCGTGCCCGCCACGGGCAGGATGCGCCCGGTGGGGCAGGTCTCGTTGTTGCCCTCCAGATACCGGGACGCGTAGAGCTTGAGCTTCTGGTTCAGCACATCGCCCTCACCATCCAGATTAAAATAGGTATGGTTGGTGAGGTTCAGCACGGTGTCCGCGTCGGAGGACACCCGATAGTCCATCCGCAGGGCATTGTCCTCCGTGAGGATATACCGCACCGAAATTTTCAGATTGCCGGGGAACCCGTCTTCTCCATCCGGGCTCTCCGCCTCCAGTAACAGGGTATCGCCAAAGGATTTCACCTCGTAGATCTTGCGCGGGAATGTGCCATGCAGATGGTTTTTGCCATTGTTGGCTTCCAGATGGTAGGCCCTGCCGCCTACACTGAACACCGCGTTCTCGATCCGGTTGGCGTACCGCCCCACAAACGCGCCGCAGCAGGTGCTGCTTTGGGAGTTGAAGTCGTTTTCGTAGTCGGCCAGGGTGTCATGCCCTATGACCACGTCCACCGGGCCCTTTTTTGTGGGGACAAGGATATTTTTGATCACACAGCCATAGTTCAGCACATGCACTTCCAGTCCGCCGGGGTTGGAGATGATGTACTCGTTGACCTTTTCGCCGCTTTTTGTCACGCCAAAAGGCTTGGAACGAAACTGTGCCATTGCGCTCGCCTCCTCATCATTTGGTTCACACCCAGCAGGCGCACTCCTGAGTGTATCTTTCATAATTATGATTATATCATAGTTTCACACGCTTGTGGGCAGAACTTTTTAGAATTAACAGCCAATATTTTTGGAGATTTTTTGGTAGTTTTGCAAAAGAAAATCCCCATGGAGCGCTCCATGAGGATTTTTTTGTTTGCAGGGGAATTTATGCTTGCGCGTTGGCCTGCGCCAGGAACTCGGCCGCGTCGTCCGGGATGTCGTCCAGGTCTTCCTCGCTGCCGATATCCACGTTGAGCGGCGGCTTCTTGAAGAGGATGTCGTACATCAACGGGACGATATACAGGGTCATCAGGGTGGCGTAGCTCAGGCCGCAGATGATGACGACGCACATGCCGCGCATCAGCTGGCCGGCCATATCGTTGCTCAGGGCCGTCTGGAGCATGGCCAGCACCGTGGTCAGGGTGGTCATGAGGATGGGGCGCATACGGGTCTTGCCGGTGGCGATGAGGGCCGCGCGGCGCTCCATGCCGCCCAGACGGAGCTGGTTGGTGTAGTCCACAAAGACGATGCCGTTGTTGACGACGGTACCCATCAGGACGATGAAGCCCATCAGAGAGATCATGGTCAGCTGCTGGCCCGTGAGCAGCATTCCCAGCAGGCCGCCGGTAAAGGCCAGCGGGATGGTAAACAGCACGATGAACGGGGACAGCAGGCTCTGGAACTGTGCCACCATGACCAGATAGACGAACGGCAGGGCCAGTGCCAGCCACTGCACCATCTCATTGGTCATCTTGCTGACGTTGCCGGACTCGCCGCCCACGGCAAAGGAGCAGCCCTCCGGCATCTCATCGGTCAGGGTGTAGGCGTCCAGCGTCTTCTTGACCTGACGGGCCTGCACGGTGGTATTGTAGCCGGGCAGAGTGTCCGCCATGACGGTGACGAACTGGGTCTGGTTCTCGCTGGTCAGGGAGTCGGGGGCCGTGCCCACGGTCCAGGTGGCAATATCGCTGAGCTTACAGGTGCCCGTGGTGGTGGTGCCATCGGCGGACATGGTGGTGGTCTCAAAGGCAATGCCCATCATGTTTTCCTTGGTGACGGGGTCCAGGTTATCGGTGATCTGGACCGTCATGGAAGTGCCGTCCACCACAACGGGGGTCTTGGCAGTGGTGGTGGTGGTCAGGTCCGCCGCGATCTGCTGATACACCTGCGCGACGGTCAGGCCATAGGCACGGACCTTATCACGGTCGATCTGCAGCTCAATGGTGGCATCGCCGTTGCCCAGGCCGGTGGTGGCGTTGGTAAAGCCCTCGGTGTTGTTGACCATCTCCACGACCTTATCGGCCAGCTGGGTGATGGTGGCCGTGTCGGGGCCGTAGACCTTGACGCTGAGGCCGTTGGACATCATGCTGGTGAGCTCCTGCATTCCGCTGATCTCCACGGTGCCGGTGCAGTTTTCCACGCTGCCCAGGGCGTCTTCCAGCGCCTGACGGGCGGTTTCGATCTGGGTGGAGGAGAGGCTCTCATCCAGTTTGACATTGATCTTATAGCTGCCGTAGCTGTTGGCCGCGTTCAGCAGGTCGGTAATGGCCTTGGGAAGGCCCAGCTGGCCAACGTCGATGCCGGCCACGCTGGTATCGGTGGTGATGCCCACCTCTTCCACATGGTCCACCGCCATCAGGGCTTCCACCACCTGCCCGGCCACATCGTAAGAATCCTCCTTGCTCATATCCGCCGTGGTCGAGATCTCCACAATGGCCTCGTTGCTGGTGATCTCCGGCAGCAACGTAATGCCCATGGAGAAGACCCGCCAGCCGCAGAAAGCCAGCAGAACGATGGCAGCCCCCAGCGGGATGGCGCGGTGCTGGAAGCACCACTCCAGGCTCTTGCCGTACTTGTCCTGCACTTTCTCAAACCAGGCCAGCTTCTTGGGCTCGGCCTTTTTCAGCACGGTGGAGGACGCCGCCGGGACAACGGTAATGGCCACGATGAGGGAGGCCATGAGGCAGTAGCCGATGCAGAGAGACATGGGCTGCATCAGGTTGCGCACCGTCTCGGAAGTGAAGATGACGGGCACGAAGACGCAGACCGAGGTGAGGGTAGAGGCCACAATGGACATGCCCACCTGCTTTGCGCCCTGCACGGCCGCGCGGGGTGCAGGGACGCCCCGGCCCCGCAGACGGTAGATGTTCTCAATGACGACGACCGAGTTATCCACCAGCATACCAATGCCGAGGGAGAGGCCCGCCAGCGTCATGACGTTGAGGTCCAGCCCGGTGAAGTACATCAGCACGATGGCGAACAGAACGGACAGCGGGATGCTGATGCCGACCACGAGGGTGGGCTTGATATCTTTCAGGAAGATGGCCAGCACGATGATGGCCAGAGCGGCACCCACGATCATGCTGGTGAGGATGCTCTTGACAATAACGGTAATGTAGTTGCCCTGGTTGGACAGAACGACCACTTTCAGGCCGTCGTACTGGGCTTTCAGCTCCTTGAACGCTTCCAGACAGTTATCCGAAACCGTGCTGGCGCTGGCCGTGGAGCTCTTGAAAATTTTAAGCACGGCGGCCCGCTCGCCATTCAGACGGGTATAGCTGGCCTCGGCGTTATCAATGACTTCCACATCCGCCACATCGGAGAGGCGGACGTCGCCAAAGCCATCCACATGGAGCAGCAGCGCGCCCTCGATATCGGCCACGCTGTCGTACTCCTCGCCAACTTTCAGCAGCCAGGATTTTCCGCTGGAGTCCTTGACGTAGCCGGCGGGCATGGAGAAGTTCTGGGCGTAGATGAGGGTGGCCAGCGCGTCGATATCCAGCTGCTTGGCCACATCGGCGCTGGCGAGGGCTTTCTCCTTGGCCGCCTCATACTGGGCGTTGGCCTCGTCGTACTGGGTCTGGTAGTTGTTCAGCATCTCACGGGCTTCAGTAAACTTCATGTACGCGGAGAGCTGCTGGCTGGAATAGCTGCCCAGCGCCTGGGAGAATGTGTTCATCAGCTCGGGCACATTGTCCATGGCCTTGATGGTATCTTCCAGCGTTTTATAGATGGTGCTCATGCTCTGCTGCACTTCCAGGTCGCCCGCCAGATCTCCGGCGGTGCTGCCGTCGGCACCCGTTTCCAGGTTCAGGCGGTTCTGCAGCTGCTGCAGGGCAACGGTGAGCTTATCGGTGATATCGCGCAGCTCGCCGATGATGGAAATGAGGGAGTCAATATCCCGCATTCCCGTCTCGTTGAACTGGTCCACCACATGCTGCAGGCCATCGCGCACCTCGATCAGCGCCTGCTGGATCTCCGGCTCGTTGACCACGGCGATCAGCTGGTTCACACTGTCCAGCAGGGCCTGCGCCTTATCCCGGACGGTGGTCACGGCGGCACCCACCTCGGTGCCCATCTGAGCCATCACGGTATCGGAGACCATGTCGCCGTAGTTTTTCAGCTGTTTTTCGTACTCCTTGCGGCCGGCTTCGATCTGGGCCTGGGCAGCTTCCAGCTGCTCATGGGCCGCCGCCAGCTGGACGTCGATGGTCTCCAGCAGCTTCTCGTTGATGACGTCGATCTTGGACTGGCTCAGCTGCACCTGCACCATCTTCTCGATGAGGCCGTTGGCCGAGATGCTGGACACGCCGCCCCTGCGCTCCACGTAGGGCACCAGCGTGCTGCTGACGAAATCGGAGAGGTCGTAAACATCACTGCCCTCGCGGCTGATGGCAACCGTCATAAAGGCATTCATGTTCATGCTGTATTCAATGATAGAGGGGGTCAGGCAGCTGCTTGGCAGGCTGGACACCGTCTGGTCCACCTTGTTGGACACCTTGACCATGGTGCTGTTCATATCGGTGCCCTCGGAGAACTTCATCAGCAGCAGGCTGTAGTTTTCCGCCGAGGTGGCGGTGATGGTGTCCACACCCGCCACGGTACCCAGGGCGTTTTCCATCACGTCGGAGACTTCACTCTCCACACGCTCCGGGCTGGCACCGGGGTAAACTGTGACCACCATCAGGTACGGCGTGCTGATGTCCGGCAGCAGGTTGGTCTGCATGTGGCTGAGGGCCACGAACCCCAGCAGCAGGACCATGACAACCCCAACCAGCACCGTAAACGGTTTTTTGACACTGAATTTTTCCATTTCTTCCTACCGTTTCTCTTAGGCCCCCCAAGCAGCGGGGCTTAAATTTCCTTTAGTATCCTTATTATACACGAGGGGGAGGGGGTTGCAATAGTCCCTTGATGAATCTTTTATAAAACTTAAGATACTTTTCCGCAACCGGGGAATTCTCCGCTCGATTCCTCAATTTTTTGACCTGTTTCCAGAATTTTCATGTCGAAATCAGGTTGTATACGAACAAGCCGGGCCGATCATTGCACCCGCCGCCAAATTTTTGGGGGCCCGAACACGGTGCCCGGACGCGGCGATTTTATTTTTTTCGTGGAAATGTGGTTTTGATTATGGTATACTAACATCAGAATGGAATATCAGGCTCATTTGGAGCCCGACTCAGATACAACGAGAACAACAACCACCCCAAAGAGGAATGCTATGAAAAAAGTCATCTCTGTCCGTTTTAAGGACAACGGCAAAAGCTATTATTTTGACCCCGCCGATGCTGACATCAAGGCCGGGGATTACGTCATTGTGGAAACTGCCCGCGGCATTGAGTGCGGCGAGGTGGTGCAGGGCGTGCGGGAGATCGCCGACACGGCAGTGCCCAAGGCCCTCAAGCCCATTACCCGGATGGCCGACAGCGTGGATGTGCGCCGGATGCGCCAGAACCGCGAGGACGAGAAACGGGCCTACCGCACCTGTCAGGAGTGCATTGCACGCCACGGCCTGGAAATGAAGCTGGTGGAGGCCGAGTACACCCTTGATCGCTCCAAGATCATGTTCTACTTCACGGCGGACGGCCGCGTGGACTTCCGGGAGCTGGTCAAGGACCTGGCCGGCATCTTCCACACCCGCATTGAGCTGCGCCAGATCGGCGTGCGCGACGAGAGCAAGATGATCGGCGGCCTGGGCATCTGCGGCCAGCCGTTCTGCTGCTCCCGCTTTTTAAAGGACTTCCAGCCTGTTTCGATCAAGATGGCAAAGGAGCAGGGCCTGTCCCTGAACCCCACCAAGATCAGCGGTGCCTGCGGCCGTCTGATGTGCTGTCTGGCCTACGAGGAGAGCGCCTACGAGTACCTGAACAGCATCATGCCCATGGTGGGCAGCACCGTCCGCACCCCGGACGGCCTGGGCACCGTGCTGGAAGTCAACCCCGTTTCCGGCTACCTGCGGGTGCGCTGCGGCACCGAGGCCCTCACCCCGCGCTACTACAAGGTAGGCGTGTGTGAGTACATCAGCGGCGGCAAGCGCGCCCCCCGCCGCCCGGACCCGGACGACGATTATTCCGGCGTGCGCAACCCCGCCCCGGTGGTAGCTTCCGCCGACGCCGATGGCAGCACGGGTTGCGGAAACTGCCCCAAAAAGGGTAGATAATTCCCAGAAAAATAGTGGGAATTTACCAAGGTTAGTCTGCTAAAACTAACTATATTTCGTGATTTTCGCCAAAAAATCTCTTCAATTTCCTCCAGAAGTTAGCCTGTGCTTTTGTGCAACCCAACAAAAAAACGGGTTTTGCATTTTGCGCGGTACGGTTAGTCTTGCCTTTTTGATTTTGCTTTGCTAGAATCGTGTCAAGGATAAGATTTCCGAGGGAGCCCGCCACCCGCCGTGCAAGGGCAGGTTTCTTCATAAATGACCGCACGGGAGATAAGGAGAGTACGATTATGGCACACAAGGTTTCTGACGCATGTGTTGGCTGCGGCGCTTGCGAGGGCGCTTGCCCGGTTGGTGCAGTCACCATTGAGGGTGGTGTTGCAGTTGTGAACGCAGACGCTTGCATCGATTGCGGCGCTTGCGAGGGCGCTTGCCCCACCGGTGCTATCACTGCTGAATAATTGCAGCGATTCCTGTAAACAGACACAAAAAGCGGCGGACCTGTCCAAACGGGTCTGCCGCTTTTCTGTTTCCGCGCAATTTTCCCGGCCTGCACAATTTTGTCGGATTTTCGGCCCCGATATTTTGGCAAAGGATTTTGAGCCTGTATATGGAACATTCAACCGAGATTTTGTATAATAAAACAGAAGTCTATTGTTCGTCCGTCCACCGCTTTGGCTCGGACGCCTTATTGTTGGCCCGGTTCTGCCCGCCCAAACGCGGCCAGAAAGCAGCCGACCTGTGTTCGGGCTGCGGCATTGTCAGCCTGGAGTGGCACGACAGCGGCCACCGGGGCCCCTGCACCAGAGCAGCAACGCGGCCCGGGCCACCGCCCGCCACGAGACCGACTGCACGCTGGAAGATGTCTGCGCCTGCGGGTTCCGCCTGCTGAAAGACGGCGGGCGGCTGGCGCTCTGCCACCGGCCCGAGCGGCTGGCCGAGGTACTGGCCGTGCTGCGGGCCCACCGACTGGAGCCCAAGCGGCTGGCGTTTGTGAAAAACAGAGCCGAAAGCGCCCCCTGGCTGTTTCTGGTGGAGGCGCAGAAGAACCGGAAAACGGGCTTGAAGATCGAGCCGGACATTCTCATTGCAGCCGGTGCTGCAATGTACGGAAAACACTGAGGAGGGCTGTTATGGCCGGAACATTATACATCGTGGCAACTCCCATCGGCAACCTGGAGGACATGCCGCCCCGGGTGGCGGCAACGTTCGGCGCGGCGGATTTCATTGCCGCCGAGGACACCCGCGTGACCATGAAGCTGCTCAACTTCCTGGGCCTGAAAAAACCCATGGTCAGCTACTATGAGCACGCCCTCCAGAAAGGCGAGGGCATCCTCCGCCGCATCGAGGCGGGGGAGAACTGCGCCCTCTGCTCGGACGCCGGAATGCCCTGCGTCTCCGACCCGGGCGAGGTCATCGTGCGGGACGCGCTGGCCCGGGGCATCAAAGTAGTGCCCGTGCCCGCCGCCTCGGCCTGCGTCACGGCACTGGCCGTCTCGGGGCAGGACACCTCCCGCTGGGTGTTTGAGGGCTTTCTGCCCGTGAACCGGAAGCAGAAAAAGGAGCGTCTGGCCGAGCTGCTGGGCGAGAAGCGGACCGTCATCTTTTACGAGGCACCCCACAAACTGCGCACCACGCTGGATGACCTGACCGCCGCCTTTGGCGAGGACCGGAGCATCACCCTCTGCCGGGAGCTGACCAAGCTCCATGAAGAGATCTGGAAGACCACCCTGGGCGAGGCCGTGGCCCACTACGCCGCCAACGAGCCCCGGGGCGAGTATGTGCTGGTGATGGCCGGTGCCCCCGCCGCGGAACCCACCGAGCTGACGCTGGATGAAGCCGCCCAGCGGGCGCTGGAACTGACCCGGCAGGGCTTTGGCCCCTCGGCAGCCGCCAAGGCCGCGGCCCAGGGCACGCCCTACTCCAAGAGCGAGATCTATAAACAACTGCTGGTGTTGCAGCAGAATTAAACCTCTCCGTCATTGCTGACGCAATGCCACCTGCTCCCCTTTCGGCACTTTCGTGCCACCTCCCCCGGCCGGGGGAGTCTTTCCTAACAGGGGAGGCCTTGGCAGTCGATTGAAGTCTTTTCTATTTGCCAAAGGCTCCCCTGTCAGGAGAGCTGTCGAGCGAATGCGAGACTGAGAGGTTTAAGACGTATAAAATATTGAGGAGGCCCCTTTCGTGACAAAACTTTTGATCCTGAGCGACAGCCATGGCGGCAGCGACGCCATCGCGCGCATCCTGAAAGCAGAACGGGAAAACATCGACGCCCTGATCTTTCTGGGCGACGGCCTGCGCGATTTAGAACTTGCACTGACCAAATACCCCCGCCTGCGGACCTATGCCGTGGCCGGAAACTGTGATTTTGGTGCGCTGGAGCCCTACGACGGGCTGGCCGCTTTCGATCAGGTCATCGTTTTCTATACGCACGGGCACATGTACGGCGTAAAATACGATCTGGATACGCTGGCGGACGCCGCCGCCGCCCGCGGGGCACAGGTGGCGCTGTTTGGCCACACTCACATCCCGCTGGCCGAGACCCGGGGCAGGGTGTTCCTGTTCAACCCGGGCTCCTGCGGCCGCTGCTACACCGGGGCCGACACCTACGGCATCCTGACACTGGCCGACGGCAAGGTCGTGGGCCATGAGCACAAAGAGGTACCCAAAGCATGAGCATCAATGAGGTGCGCTATCTGCCCGAATGCGGCAGCACCAACGCCTATGTAAAAGAGCATTTTGAAGAGTTTGGCCCCGTGGGGGCCGTGTATACCACCAACCAGACCGCCGGGCGGGGCCGCCTGGGCCGCACCTGGGTCAACGCCGAGGGCAAGGCCCTGTACTACACCGTGGCCATCCGGGAGCCGCTGGCCCAGCCTGCCACCCTGCCGCTGCTGGCCAGCCTGGCCGTGCGACGGCAGCTGTCCCTGCGCTACGGCGTGGAGTGCCAGATCAAATGGCCCAACGACCTGCTGCTCAACGGCAAAAAGATCGTGGGCATCCTCTGCGAGGGCGTCAGCTACGGCTACCAGCAGCAGGGCCGGGGCATCCTGTGCGGCATTGGCATCAACCTGGCCCAGCCCCAGAGCTATTTTGACGCCGCCGACCTGCCCCACGGCACCTCGCTGGCGCTGCAGGGGGCAAATGTCGATCTGACCACCGACCCCGAGTGGCTGGCCGAGGCCCTGACGGATTTCGGCTTTGACCGCCCCATGTACGTCTTCGCGCGGGATGGCTTCGCGCCGTTCCGGGAGGAGTACAAAAAGGCCTGTGTCAACATCGGCCGCCGCGTGACCTTTGACCTGCCCGGCGGCGGCGAGGGCAGCGGCGAAGCCGTGGATATCGACGAAGAGGGCCGCCTTGTTGTCCGCACCGACTCCGGCGAGGAGCATGTCTTCACCGGCGAAGTCTCGGTACACGGCATTTACGGCGCGGTATAAACCTGTATAAAACCCAAAATCCCCCTCCGGCGCTTGCGGTACACCGGAGGGGGATTTTGTTTGGGGTATTGCTTTGGTGTGAGGAGGAATCATGTGCAAGGGAGCGGTTGCGGCCCCGCGCCCTTGTGAGGATAGTATACCCGATTTCCGCACAAAAGTCATTACTTTCTTGTGAAAAATGTGTTAATTACCGAACGAAAATTTTTCGCTTTGTTTTCACACAAAAGTTTCTACCACAAGAAACCCCGCAGATGGATGCTGCTCCACCTGCGGGGTTGTTGGTTATTTTCTTTTACTGAGCATTGGCCATCAGAATAATCACATCGTAGGGATCTTCCACTTTCTTAACCGCGATCCCAACATGTGTGCGCCCGTCCGGTCATTTTGACGAGAACGGACGCGGTTTTTCAGGTTCGCTCTTTTTGCGCCTCGGCGTGCGCCTTGCCCTCTTCCACATAGCTTGCGGCGTTGGCGCGGTTGTGCTCCAGCTGCTCCGGGGTGATCTTCTTGATGACCCGGGCGGGGATGCCCACGGCCACGGAATCGTCCGGGATGACCATGCCCTCCGGCACCAGCGCCCCGGCCCCGATGATGCACCGCTTGCCCACCACGCTGTGGTTGAGCAGGGTGGCGTGCATCCCGATGAGGCTGTCATCTCCCACGGTGCAGCCGTGCACCAGCGCGCAGTGGCCCACGGTGACGTTCCTGCCCAGCAGCACTTTCCCGCCCGCGTCGCAGTGGAGGACGGCATTGTCCTGGATGTTGGTGTTCTCGCCAATCGTCAGGGTGCCGCTGTCGCCCCGGAGCACAGCCCCGTACCAGACCGTCGTGCCCGGCTTGAGGAGCACGTCGCCCTGCACGGTGGCGTTGTCCGCCACAAAGGCCGCCCCCTCGTCCCGGGGACTTTTTCCACCAAAGGATAGGATCATTGTGAAAAACCACCTTTCTCTTTTTCTTCATTTATGGTATTCTTTTATCAGTTACAGTTCAAGAGGAAGCTGAAAACTTCCGGAGGAGTTTTTTCCCATGCACAAGCATTCCCTTTTTTGCCGGGCGGCGGCGCTGCTGCTCACCCTTGCCCTGACCGCAGCGCTGGCCCTGCCCGGCTTTGCCGCCTACGCCATGCCCATCCGGACGGCCTATGACGCGGAGGCGGTCTATCTGTTTGACGCCAGCACGGGGGAGGCCCTTGTAGAGCAGAACCCGGACCAGGTGCGGCCCATTGCCAGCCTGACCAAGATGATGACCGCCCTGCTGGTGCTGGAAAGCGGGGCCGACCTGAACGAGAGCATCACCATCCCGGACAGCCTGACACCGGAGTTCCAAGCCATCCGGGCCAACCGGGGCCACACCATCGGCCTGCAGGCCGGGGAGAGCGTCCGCCGCCTCGACATGCTCTACGCCATGCTGGTGCCCAGCGCCAACGACGCGGCCAGCGTGCTGGCCAGCGACGCCGCCGGGGGAGACCTGGCCGCCTTTGCCGCCCGGATGAACGCCAGGGCCAGCCAGCTGGGCTGTACCAGCACCCACTTTACCTGCCCCCACGGCCTGTACGATCACAACAACTACTCTACCGCCCGGGACGTGGCAAAGATCGCGCTGGCCTGCCACGCCAACGGTACTTACATGCAGGTAGCCAACACGGTGAGCTACACCCTGCCGGCCACCAATCTCCACTCGGCCCGGAACATCTCCTCCACCAACCGGCTGCTCAAGCCGGGCAGTGCGTACTACCGCGGCTATGCGCAGGGGATGAAGACCGGCTTCACCACCCAGGCGGGCCGCTGCTTTGTCACCTTTGCCAGCCAGAACGGCCGGACTTACGGCCTTGTTATCTTAGGCTCCAACAGCCAGAATATCTTCCGGGAAGCCGCCGAGCTGTTCGATTGGGCATTCTCAAACCCCGACCTGCAGCCCAAGGCGGCGGCTCCCGCAACCAAAAAGCACTCGCTCTTCTCGTTCTGGCAGAACCTGCTGGGATGATCTGATTCTTTGGGAGGATATGCTCATGCAAACCACATCACTGTTCCGCCGGGCCGCCGCGCTGGCCCTGACCCTTGTGCTGGCCGTCTCGGCCTCACTGGCGGGCTTTGCCACCTACGACATGCCCATCCAGACCGTGAGTGATACCGAATCGGTCTACCTGTTCAATCTGGACACGGGCAAGCCCATCCTGGACCAGAACGCCGGGCAGTCCCGCTACATTGCCAGCCTGACCAAAATGATGACGGCCCTGCTCTTTTTGGAGAGCGGCAAGGACCTGAACGAGGAGATCACCATTCCCACCAGCCTGACGCAGGAGTTCAAGGACATCCAGAACGCCAACGGCAGCACCATGAACCTCCGCATCGGGGAGACGGTGCGCCGCATTGACCTGCTGTACGGCCTGCTGGTGGCCAGCGCCAACGACGCGGCCAGCGTCATCGCCAGCGATGTCTCCGGCGGCAACCTGCCCGCCTTTGTCTCCATGATGAACCAGAAAGCACAGGAGCTGGGCTGCACCGGCACCAGCTTTACCTGCGTGCACGGCCTGTATGATTACGGCAATGTCTCTACCGCCGAAGACCTGGCCAAGATCGCCTCCGCCTGCTACGCCAACGAGACCTACATGCAGGTGGCCAACACCCAGAGCTACACCCTGCCCGCCACCAACCTGCACCAGAACGAGCGGGCCATCACCTCCACCAACCTCATGCTCAACCCGGAGTACGCCTATTACCGCGATTACATCCGTGGCATGAAGACCGGCTTCACCACGCTGGCGGGCCGCTGCTTTGTCACCTTTGCGGAGAAAGACGGCCACACCTATGGCCTCGTCGTCCTGGGCTCTGACCTCGATAACATCTACCGCGAGTGCGCGGAGATCCTCGATTGGGCTTTTGCCAGCTTCTCAGACCGCCAGCTGACCGACACCCAAACGGTGCTGACCACGGTACCCCTGACCAAGTGCCGCAGTGAGGAAGCCGTGGAGCTCTACGCCGCCGAGCCTGTCAGCGGCTACGGCCACGCGGACGATCCGATCACTTATTCGTTCGAGGTGCCGGAAAGCGTCTCCGCCACCGTAAAAGACAACGCCGTCATCGGCAGTGCCACCGTCTATCTGGACGGCTACGAGATCGGCACCGTGGACCTCGTGACCCATCAGGAATATATCTCGGACTTTCGCACCGACCTCAAAACCACGCTGGAGCTTCTGGCGGCCCTCATCCTCATCTTAGCCGTCCTCAGCTTCGCTACCATGGTCATGGGTGGAGGCTCGCTGAACCTCAGCCGCCGCCGCAAGACCCGCAGAAGATAATTTCTTTGATACAGCAAAAGCTGCCGCAGAAAAACGCGGCAGCTTTTTTGATTTTTCAGAGCGTCCGGAACTTTGCGGCCAGCACCGACAGCGTGATTTTGGGGTTGACCTGCGTGGACAGATGCCAGATGGCCGTATCCGCCAATCCAAGGGCCTTACGGGCCGTTTCGCCCTGCACCGGGGAATGTTTGCTGCCCTGCACGCCGGCGGCCGCGGCGGCCCGGAAATCGGCCAGCAGGGCGGTGGCGCCAGCCTTGTCTTTTTCGTATTCCGCCAGCAGCACGGCGGCGGCATAGCTGTCCCGGGCCTGTGCGGCCTTTGCCAGGGTCAGCGCCTGCTCCACCAGGGCCCGGCGGTCTTCGTCCCGGGCCGCCGCAAGCACCGTGCCAATGTGGCCGTCAAACAGCTCGCTGTAGAGGGCGGCGTCCTTTTTCTCCACGCCCCGCGCGGTGCAGTAGCGGGCACAGGCCTCCGGGGAGACCGGGGCCACCGCAAAGCTGATGCAGCGGCTCCGGATGGTGGGCAGCACGCCTGCCAGCGAATCTGCCGTCATGATAAAAAGCACGCCCTCGGGCGGCTCCTCCATCACCTTGAGCAGGGCATTGGCCGATTCCTCATTCATCCGCTCCACATGGTAGAGCAGGACGGCACGGCCCTCCGCCGAGAGGCTGGTGTTGAAGATCTCGGTCCGCATGGCCTTGACCTGGCTGACGAGATACCGCCCGCCGGAGCCCATGCCCGTAATGGAAATGGCCTCCCGGACGATGCCCGTCTCCACCCGGCCGCTGTCACGGTCGCCGGGCTTGCCCACGGCGCGGCAGCACTCGCCCCGCAGCAGGGCCTCGGCAGGCGCTCCGCCTGCGGGGTAGAGGTAATCGGCCGCCACGCAGCGGGCCGCAAAGCCCGCGCCCAGCCCCTCTTCGCCCACCAGCAGGAGGCTGTGGGTCATCCGGCGGCTGTCCAGCATCATGCGGACGCTCTTTTTCAGCTCCGCGTTGCCCTCGATCCGGTCGATCATCATCGTCTGTTTTTCCTCTTCCACTGCTCCCGGCGGATCCATGCCCGGACACTGCGGGCAGCCTGCGGGCCAAAGAACGCCGCAAAGCCCACCATGCAGAGCAGATAATTCAGCTTGCCCAGCGGGGCAGCCGTCAGGAAGCTGAACCCCCAGAGTGCCGCCGCGAACAGGCCAAAATACTTCACCCGCACCGGGATGACGAAAAAGAGCAGCACCTGCACCTCCGGGTAGAGCATGGCAAAGGCCAGCAGGAGAGAGAGGGAGAGACAGTAGGTGTCTGCCCAACCCGTGCACAGGCAGGCCAGCACCGCCCCCAGCATCCCCAGCAGGAGATAGAGGTTAAAGCGGAAATCGCCCCACTCTTTTTCCAGTGCCGTGCCGATGAACCAGGTGAAGTAGATGCCCAAAACCACGCTCAGCGGCCCGCCGCCCGAGAACGGCACAAACATAAACGTGATGACCCGCCAGATCTGGCCCGCCAGCAGAGCGCCACGGTCCAGATTGAGGTAGAACGAAATATACTGGTTGACAAACAGCTCCACTGCATAGACCAGGATCTGACCGCCGATCAGAATGGAGATCAGGTTGGGGATGCAATAGCGGCCAAATTTCCGCTCCAGCTTGGTGATCCAGTTCATAGGCAAACGCCTCCGTGTTTTAAATTTTGCGGCCCGTTTTCTGAGAGCCTTTCTGCACACCATTGTATCATGTTTGCCCACGCCATTCAAGAAAATCCCTGCGAGAGTTTGCGGCAGAGAATGGCCCCGCCGCCCGTTTCTTTCCCGCGTTTTATCCCCACTGGAATCATCTTTTAACTTTTTCCACCGGGTTTTCCACTGGATTTGTGAAAAAGAAGCGGGGTTTCCCACAGTGTTTTCCACTTTTTCCACCGAGTTTTCCACCGTTTTGGGGGCGTTCCGTTATACCTGTTGTATTCTTCCAGGCGGATGCTGGAAGCTTTTGGGGAGAAATGGAGGGATTTTTTCTTTTTTCCAAAAGAAAGTCGAGGGCAAAAATTTATTTTTCGAGGCTTTCCGCACCGAGGTGTTTTCAGCCTCTCCAATCTGGAATTTTTGAGGCGGCAGTTTTCCACATGGAAGAGAAGCAAAAACGCCATGTTGAAAAGAGAGGGAAAACTCCGGTTTTACCAAAAAAAGAAGCTTCGATGAAACCCACCGAAGCTTCTTTTTGAGAATCACATCATATTCTTGAACACCAGCTGTGCGATCTGGAAATACAGGATCAAACTGCACGCATCCACGATGGTGGTGATGAACGGCGTTGCCATAATGGCCGGGTCAGCACCCAGCTTCTTGGCGGCCAGCGGCAGCATACCGCCCACCAGCTTTGCCAGGATGACACTGAAGAACAGCGACACGCTGACCACAACGGCATAGCCAAGGACATTCTCGTACTGCCCGGCGTACAGGAACGTGTACATCAGGTAGATGCGCAGGCCGTTCACGAGGCCCAGCACGGCGCCCACAATGGCGGAAACACGCATCTCTTTGCCCAGCACACGGAGGAAATCGCTGGGCTCCACTTCGCCCAGCGCCAGTCCGCGGACCATCAGGGTGCTGATCTGGTTGCCGCAGTTGCCGGCGGTGTCCATCAGCATGGGCATGAACGAGACCAGCAGGGGCAGGCTGACGAAGGCTTCCTCATAATGGGTGGTGACCATGCCGGTAAAGGTTGCCGAAAGCATCAAAATCAGCAGCCAGGGGATACGCTGCTTGGCGTGGGTCCAGACGCTGGTGCCAAAATAAGTCGTGGCATCGTCGTCCGGCAGAATAGCCGCCATCTTCTGCATATCCTCAGTGGACTCATCGGTCAGGACATCGATTGCATCGTCGATGGTGATGATACCCACGAACATCCCCTCGTTGTCCACAACGGGCATGGCGGTAAAGTCGTAGCGCTGCATCTCACGGGCCACATACTCCTGGTCATCCGTGACTTTCACCGTGACCACGTTGTCGTCCATGATCTCGGTCACCGGGGTTTTGGGTTCTGCCAGCAGCAGGCTGCGGGCAGACACAACGCCCAGCAGACGGTTCCGCTCGACGACATAGCAGGTGTAAACGGTCTCGGCGCTCTCGCCCTGGGTGCGGATGGCTCCAAAGGCGTCGTTCACGGTCATATCCTTGCGCAGGCGGACATATTCCGGCGTCATCAGGCTGCCGGCGGAGCTCTCGGGGTAGTTCAGCAGCTTGTTCAGGCTCTCACGGGTCTGCTTGGAGGATTTCTCCAGCACCCGCTTGACCACGCCGGCCGGCATATCTTCCAGCAGGTCCGCGGCATCGTCCAGGCTCATCTCTTCAATGGCGCTGACCAGTTCCACATCCGAGAAGGCGTTGACCAGATCGTCACGGGCCTCATCGGACATATAGGCGAACGCCTCGGTCGCCACCTCTTTTTTCAGCAGGCGGAACACCACCAGACGGTTGTTCTCATCCAGCTCTTCCAGCAGTTCTGCCAGGTCGGCGGGCTGCTCTTCCTCCGTCACTTCGCGCAGCTTGACGTACTGCTTTTTCACCAGCAGCTTGAGCAGGCGGCTCTTGGTCAGCATCTCGGGGTCAGCCTTGACCTCCTCGTCGTTGGCCTCCTCTTTTTCCGCCTCCCGGATGTCCTGCTTGAGGTCTTCGGTGGCCTCTTCGTTCAGGTCTTCGGCCAGCTTCTGGCGCACCTCCGCAGGGATATCCGCGGGCAGCTCCTGCACCGGGAGGGATGCTTCCCCCTCCGGAACAGCTTTTTTCTTTTCTTCCATGTTTGCTCCTCCTCTCGTGTTCCAAGGCTGGGGAGGATGCAGCAAACCGCATCACAAAAGCGCCGCTCTGGTGCACTGCCGCGCGTAAAAACACGGATCATGCGCACAAAGCCGCGCCCGTTTGCTCCGGAAGCTTCCGCTTACACGGGGTTCCGGCCCAAAAAGGCGAACGCAGCTGTTTTTGTTATCCGATCTGCCGCATCGTTCCATCGTCTTCGACTATGATCCGGGTCCATTGTTCTGCGTTCACCTCCTGGGGCTGCTAAAAAACTTAACTTACAGATTTATTATAGCGCCGTAAAAAAGCAGGGTCAACCCTAAAAGCGCCGAATTATAAAACGGAAATCCTGTACCAAAAAGCAAAACGCCCTTTCCAGCGCTTGCGGTACACTGGAAAAGGCGTTCTGTTTTTGGATATTGCCTTGGTGAGGAGGAATCATGTACAAGGAATCCGGTTGCGGCCCCGGTTCCTTATGACAGCAGTATAGCAGGTTTCACATTTGATTTCATGAAGAAGCTATGAAAAAACTGTAAAAAGCGTCTTGCACACTATTTTTCACATTTTTATCGCATTCGCGCACAAAAATACGCCCCATTCACTGCTGCCAGTGGATGGGGCGCTAAAAACGCAATTGTTTTTACTGCGGCAAGATGCCTGTTTTCACAGGTCTTATGCAGCAGGCGGAACAAGGTATCTGCAAGCAGACCTTATGCTCCTGACACACGCGGGGTGTGCTTTCAAGGACCCTCGCGGGCGCTTTGGTATTTCAGACATCCTGCCCTGCACCCTGTTCGCGTACAGCGTGCGGGCGGATGGTTTGAAATCAGATGCTTTGCAACGAACAAAGCGTGCTCGAGTTTGTACTCAAAATCAAATGCCGTTTGTGCTCAGAGGTTCACAGTTTCGCACTGCTGCGTTGCGCAGTAACCGCCAGTACGGAGCCGCCGCCTTTCGGACTGAGGGGCCGCTGCAAAAGCTTTGAGCAGGCAGTCCGGCAGAAAGATTACTTGTACAGATCGACCAGGCGAGTCAGGTGCTCGTAACGGTCGTTTGCAACCTGCTGGTTGCGCTCGAACAGGGTCTTTGCACGATCGGGGAATGCACGAGTCAGGCGGCTGTAACGGGTCTCGTTTGCCAGCAGTGCCTGATACTTCTCGTTGTCCACAGCCTTGGAGGTCAGAGTGAACGGGTTCTTGCCCTGAGCCTTGTTGGCCGGGTTGAAGGTGAACAGGTTCCAGTAACCAGCCTCAACTGCCTTCTTCATCTCGTTCTGGCAGTTGGTCATGCCGCCCTTAACACCGTGCAGCTCGCAGGGA